>Ga0310810_10000574_pt1 | contig 37089 bp, 45 predicted proteins | sample NCmetagenome_FD_207641 | JGI IMG/M metagenome (GOLD analysis project Ga0310810, IMG submission 207641) | Soil microbial communities from experimental microcosm in Duke University, North Carolina, United States - NC | ecosystem: Engineered > Artificial ecosystem > Soil microcosm > Unclassified ...
ACGATTCCGAGGTTGCGCTGCTTCGAAGGCTCATCTTCGCGCCCGCGAGCGACGGGCCGGCGAAGGTCAGCAGAAGCGAAGCCGAGATGCTGTTCCGCCTTAAGGACGCAACACTTGGCGCGGACAACTCGCCTGAATGGCTGAGGCTGTTCGTTCAGGGGATCGCCAATTACCTGATGGCACACCAGGCTTGGGTTCCACTCGCCGGCGCCGCGCAAGCGCAACTGGAAGACCCGCGGGCTTCGAGAAGGACTCCATTTCGTGAGGTCCTCGAACGGCTGGAACGAAATCCCGGAAGCTTCAGCGAAGCCATTTTCGGGAAAAGCGAGCAAACCCGCATCGCCGAACATCAGAAGGCAGTGGCCCGCGACGCCGAAGTGACTGTCGAAGAGTCGGAATGGCTAAAGGCCTTGCTCGACGCGGACGGAGCTCGGGATCCGCTCGAGCAGGCGCTGCTTGATTTCCTGGCCGAAGACGGCGTGCAGTTGCGCTGAGGCGCGGCTAGCGCGCTCTTGGTCGCGAAGTCCGCTCCGGGTGGAAAGCGGAAATCGTCTCGGCTAGGAATGCGCCATGGGCCGGCCCGTAACTGTCGCGCGATCAGCGGCGTGGATTGCGATCGCAGCCGGCGTGCCGTTGATTGCCATCGCTGCATTCCTTGGCGATTTCCTGCCCCTCGGATGGGAAGACTGGGCGATCGCCGGCGCGATCGTCACCGCCGTAGCCGGGGCGATCGTCACCTTCCGGCGGAGCAGCTTTGGCAGGGCCCTCATCTGGTTCGCCTCGCTCGTGATCGTCACCTTACTGGTCATTTACGACATCCTCGACGCCATCATCGATCCGTTCATCACGGCCGACTGGCCGGTCGCCGTCGTTGCGATCCTGCTGGTCGCCGGGCTTGGCGGTTTCCTAACCATTCTGATTGCAGACGACGAATGAACCGACGCAAAAAGGGTTGCCAGAATGAATCATCGGACTGACGACGACGGCCTCACCAAGGTTCCGGCGATCACGCTCGGGTTCTGGATTATCAAGATCCTGGCCACAACGCTCGGCGAGACCGGCGGCGACACGGTGTCGATGAGCTGGCTCGGCGAGACCACCCCGGAGGCCGGTCAATCGGGCCTCAACGGCTATCTGGTCGGGACCATCATCTTCGGCTTGCTGCTGTTTGGCCTGGTCTGGGCGCAGATTCGCGCGCGCCGCTTCAATGCGTGGCTCTACTGGGCAACGATCATCGCCTCGACCACCGCGGGAACGACCCTGGCCGACTTTTCCACCCGATCACTGGGCATCGGCTATCCCGGCGGTTCCCTGCTCCTGCTGGGGTGTGTCCTCATATCCCTTCTCGCCTGGCATCGGACGCTCGGCAGCGTGTCGGTCAACACGGTCGTCAGCCCCCGCGAAGAGATATTCTACTGGATCACCATTACCTTCTCCCAGACGCTCGGCACCGCGCTGGGCGACTGGGTCGCCGATGCCGGCCTGGGCTATTCGGGCGGGGCGCTGGTGTTTGGCGCGGCACTGCTGGTTGTCGCGGCGATCTATTACTTCCGGACCGAAGTGAGCCACGTGTTCCTGTTCTGGATGGCGTTCATCCTTACCCGCCCGCTCGGCGCGACCGTCGGCGATTTCTTCGACAAGCCGGTGGCGAAAGGCGGGCTGGATATCAGCCGGCCGCTGGCCTCGGCGATCCTGGCGGTAGCGATCGTCGCCTTGATCCTGCTGCTGCCGCAACGGGCGGGCCATCGGCGCGAGGCCGAGGCGAGCGCGTGAATTCAGCCGTTCGCTGCCTTCTGCTGGTTATGGCGGGCATAGCCCTCCCCGGCGCGGCCTCGGCCGGGCCTCCATTCCTGACCGACGATCCCGAGCCGACCGACACCGGCCATTGGGAGATTTATGCGCCGCTTGTCGAAAGCGGGGGAAAAGGCGCGGACCATGAAGGAGCGGTTGCGGTCGAGCTCAATTATGGCCCGGCGCCGAACCTGCAGCTGACCGTCGGCCTGCCGGTCGATTATGTGCACGATTCCTCCGGCTTTCACTCGGGGCGAGGCGACCTGGAACTATCGGCGAAGTATCGCTTCTATCATGATGAGGCCGCGGGCCTGTCGGCGGCCTTTTTTCCCGGGATCACACTGCCGACGGCAAGCCATGGCATGGGCAATTCCAAGGTGACGGCGCTGCTTCCGGTCTGGGCGCAATTGGACAAGGGCCCCTGGTCGCTGTTCGGCGGCGGGGGCTATGCGATCAATCCGGGTCGAGGCAACCGCGACTATTGGACAGGCGGCGTGGCGGCGACCCGGGAGGTTACGAAGGGATTGCTGCTTGGGATCGAGGCGGACCGCCAGGGCCCCGACACGGCCGGCGGCCGCGCCTCCACCAGCCTTGGGCTGGGAGCAATCGTGCAATTGTGGGCGCCATTCCGCCTGCTCGGTTCCGGCGGGCCTACATTTGTCGACGGAGAGGGATCGGCAGGCTTCCATGCATTCATGGCGCTCGGCCTCGACATCTAGAGCGCAACTATCATTCTGCACCATGTGAAAGCGGCCGCTAGCAGACCGCTTCTTTTTTGTGCTGGACCCCGGTAGGGTCCGGTTCTTGATTCCGGCAGGGGGATGGCCGTGAATGAACCGGGGCCAGTAAGCAGCGACGACCGCCAACTGACGCGGCCAGTGTTCATCAGCTACGCAACTTCCGACCGCAAGGAAGCGCTTTCACTGTGCGAGGCGATCGAGCGGCGCGGCCCGAATTGCTGGATTTCGACGCGCGACGTCGCCCCGGGCGACAATTATCAGGAAGCGATCGTACGCTCGCTGCGAAGTGCGCAGGCGATGGTGCTCGTCTTCTCCGACGCAGCGAACAATAGCGACGAGATCAAGAAGGAATTGTCGCTCGCCAGCCGATACCACGTCCCGGTGATGGCGCTCAGGATTGAGGACGTCGAGCCGACCGATGCCTTCGCCTATGAATTGTCGACCCGGCAGTGGATCGATGCCTTCGACAGTTGGGACAAGTCGATCGATTCGCTCGTCCAGCATATTCAACGTGTGGCGCCGGACGCCGCGAACAATGAGGGCGAGGAGCACGCAACGAGGCACCGCCGCGCGCATCCAAAGTCCCCCCGCCCATTCGTCTATGCCGCAGCGGCGGCAATGCTGCTGGCATTAATCGCGGGCGGATGGTGGCTGTTTCGTCCGGCACCGGTCGCGGCACACAGTATGATGGTGCGACTCACCGGTTTTTCATCCCTGTCGACCGACCTGCCCGGGGGAATGCCCGATGCGATCCGCGACGAAATTATCGCCGCTTTCAACGACGACGGCGTGGTGGGGGTTTCGACGGCCGCTACTCCGCCGCCTGGAACGGCGCCGGCATACGCCCTCGGCGGCACGGTTCGGCACGACGGCGACAAGATAAAGGTCAACGTGCGCCTTACGAACGAGCGTAGCGGTGCAACCCTGTGGTCCAACATCTTCACCTATGGCAGCAATGATTCCGCACGAATTCCGCGCCATGTCGCGGTCGATGCGGGCAGCATGATGCGGTGCGGACTATTCGCGGCATCCACTTATCCGAAGGTCGTGCCTGACTCGGTTCTCGCCGACTATTTGAGCTTCTGTCACAATTCGGGGACCGTGCAGTTCGAGCCGGGCAAGGCGCTCGACGTGGCCAGGAAGGTCGTTGCCGCGGCACCCGACTTTTCCTGGGGATGGTCGGCGGTCGCGTTGGGCGCGGGCATTGGCGCAAATGCGGATCCCACCGGCCCTCGAGCCGCCGCTCTCCGCAAGGAGTCGGTGGAGGCCGCCGACAAGGCGATCGAACTCGACAAGAGCAACAGCGAAGCGCTGATGGTGAAGGCCTTTTTGGCTGACCCCCATGACTTTGTCGCGCAGGAGAAGCTGTTCAAGGCGGCGATTGCGGCTCGGCCGCTCGCCTGCGGCTGCGAGCATCACACCTATGGCACCATGCTGATGTCGGTAGGCCGGGTTGGCGAGGCAGCGGATGAATATCAACGCTCGACCGATGTGCTTGCCCTGGACATGGACTCGCAGCTTGCACTTGCCGAAACGCTGCTTCTTCAGGGCAAGACCGACGAGGCCAAGAAGCACTTCGATGCCGCGATCGACCTGTCCTCGGCCCCGGATATCAACGAGGATATTGCGGTCGAGGTGGCGGCCATCAACGGCGATTATGCGGCGGCATTGAAAGCCGTCCAAAGCCCAAGGATGGAAATGCCCGAGCGACCCAAGGCAGCCGTCCTCGAAGGACTTCAGGCGATGGTGTCAGGCAATGCCGCCGCTAAAGCGGGGGCTCTGAAAACGCTGTTGGCACTCCCGCCCGAAACGCAGGGGCGCAGAATAACATTGCTAGTCGCCGCGCTTGGCGGAAATCGTGAAGCGCTGCAGCTCGTCAGTCAAAATCAGATGCGTGATAGATTCGACGCCACCGGCTGGCTGTTCCTGCCCGCCATGGCTGGCGCAGTCCGGGATCCCGCCTTCCCCGCATTCGCGCAGAAGTTCGGACTGATCGCCTATTGGAAGACGACCCGCACGAAGCCCGACCTTTGCTCGGCCAAGGATGCGCCGCCCTTCTGCCGAATGATCTGAATTTTTCGCTCAACTGATCTGGCATGCCTGACCAACTTTGATAGGGTCGGCGCCAAACGGGGGAGGCGTTGCGTATGCTGAGGTGGACGATTGCGAGTTGCGTTTTGATGTCGGGCACCGGCGCACTGGCGGCCGAAAGCTGTCCTTCCTTCCTGCCCGGGCAGCTTTATCCTTGGCAGCAGCAAAGCTCCGACAAGCCGATGCCGGGCGATCAATGGGCCTGGCTCTACATCGACGTCGACGTCAACGGTAAGCCCAAGAACTGTAAGGTCGGCGACCATAAATATGAACCGGAGACGGGTTTCTGGATGTGCCGCGCGGTGATGGCCAGCGGGCAGTTCGAGCCCGTCAAGAAAGATGGCGTCGTCGTGGAAGGAACCGTGAAGCGCTATTTCACGGTAGCAGGACGCGCCCGGAAGCGCGCTGACGAAGCAGCGCGCAAGCAATGGTTCAAGGACCACCCCCAGGAACGACCGGCCTGCTATCCGGATTGAGCGCGACGCCTCTCGGTAATCGATTGCAAAGCCGCGCGGCAGGCTTAGGCTAACTTCAGCTTGTCGCGCCCTTCCGGCGTGGCCGAACGGGGAATGCCATGATGCGTTTCGCTCTCATCGTGCCGCTGCTCGCGGTCGCGGCTTGCGATTCAAGCCCGGAAGTCAAAGCCGACAACGCCAAACCCTCCGAAGTCGCGGCGAAGATGCGCGACGCCGCCGGCAAAGGCAGCTTCGTCCGCCCCGGCGAATGGCAGCAGACCGTATCGCTACTAAAGATAGACGCGCCCGGCATGCCGCCCGAGGCCCGGGAATATATGCAAAAGGCGATGGACAAGGCCCAGGTCCACAACGTCTGCCTGTCGAAGGAGCAGGCCGAGAAGCCGCGCGAGGATTTCTTCACCGGCGCCGACAAGAATTGCACCTACGAGCATTTCAACTGGGGCGACGGCCAGATCGATCTGAAGCTGATTTGCAAGCATGAGCAGGCGGTCACCACCATGGCGATGACCGGCACCTACACGCCCGACAATTATGTGCTGACCATGACCAGCACCAACAATGCCGCTGGGGCGGCCGGCGACATGACGATGACCATGAAAGTCGACGCCAAGCGGGTCGGCGACTGCGATGCCAAGGACAAGGCGGGCGGCTGATCCTTGCCTGCCTGCTTGTTCCTGCTATGTTCCCGACCCGACACAAGCAGGAGCGACTCGGATGATTGGCTATGTGACCCTCGGCAGCAATGATCTGGACAAGGCGCGCGGCTTCTACGACGCGCTGATGCCGACCATCGGTGCCGGACGAATCATGGAGTTTGGCGACGATTTCACCATGTACGGGACGGGCATGGGCAAACCTGGCCTGGCGGTGTGCAAGCCCCATGACGGCAATTCGGCCGTGGCCGGCAACGGCAATATGTCGGCGATCGCGTGCGACAGCCGGGCCAAGGTCGACGCCATCCATGCCAAAGCCATGGAACTGGGCGCCATCGACGAAGGTGCGCCCGGCGTCCGTGGCGACGAAGGGCCGCAGGCCTTCTACGGTGCCTATTTCCGCGACCTCGACGGCAATAAGCTCGCCGCCTTTTGCATCGGACCGGCTTCCTGATCGTTCAGGCTTCCGTAAATGGAAGCCGCGGTCATCCTCAACCGGAACAAGGGCGACCGCGGCGAAGTGGCCGCGGCGCTGTCCGCCGTTGGGATCGCCGCGAAAGTAGAGGCGGTCGACGGCGATGCGATCGGCGACCGTGCGGAAGCCGCGGTCAAGGGTGGCGCCAAACTGGTGATTGTTGGCGGCGGCGACGGCAGCGTCAGCTCGGCGGCCCAGGCTCTTGCCTGCAGCGACGCCACCCTCGGGATCCTGCCGCTCGGGACGCTCAACCACCTCGCCCGTGACCTCGGCATTCCCGCGACCCTGCAGGAATCCGTCAAGGTGGTCGCTTCCGGCAAGGCGCGGCGGATCGACGTCGCCGAGGTCAATGGCCGGACCTTCGTCAACAACGCCGCCATCGGGCTTTATCCGCTGATGGTCGTGGACCGCGAAACGCAGCAGGACCGGCTCGGCCGGTCGAAGCGGCTGGCGATGCTGGTCGCCTCCTTGCGGACCCTGATGCGCTTTCACCACCAGCGCCTGACGCTCAGCATCGACGGCGGCGAGGCTCGGGTCGACACGCCGCTGCTGTTCGTCGGCAACAATGATTACAAGCTCGCCTTCCCCGCCGCCGGGCAGCGCGACAAGCTCGATGATGGGGAATTGTGCGTAATGGTGATGCGCAAGAAGGGTGTTCCAGGCTTCCTCGCCGCGGTGGCACGCGCACTGCTCGGTATCCCGCGTGCCGACGACATGGTGCGGATCGACGGCGTAAAGCAACTCAAGGTCGACAGTGCCCGCTCGACTATCACCCTCGCGCTCGACGGCGAAACGCTGGCGATGAAACCGCCGCTCATATTCCGCATTCGCCCGGGCGCGCTTGGCGTGATCACCCCTTGACGTCATTGCCAGCGTAGCGAAGCAATCCAGCCATGAGAGTCTGGATCGCTGCCTCGCTGTCGCTCCTCGCAATGACAGCCTCCGCGAGCCTGGCCGCCCCGGCCCGGGTTGCGGTGGCGTTCGACCGCAATGGCGAGCGCGGCAGCTGGACGGACGGCCTCGCCGACCCTTCGACGGGACGCGCGGTCACGCCCGACGACCCGGTGCGAGTCGCCTCGGTCAGCAAGCTGGTCGTGGCGATCGGCGTGATGAAGCTGGCCGAGCAGGGCAAGCTCGACCTCGACCGCGATGTTTCCTCCTATCTGGGCTGGTATCTCCGCAACCCCGCCTTCCCGACGCAGGCGGTCACGCTCCGGCAATTGCTGTCGCACACGTCAAGCATCCGCGACGGCGATGACGCCTATGTCATCCCGCTCGGGGAGTCGCTCCAGGAGGGATTGGCCGAATCCCAGGTATGGGACGCCGCGCACGGCCCGAGCGACCATTATTTCGCCTATTCGAACTTCAATTTCCCGGTGATCGGATCGGTGATCGAGCGCGTCACCGGCGAGCGGTTCGACATTTGGATGCGCCGCGAAGTGCTCCAGCCGATGCGGATCGACGGTTGCTTCAATTGGCCGACGTGCAGCGATTCCGCAATCGCCCGCGCCGTGATGCTGACCCAGGACGGCCAGCCGGTGCGCGACGACCTTCACGGCAAGCGGCCCGCGTGCCCGGTGTTCGTCAACAAGGGGCCATGCGATCTCAATCGGTGGAAGCTCGGCGACAATGGCGGGCTCTTCTCGCCGCAAGGAGGCTTGAGGATTTCCGCGCGGGGCCTGGAGCGCATTGGCCGGATGCTGCTGAACGGCGGAACGCTGGACGGCGTGCGCATCCTGTCGCCGCAATTGGTTGAAACCATGCTTGCGCCCCTATGGCGCTATGACGGCAGCAACGGCGCCCGCGACGGCGAGAGCGACGGCATCTGCAGCTACGGCCTCGCCACTCGCCAGCTCGCGACCGAGCCAGCCCGCTGTGCCGACGACCCGGAAGGCAAAGGCCGTGCCTGGGTCGGACACGCCGGCGACGCCTATGGCCTCCGCTCCGGCATCTGGATCGACCGCGAGCGCGGGCTCGGCATTGCCTATTATGTGACCGGCCTGTCCGACGACCCGCCGCGCGGGAAGGGCAGCTTCACCGCGGCCGAGGAACAGGCCTTCCGCCGCGCCGCAGGGCTGTTGGCGCGCTAACCGGCCCCTTAAGAGAAGAGCGTGGTCGCCCAGTAGAAGAAGGCGGCGACTGCCGCCGAGCACGGGATGGTAATGAGCCAGGCGGCGACCACGTTGCGCGCGACACCCCAACGGACCGCCGAGGCGCGGCGGGCGACGCCGGCCCCGATCACCGCGCCGGTAATCGTGTGCGTGGTCGAAACCGGTATCCCAAACCAGCTGGCTCCGAACAGCAATACCGAGCCGCCGGTCGAAGCGGCAAAGCCCTGGTGCTGGGACAGTTTGGTAATCCGGCTGCCCATCGTTTCGATGATTTTCCAGCCGCCCGTCAACGTACCGAGGCTGATCGCGATGTAGCAGCTGATCGCCACCCAGTGCGGCACATGGAATTCGCCGTGCAGATATCCGGTCGAATAAAGCAGCACGGTGATGATGCCCATGGTCTTCTGCGCGTCGTTCAGGCCGTGGCCGACGGAATAGGCCGCCGCCGAAACCAGGTGCAGCGCACGAAAGCTTCCTTCCGCCCTGCGGTTCGACGCCCGCGTCGCCAGCCAGCTGGTGATGAGCATGACCAGCATGGCGACCGCCATGCCGAGCAATGGCGCCAGCGGAATGAACAGCAACGTCTTGCTGACCCCCGCCCATTGGATCGTCCCAAGCCCTGCGGCGGCCAGACCGGCGCCGACAATTCCCCCGACCAGCGCGTGGCTCGACGACGAGGGGATCCCTTTCAGCCAGGTCACCACGTTCCAGAACATCGCGCCGACGAGCGCCGCAAAGACAACCGCGGGCGTAACCTGATCCTTGTCGATCAGGCCCTTGCCGACCGTATTCGCAACCGCATGAAGCTGCGGCCACGCGAGGGTCAGGAAATAGGCGGCGAAGTTGAAGAAGGCGGCGAAGGCCACCGCCTGCACCGGCCCCAGCAGCTTGGTCGCCACCACCGTCGCAATGGAGTTGGCCGCATCGTGGAGGCCGTTCAGGAAATCGAACGCCAGCGCGACGACGATCAGTCCGATCAGCAGCGGCAGGGCAAGTTCGTGCATCGGCTGCGATCGATCAGCTATGGTCGATGACGATGCCGTCGATGACGTTCGCCACATCCTCGAACGCGTCGACGATCCGCTCGAGATGCTTGAAGATCTCGCGCTTGACGATGAAATCGATCGCATTGCCGCCGCGATGCGCCTGGAAGGCGGCTTTCAGCCCGGCCGAATGAATCTCGTCGGCATGGCCTTCCATCCGCACCAGCCGCTCGGTCAGTTCGTGCAGCCGGCTGCCGTTGGCGCCGACGTTGCGAAGCAGCGGCATCGCTTCCGCCACCAGCCGGGCGGAATCGACGATGATCGCCCCCATATCTTTCATTTCCTGGCCGAACTCGCGCATCTCGTAGAGCTCGATGGCCGACGCCGCGGCCTGCATCTCGTCGATCGCGTCATCCATCGATCCGATGAGCGCGGTGATGGCGCTTCGGTCGAACGGGGTCAGGAAGGTCTCGCGGACCGTCGTCAGGACTTCGCGGATAATGTCGTCCGCATCATGCTCCCGCTCGAAAATCTCCTGGGCATTCTCATGGACCGCCGGTCCGCCCTGCATCAGGCGGCCGATTGCCTCGCCGGCCGCGGTCAGCGCCACGGAATGGGCCTCGAACAGCTCGAAGAAGTTGCCGGTCTTCGGCAGCAATCGTTGGAACCAGGCAAACATCGGGCCCACTTTCGATTTTTCGGCGACGACGCTGAGGACGGAAACCCGCCTCGCCACCTGGTTGAATTCGGATGAGTTGAACGACCGGATGAGATCGCGAAGGTCTGGCTCCTCAACCGACTTGGCGGCTTCGGACAGCGAGAACCAGCGGCGCTGGCGCTGCTTCTTTTCCTTCCAGTCGGAAAGCTCTTCGCTGACCGCCAGCGGGAAGACCTCGACATCGTACATCAAGGAGGCGCCGCTGCCCTTCCTCTTGCGATAGCGGTAGGTCCCCAACGGCGTTGGGCAAACCGCGCCGCGGACCCCGGCTTCCTCTTCGGCTTCCTGCGCGGCGGCGGCATGCGGTGAAACTATATTGGCGAAATTGCCCTTGGGAATCACCCAGCGTCCGGATTCGCGGGAAGTGACCAGCAGTACTTGCACCGGCGCACGCAGGCCGCGGCCGACGTTCCGATAGGGCAAGGCGGCAATTTGGCGAATGAGCTATCCCCCTCAATGCATCGCGGAACGCAGCATCAGATGCCATGCCGACTAATTCGGCCCAACCGGACCCGCAAGGAAAATGACGGTTTTGCTACCGGCATTGCCTATCGCGGCTGATCGTGGAACCTTGTGGCGATGATCATGGCCGATGTAGACGCCGAAGCTCAATTTCAAACCGCTATGGCCATGCTTGCCGGCAATAGTTTGTCGGCGGATTGGAAAAGGGCTGCGGGACTGATCGATGCCGCCGCGGCAGCGGGCCACGCAGATGCTCTCGAGCGCCGCGCGCTTCTCGAATGCAGGGGGGTGGGCCGACCGATCAGTTGGGGCAATGCGTTGGACTCGCTGGCAATTGCCGCCGAGCGCGGCTCGCAATCTGCGGCCCGGCAGATGATTTTGCTTGCTGACAATAGCTATCAGCAGGCGGGCTCAATCGAACTTTCCCCTGATGATTGGAGAGAAATGCGGTCGCGAGTGCGTATCGCTGAGCGCTTGAGCGCGCCTGCCGGAGCGGGTCGCGTCCTTTCGGCGAGCCCCATCGTTCACGCTATTTCCGATTTCGCAAGCGCCGCAGAATGCCAGTGGTTGATCGCCGTGGCCGATCCCCTGCTTGAGCGAGCGGTCGTCTACAATAATCCGACAGGCATCGATTCCGGCCGGACCAATCAATTTGCTCCGTTCAATTTCTCCAACGCTGATCTTGTCGTCGAGGTGGTTCGGCAGCGCATCGCAAACCAATTAGGGGCGCCGCTTGCCTGTCTCGAGATGTCCCAGGTGCTGCATTACGGCGTCGGACAGGAATTTGTGTTGCACTGCGATTTTCTTGATCCGCAAGCGCTGCGCGAGGAAATCGCGCGGAATGGGCAGCGAGTGGCAACTGTGCTCATCTATCTCAACCAGGATTTTGAAGGTGGGCAGACCAGTTTCCCGCGTCTTGGGATCGACCATCGTGGCCGAACTGGCGATGCGCTGGTGTTCGGCAACATCGATGCCGCAGGAAATCCGGACCCAAGATCACAGCATGCTGGATGTCCGCCAATCTCGGGTGAGAAATGGGTCTTCTCGCAATGGGTGAGGAATCGAAGTCCGGATCGGGACTAAAGCGCAAGCGGCCGTGACGCGACGGCAGTTGACGTAGGATCGGCTTGCGGAAACAGCTGGGCGCAATGAAATTTGCTTCCCCCTCCGCGCGTGCCAGGCATCATCAGGAATGGCTGGTAAAAATCGACGCCGCCCTGCGCGGGTCCGGCATCGATATTGCTGGCCAGCTCGCGCTGCAGGCGGCGGCTGAGGGCGTCGAGCACCCCGCTGTGCTGAACTTGGCCGGTTTGGCGCGTTTCGATGAGGGCCGCTTCGAGGACGCGGTCCGCCTGCTCAGGCGCGCTCGCGCGCTAGCGACCAAAGATCCAAATATCTTGAATAGCCTCGGCATGTCCCTGGCGGCACTTGGGCAGGCGGACGCCGCACTTAAGGCCTACGACGCTGCGCTTCGGATTGATCCGGGAATGGCGGCGGTCCATTTCAATCGCGGCGCCCTGCTGCAATCCCTCAACGACCTCAAGGGCGCTAGGTCAGCTTACCAGCGGGCCGCCGCGCTCAATCAGAAATACGCGGAGCCCCTCGCCAGCCTCGCCTGGCTTGATGCCCGGGCGGGCGACGCGGCCGCGGCGCGGGCGCATGCCGAACGCGCATTATTGCTTTCGCCTGCCAATGTGCTGGCTCGCATGGCCTTGGCTTCCGCCCACCTTCAGCAAAGGGACCACGCCGATGCGGCGGCAAGGCTTTCCGCACTGAGCGAGGACCGCTCACTCTCTCCGATCAACCGATCGATTGTGCTCGGCCTGACCGGCGATCTCCATGATGCCGAAGGCCGATCGGCGGAGGCCTTCGCCGCCTACGAGGCTTCCAACCTTCAGTTGAAGGCCTTTTACGCCAGCCAGTTCGAGGCGCCGGGGGAGGAAACGGCCCTAGGCCATGCCCGGCGACTGGCCGGATGGTTCGCGACCGCCGCCCCCGAGCCGTGGCGCCGGGCGGCGCCCGCCCGGCCGCGCGCCGCAGACCCCCAGGCGCACATATTCCTGGTCGGTTTTCCGCGCTCGGGAACCACCCTGCTGGAAAGCGTGCTGGCCGCGCATCCGGAGGTCGTCAGCCTCGACGAGAAGGATTGCCTCGCCGCCGCGTCAGTCGCCTATATGACTTCCGACGTTGGCTTGGAACGGCTGGCCCAGATCAGTTCCGGCGAAGCGCTTCGTCAGCGCGAGGCTTATTGGTCGATGGTCCGCAAATTCGGGGCAGAGCCGCGTGGGCGAGTCTTCATCGACAAAATGCCGCTTTCAATTGTGCAGCTCCCGCTGATCGCCAAGCTCTTCCCGAATGCGCGCGTGCTGTTTGCCCGCCGAGATCCGCGGGACGTTGTGTTGAGCTGTTTTCGCCGCCGGTTCGGGATGAACCCGTCGATGTTTGAGCTGCTCACCCTTAACGGTGCTGCGGCGTATTACGATGCGGTGATGCGACTATCGGAGCTCTACCAAGACCTGTTGCCCTTGCCTCAACACGTAGTTCGCTACGAGAGCCTGGTCGAAGAGTTTGAGAAGACAGCACGCGGCACCTGCCAATTTCTCGGGCTTGAATGGGATGAGGGCGTGATGGATTTCGCCGCCAAGGCCCGTACGCGCGGCATCTCGACCCCTAGCGCCAGCCAAGTGGCTCGCGGCCTCAACCGCGAGGGCCAGGGTGCGTGGCGCCGCTACCGTGAGCAGATCGCGCCGGTGCTACCGCAACTTGATCCCTGGGTTCAACGCTTTGGCTATGTTTAGCGAGAAAGCTTTTTGGGCCATAACCAGGATGCATGGAACCCAGGCATCCCTGGCTTGGCCCGGAGCGAGGTTTACCTCCTGATTGGCGTGATCTTGGATCCTTCGAGGCCGAGGCCGGCCATCAGTCCCTTTTGGCCGAACGGGAAGGCGTACACATCCTTCGCAATGGTTGTGGAGGTGGTGCTCAAGGCCGCGCCCTTGTCCACGACCACCACGCTTGGCCCCGAACCGATCGCCCATCCGTCGCTTTTTCGAAGATAGGTCAGCGCCTTGTCGTTCATCAGGAACAGGGCGTAGCTGAATGATTGCCCACCGGCCTGGAGACCAAAGGAAGCGGCACCGATTTTGTAGTAACCCGCTGGCTTGCCTCGAACGAAGAGAACGCCCTCTCCGCCCTGCCCTCCAACGACGAGTCCAGCCTTGACGATCTTGGGGAACACGAGGATTGCGCGCGCATCTCGACCATATCTGCGAGCCCTGTCCGACTTGGCGTACAAGCGGTCGAGTGCGGCCTTGCCGTTCGCGTTCAATTCTGCGGCGGTGGCGGCGGCGGCGCTCTGGGAAAAGGGGCCGGCGCTGGCAAGCGTGAGGCTCAGTGCGAAGAGCATTCGTAGAATGTTTTTCATTTTCCCGATGCCTTTCAAGGTTCGTGTTTCAGCGAATGTGGCTGACGGCGCTGGGTTCAGCTATCGGCATATCTACTGAGCGGATGTTGTTGCCCTGGCCTCCGCAACGGGTCGAATGCGGGCTTTGACTCCTTGGCGTTTTGCTCGTCAACTGACGGGGACTAGGAGGCCGCGTGTTTATCAGGAAGCTTAAGCCGGGCGAACGAGCGCCTGAGACCAGCGATCGCATCTACATCGACCGCATGGCCGACGGGCGCATTTCCTGGACCGGTTCAGTCGATGTGGGCGGAAAGGCCCGGCTCGGCGCCAGCCGCACCGACTTTGCCACAATCCAGGAGGCCGAGACTGACGCGATTGCCTGGGCCCGCGGGCAGGGCACAACGGAACTCCAGATCGAGGGACCCAACAACTAGGGTGCCCTGCTTGTCGTCGCGCGTTTCTAAGGGGATTCCGCACAGGCGATTGGCTGGTTTGGGTGGAAAGCCGCCGCTTAATCGTGCATGCTGCGGGGCGACGGTTAGCCCAGGCGAATGGCGGGAGGCGGAAATGACCGGTATCCTCGATAAGTTCCACGTCGAACACGGCATCCGCGGCACCAGGGTGATGGCCCGCTCGCAGCAGCTTACAGGGTGCTGCAATACCGATGATGAAATCGACGAGGCCATCCAGATGCTCAAGGACGATCTCGACGCCTGCTCCAGGGAGATGAAGCGCATCGCGGAGGTCAATCGGCGCGGCGCGCTGTTCGAGGGCTGGCCATCGGCCAACGACGACGTGCTTGAATCCTAGAATTCCGCGTCAGGAGTAGCGGCCGGCGGAATCTCTCCGGAGTGCTGAATTGGATGGCTGGCCCCGGAGTCGCCAAATGTTCGTGACCCTGCGGCCACAGCGCCCCTTGGCGCGGCATAAATTTTCACCTCGCGTTAATTTTCATCTTGCGTCCAGACCCCGTTTGACCACAATATCTGGTTTCAACGCTGGGGGGTTTCTCAATCTATTGTGGTTGGGACGGAAGATGATTATCTTCCGTATGCGCCCGCTCGTGCCCTGTGGATATCGGGGAACGGGCATATGAAAAACCCCCGCGGCGCTTGATTTTAGGCTAGTCTCGGCGCCATGGCACCGAGTCGAACAGAAGCAGAACAAGCCGTCATGGAACGGCCTGAGGGACGGGGAAAGACGATGGATTTTGCAAGCTCGAGCGATGTAGGCTCCGACGACGTCTCGGTCACCGAGACCAAGCGCAACAGCAAGACCGTCGACGCCAAGCGATTCGACGTCGAGACGGACGCGAGCCGCGACGAGCGGCTGACCGAGTTCGGCAAGGACACGCTGCGCGACCGCTATTTGCTGCCCGGCGAAACCTATCAGGATCTGTTCGCCCGCGTCGCCGCGGCCTATTCGGACGACGCCGCTCACGCCCAGCGCGTCTACGACTATATTTCCAAGCTGTGGTTCATGCCCGCGACGCCTGTGCTCAGCAACGGCGGCACCGGTCGCGGGCTCCCGATCAGCTGCTACCTAAACAGCGTCGACGACAGCCTCGACGGCATCGTCGGCACCTGGAACGAAAATGTCTGGCTGGCCTCAAAGGGCGGCGGCATCGGCACCTATTGGGGCGCCGTGCGCGGCATCGGCGAGCCGGTCGGCCTCAACGGCAAGACCAGCGGCATCATCCCGTTCGTGCGGGTGATGGACAGCCTGACGCTCGCCATCTCGCAGGGCTCGCTGCGCCGCGGCTCGGCCGCCTGCTACCTCGACATCGCCCACCCGGAGATCGAGGAGTTCCTCGAGATCCGCAAACCTTCGGGCGACTTCAACCGCAAGGCGCTGAACCTGCACCATGGCGTGCTGGTCACCGACGAGTTCATGGAAGCGGTCCGCGACGGCAGCGAGTTCATGCTTCGCAGCCCCCGCGACGGTTCCGAACGCGGGAAGGTCGACGCCCGCTCGCTGTTCCAGAAGCTGGTCGAGACCCGTCTCGCGACCGGCGAGCCCTACATCATCTTCATCGACCAGGTGAACCGGTCGATGCCGAAACATCACCGCGACCTCGGCCTGAAGGTTTCGACCTCCAACCTCTGCTCGGAGATCACCCTTCCAACCGGCCGCGACCATCTCGGCGCCGATCGCACCGCGGTCTGCTGCCTGTCGTCACTCAACCTTGAAACCTGGGACGAGTGGAACGGCGACAAGCAGTTCATCGAGGACGTCATGCGCTTCCTCGACAATGTGCTCAGCGACTATATCGCCCGCGCGCCGGACGAGATGGCCCGCGCCAAGTACAGCGCCGAGCGCGAACGCTCGGTCGGCCTCGGCGTGATGGGCTTCCACAGCTTCCTCCAGGCCCGCGGCCTGCCGTTCGAGGGCGCCATGGCCAAGTCGTGGAACCTGCGCATCTTCAAGCATATCCGCGCCCAGGTCGACGAGGCTTCGATGATGCTGGCGCAGGAGCGCGGGCCCTGCCCCGACGCCGCCGACATGGGCGTGATGGAGCGCTTTTCGTGCAAGATGGCGATCGCGCCGACCGCATCGATCTCGATCATCGCCGGCGGCACCTCGGCCTGCATCGAGCCGATCCCGGCCAACATCTACACCCACAAGACGCTGTCCGGCTCCTTCTCGATCAAGAACCCGTACCTCGAGAAGCTGCTCACCGAGAAGTCGAAGAATGCCGAAGCGGTGTGGAGCTCGATCCTCGAGCGCGGCGGCTCGGTCCAGCATTTGGACTTCCTGACGCAAGAGGAAAAGGACGTTTACAAGACCAGCTTCGAGATCGACCAGCGCTGGCTGCTCGAGCTCGCCGCCGACCGCACGCCGTTCATCGACCAGGCGCAGAGCCTCAACCTGTTCATCGCCGCCGACAGCGACAAGTGGGACCTGATGATGCTCCACTTCCGCGCGTGGGAGCTGGGCATCAAGTCTCTCTACTATCTCCGTTCCAAGTCGGTGCAGCGTGCCGGCTTCGCGGGCGGCGTCGAGGCCGACAACACGCCCGACCTCAAGGAAATCCAGCTCGCGTCGTCCACCGATTACGATGAGTGTTTGGCCTGCCAATGACCGACCGGGAGATGATCGAGGTCGTGCTGGCCGTGCTGCTGATCGGGGGCGGGGCGTGGCTTTATGTCCGCCGCGGCCGCCAGGACCCGCAGCACGGCAGCCAGGCCGCTGTCATCCTCATCTTCATCGGCGCGATCCTCGCCATCCACGGCCTCGGCCTGCTTGAATATCGCGCGCCGGAGTCCGGCCTGTGAGCATCATGGATCTCGTCAACCTCGGCATCGGCCTCTCCGCCTTCCTCGGCGGCCTCGTCATGCTGTTCGTCGCCCTGAAGCGCCACAAGCGCGATCACCCGAAGGGCGTGGCGATGCTGATCGCCGGGATGATGGTCACCGCTTTCGGCCTGTTCATCACCGCCTTCGCCATCGCCTTCGCGTTCGGCGAGCCAGTGGAGGTCCTGCGATGAAGCGTCTGCTTGTCATCCTTGCCGCCAGCCTGGCCCTTGCCGCCTGCGTCGCGACCGAGGCGCCAAGCGCGGTGAACCCGGGAGCGCCCGGCTTCCTGCTGGGCGTTTGGCACGGCTTCGCCTTCCCGGTGACGTTCATCCTGTCGCTCTTCACCGACGATATTTCGATCTATGCCGTGCCCAACAACGGCCACTGGTATGACTTCGGCTATTTCGTCGGCATCTGCTTCCTCGGCGTCGGCGCCCGCAACTCGAAGCGGAGGGGCCCGTGATGGCCTATCGCGATAACGACACCGATTTCGCGCCGTTGGACACGCGCGACAACCCGCCGACCAGGCTGGAATGGGCGGTTGCCGGCTTTGCCGTGCTGGTGGCGGTGGTGATGATCCTCTCGGCCATTGCCGGGAATTCCGCCCCCGCCTGGCTGAAGGCGCTGCGCCTGTGGCCGATCGCGTTCGTCGAACTGGCGGCCGGCTGGACCATGTGGCTCCGCGCCAACGCCAACCGGCCCGAAGATTCCTATTCGCCGCGCAGCCTGAAGCTGCTCGCCCTCACCCTTTCCCTGCTCGCAGTGGCGACGCTCGCCATCGCCACCAACCTGTTCAAAGGAGCGTAACCGATGCCCCTCCTAGAGGCCCGCAAGCAATATAAGCCGTTCGAATACCCCTGGGCGTTCGACTATTGGAAGCGCCAGCAGCAGATCCACTGGATGCCGGAGGAAGTGCCGCTCGGCGAGGATTGCCGCGACTGGGCGCAGAAGCTCACCGAAGGCGAGCGCAACCTGCTGACCCAGATCTTCCGCTTCTTCACCCAGGCCGACGTCGAGGTGCAGGACTGCTACCACGACAAATACGGCCGCGTGTTCAAGCCGACCGAGATCAAGATGATGCTGACCGCCTTCTCCAACATGGAGACGGTGCACATCGCCGCCTACTCGCACCTGCTCGACACGATCGGCATGCCGGAGAGCGAATATTCGGCCTTCCTCCAGTACAAGGAGATGAAGGACAAGCACGACTATCTCGCCACCTTCGGGGTCGACAGCGACGCCGACATCGCCCGCACGCTGGCCATGTTCGGCGGCTTCACCGAGGGCCTGCAGCTGTTCGCCAGCTTCGCCATGCTGATGAACTTCCCGCGCTTCAACAAGATGAAGGGCATGGGTCAGATCGTCAGCTGGTCGGTCCGCGACGAGAGCCTGCACTGCGAAGGCATCACCCGCCTGTTCCACGCCTTCGTCAAGGAACGCGACTGCATGACCAGCGCGGTGCGCGACGACATCATCGACTGCTGCCAGAAGACGGTGCGGCTGGAGGATGCGTTCGTCGACCTGGCGTTCGAGTTCGGGCCGGTCGAGGGCATGACCGCCAAGGAGATCAAGAAGTACATCCGCTACATCGCCGACTGGCGGCTGGGGCAGCTGGGCTTCAAGCCGATCTACATGGTCGACGAGCACCCGCTGCCGTGGCTCGCGCCTTTGCTCAACGGCGTCGAGCACGCCAACTTCTTCGAGACGCGCGCGACGGAATATTCGAAGGCGGCGACCCGGGGCACGTGGAACGACGTGTGGGATAACTTCGACCGGAGGCAGAAAGCCAAGGCGGCGAATGATGCGCCGGCCGGTGAGGGGGATGGCGAGGATATGTTCAGCCGGGCTGGGGTGGCGGCGGAGTAGGCTACCATTCGCTCTGGGGTCGGAGTGAGGGGGCGAATCCGCTCGTCCTTGACGTTTAACTTCAATTCAACAGGATGACGGTTGCCGAATCATTTCCTGTTGTTGCTGAAGAGTTTGCAACAACTGCGTAACGGCCATGGGTAGCCATGGGCGGGGGGATATGTGGCTGACGAAATTTTAAACGCTAAGAATGCACTCGACGCACTCGCCGTCGCCGTAAAGGATGGCTGGGAAAGCGATCAAACGCTGAATGAAGTCTGGGGCTGGAATTGTCCGCCAGTCGATCGGCATGACCTGGCCTATCTAGCCACACGGGTTGGCGACCAACTCGATGAAGTCCCAGTGGAGAAGCTAACGAAAACCGTCTTAACCTATTTAGCTGGAGTTCCGGCGCGCGTCACTCAACTCCGCAATTCCACAATTCCCAATCTGTTTAACGGGAACGCTGCTGGTGCTTTTTCGGCATACAAGGGGTTCTTGGACGACATAAGCACCACCGTCGCACCGTTTTTGGAGCGGCGCGAAGTCGATTGGACATCCGTCGAAGCAAAGAAGCAGATGCCTACGGCGCTGCTCCGCCGCCTGCGGGCCGTAGACAATCAGATCAATGAGCTGGAGGCTCGTGCTGGCGATCTGACGGAAAAAATCGCTCTAATCGATAATGCTCACGCGAGCGCGGAAGCACTTCCGACGGACCTCGCGAGCCTCAAGGAAGCACGTGAACAAGTCGACGCGGATCTAAAGGAGGCTCAATCGGCATTGAAGCGCGCCAAGGACGCAGCGGAGAACAGTGAAGAGTCGCTTAGCCTCATCGTCGAAAAGCACAATGACGCGGAAAAAATCGTCGTCAATTTGGAAGACGCTTACAGCGCAGCAACGACGGTGGGCCTTGGACAGTCATTTGCTGAGCGAGCCAAGAAGCTCGCAGGCTCGATGTGGGTTTGGGTCGGCCTGCTCACCGTCTCCCTGTTCGCCGGCGCGGTTCTTTCCCTGGTTCGTCTCGCCGAACTCAAAGATGTTTTGAAGAACGCCAACCCAAATATGGGTCTCATCTGGATCAATATTGTTTTGGGCGTGGTTAGCGTCGCTGGCCCCGTCTGGTTGGCGTGGGTCGCCACGAAACAGATTGGGCAGCGCTTCCGGCTTTCGGAGGATTATGCGTTCAAAGCTTCCGTTGCGAAGGCGTATGAAGGATATCGTCGCGAAGCAGCCCGCATTGACGAGAAATTCGCGAAAGAGCTCTTCGGTTCGGCTCTATCGCGGTTAGATGAGGCACCTCTGCGGTATGTCGAACACGAGACATACGGCAGCCCCTGGCACGAAATGACTGCCGCCAAAGCCGGGCAGCGTCCAAGCATAATCGCGAGCACTGTCGGTCGCTTGCGTAGGACCAAGCGTTCGAAGTCTGAAGAGATTGAGACCGATGAAACCCCTGCATCCGAATGATTGCGATTTGGGGATTGCCGTGACAGGGAATTCCTGTGACGGGATTCGGGGATTCCGGTGACAGTGCGCTAATTAGCGGGACGCCGAAGCGCCCCGCCCCTTACCGCCAATAATCCTGCCGCTCGCGCCCGTCGAAATCGGCCGCTGGTCATGCAGCAGCGCTTGAAATCTCTTCCCGGAGCCGCACGGGCACGGGTCGTTGCGGCCGAGCTTTTCGACCAGCTCCTTCTCCCCGCCGCGCACGAAGCGCAGCCCGCGCTTGACGCGCGTTTCGCTCGGAAAGCCCTTACGGCGCTTGGACGTCACCTCGAAACCAGGGCGCGTCTTGATGATCATGCTTTGGCATTGGTCTTCTCCTTCGGTGGATGATGGTTGGAACGGGCGCGCCGGTCTCCCGGCACGCCCGCCCCTTTGGCCGCTCAATGGAACAGCAACCGCTCGTCGCGGCGCGGCTTGGCCACGACTTGCCATGGGTCGCGATACAGGATCGTGCCCGGGCACTCGGCCGCCACCTTGTGGACCGGCACGCCCACTTCGCCGAGCAGCGACGCCAGGACGAAGGCGTGCGCGATCATCTCGCGCGCCTCCGCGACGAACCAGCAGATGCCGTCGGCACGCCAAACCCTGCGCGACCTGACGCAGAAAGCGTCACGGCGCGGCTTCGGCACCGGCAGGTTGCGCTCGAACCAGTCGATCTCCTCGCCGATCGCGACGCGCAGCACCTCCGGCACGCTCTCGTCGCGCCAGGTATCGTAGGCCGGCCCGAACGGACCGCAGTCGACGTGGCGGCGCAAACGCCACCACGGCGTGATGAAACGCACATAGTTCATGATTAACCCCGGCGAAGCGCAGGCTTCGCAGCCAAATAGTTTGAACGGAAAGGCGCCGGCGAGATGCCGGCGGTCTGGTGGGCCTTATCGGCCTTCGTTCGGCCCCCATGGGGCAAGACGATGGACAAACATATCGTGCCTCCTTGGGCGGGTTGGTGGGCCGGCGCGGCTACTCCGGTCGAGGATTCCTGTCAACAGTCCAAAGAAATCCCTGTCCTACACAAACCTATTTGGTTCATAAGCCCCGCCCTTTGGTGAGGAGGCGATATGGCGACGCGGGCAAAGCGGGATATGACAGTGGAGGAATTCGACGCCTGGGCGGCCGCCCAGCGCAACGTCGCGGACGTCAAGGAGGCTTGCGCCGAGGAAGGCGGGCCGAGGGTCAGCCTGGTGCCCACACCGACCAGCGTGCCGGTCGATTTCCTGCCCGATGAGGTGTCGATTGCGGTGCCCGCGCCCACCGGCCTCCATGCCGTCTCTTTCTCTCCGGAACCGAGCCGCAAGACGGGCGGCTGGAGCGCGGTCCGGCAACGCATCTTCATCGAATCCCTGGCGGAGACCGGCTCGGTCCATCTGTCGGCCAAGTCGGCGGGCCTGTCGGCGCGAGGCGCTTATGGGCTTCGCGTCCGCTCCGCGCCGTTCGCCGCCGCATGGGACGCCGCCCAGCAACTGGCGGTGGGCCGCCTCTCGGCGCTGGCCTTCGACCGGGCGATCCATGGCTGCATCGAGCAAGTCTATCGCGACGGGGACCTGATCGGCGAGAAGCAGGTGCCGAGCGAGCGGCTATTGATGTGGCTATTGGCCCGGCTCGATCCCAGGCGCTTCGCCGCCCCGTGGGAACGCCGCAAGGAGGATGACTCCGACCCTCAGGCCGAGGCGCAGCAGGCCTTCCCAACGATGTTGGATGCCCTGGAGGATGTGGCTGCTGAATAGCCCATGGTCACCGGGAAGATTGTGAAGATTGGCCCCAACTCGGGCATGGCTCTTTGAAAACTTGGATCATGCGCAAGACCGCACCAATAGCCCGGGCGCCATCACACGACGCCCGGTCCCCCTCGCCTACTTCCGATAGGTCATTTCCTGCAGCAGCATGCTGCTGCCGAGGTGGCGATACTTGGCTCGCACGCCGCTCTCGGCGGCGCCCTGGCGGGCGCTCGACTGCAGGTAGGCGTTGGTTGCGTTGGCGCGCGCCTCGTCCTCGGCCGGTGTCGTCGGGCGGTCGGCGATGGTCACCAGGTAAAGGTCGGGCTCGCCCGCCCGCTTGTTGACGTTCGACAGGATGTAGGAAGCCTTGATCCAGCCCTTCGATTTCTGGAAATCCATCGACTTGCGGTAGAGGCCGGCAAGATGGTCGGCATAGTCCCCGAAGTGGCCGTCATCGATCGTGATTTCGCCAACCGTCCAATAGTCCCCGCCCTTGACCGGGAAGTCCTGGGCCGCTGCAGGGAAGGCGAACAGCATCGTGGCCGCGCCGAGCGCGGCGATCATCGTCTTACGCATGGAAATTGCCCCTACTTGCGCGAACGCGCTGACGCATTTCACGCGGGACGGCGTCGCCTGGCCGGCGGAGGCGCCGAAAGTACGGCGTCGTCCCGGGACCGCCGTACGCCTATTGCGGCCAGACGCCTAACTTAATCTGGATTAAGGTGGATCATGGCGACAATGCGCCAAATCAACGCGTTACCCACTGAGGCAAAGCTGGAGGGGCGCCGCGAACCGGCGCCCCTCCCGCCAGCCTAAAGGGCGGCGACCGTGGTCGGCTGCGACGCGTTGGTGCCGCCGTTGCGCATCAGGATTTCGCGGGCCGTTTCGGCACTGAGGTCGCCGTCGCTGACGTCCGCCGACACGAAGATCCCGCCGTCATTGATGCGGCCTTCGTAATAGCCGGCGTCTTCCTCGCTAACGCCATGATCCTTCAGGAAACCGGTCAGGCCGCCCGCAACCGCTCCGACGCCGGCGCCGATCACGGCCGCGCCGGGAATTGCGGAGCTGGCGATGGCGCCTGCGGCGGCGAGCGGACCCACACCAGGAATGGCAAGCGCAGCAACGCCGAGCAGGGCGCCGATCCCGGCACCTGCCAGGGCGCCTCCGGCAGTATCACCGGCCGCATTGTCCTCGACCACTTCGCCGCTACCGTCGCTGACCGTCGTGCGGTCGTCGTCGCGTCCGATCACCGACAGGCGGGCATTGTCCGCGCCGGCGCTGCGCAGTTCGGCCACGGCCGCTTCGGCTTCCGACCGCTCGTTGAAGACGGCCGAGATGATTTGCTTGGTCATGAAGTTACTCCTGAAGGGTACGAGCCCCGCCCGCCCCTATACAGCGAAGCACGATCGGCTGCGTTCCTGCCTGGTCCAAAAATAGGTTGGATTTTAAATATTTAGCCGCAGTCCGGAACAATTATCGATGGCGGCTGGGCGGCTTGAACTCGCGAAGGCCTTAGCCTTGGTCGTCCGCCGGGCCGTCGCGTTCGGTCTTCTGCCGCCCCAGGTTCGAAATCTTCTGCCCTCTCGCCTTCAGCGCGCCATAGAGCAGCCTGTCGGAAGTCTCGACGGCCGCTTCCGCGGTCATCCGGACATCGACCGCGTCGGGGCCCTTGATGCTCACCACGCCTTCCTTGACGTTGACGTTGCTAGGCTCGTCGTAGATTTCCTCGTCGGGCATGCGTCAATAGCGCGCCAGTCTGCCTATCGGTTCCCAGGCTTACAGGCGCACCGTCCCCGAAATCTGCTCGGTCATCCGGAACAGCCGGTCGCGCACGTCCGCGGCCACGCTTGCTGGAATCCGGTGTTCGATGGATTCCCTGGCCTCGAAATAGCCGGCGTCGACCCGCACCTATTCCATCGACCAGTCGGGAAAGCTGTGCGCCTCGACCTTGCGTTCGTCGCGCACCTCCAGGCCAGAATGGCGCGGATCGCGGCGAAGTCTGGCGACGAGGTCGTCGATCGCCGCCTCGGCGCCTTCGATGATCTGGAGGAAGTGGGTGCCGTTGAACACCAGCAGGCCGGTAATCCCGTCGATCGAGTTCAGCTCCCGCGCGGTCCGGTGAATGTCGTGCAAGTCGTCCGCGCTGAGGTCGAGCTTTGCCCGGCTGGTGTAAGTCAGTGATTTCAAATCCATTTATTCGCGATAGGCGCAATTGCACGAGGGGCAAGGCCGAAACGGTCACCCGTCCCGCAGAATCGTCTCCATCGGCCTGCCCTTGGCCAGCTCGTCGATCAGCTTGTCGAGGTAGCGTATCTCCCGCATCAGCGGCTCGTCGATTTCCTCGATCCTGACGCCGCAAATCGTACCGGTGATCAGGCTGCGTGACGGGTTCAGCGCAGGCGCCTGCCCGAAGAAATGCTCGAAGTCGGTCCGCTGCTCCAGCACCGCCTCCAGATCCTCTTCGGAATAGCCGGTCAGCCAGCGGATGATCTCATCGACCTCCGCCTTGCTTCGCCCCTTCTTTTCCGCCTTGGCGACATAGTGCGGATAAACGCTGGCGAAGCTGGTCTGGTAGATGCGGTGGGTCATCCCGATTAGTCCTTTGCTCCCCAACGTGCTAAGGCCCGCTCATCGCACGGACGTCCTGACGTAAGCTCCTGCGGCTGAGAGACCAAACGCGCTCCCGCTTACATCGAGGAGCCCACATCTAAATGACCAGCAACGACAACCATGTCGACGAAATGGAGCTCGCCCGCTTAGGGATTAAGCGGGTCCAGGCCGACATCTTCCTGTGGGGTGAGTATCGCTACGGCAATCTGCGCGACGCCATTGCCGCCGCCAAGCGGGGGGATAGGCGATGAGCCGCGAGATATTCGTCACGCTCGACGAGAGCGAAGTGGTCAGCCGCTGCCAGGCCGAGAAGGTCGGCATCTCCGCGATCGAAAAGCTGCCCGCCGGCGGAACGCGGCTGGTCTGCATGAGCGGCCACGGCGCCTCCGTCATGACCCGCAAGTTCAAGGCGCACCTGATCAAGGAAGCCGTCACCCGGCAGAAGCATCGGCCGACCAGGCCGCTCTGGTAGAGATGCCGAGCGCAGGTGAGGGATTGCGCGGCGATCCCGAGCCTGTGTCGAAGAAACGCCGAAACCCGGCCCCGCCCCCGACGCTCTCAAAGCTGCAGGATATACTCCCGCGGGGAATGGCCGGTGTAGGCGGCGAGCCCGAACATGATGATCATCAGGGCCAGTGTGAACAGCGCGATGCCGATCGCCGCCATCCGCCGGTTGTGCTCGTCCCGGTCGCGGATGACGATTTCTTTCAGCTTCGGCGGCGGGTCGCGGCGGATCTTCGACACACGCACCTCGCCCGACGCCAGGTTGACGGCCTGTTTTCCGGTCGAGAGCGGTCGAGCCATGGCGCCGATGCTACTGCGAAGGGGTTATCATCCGGTTAGCCCCTGCCCGGCTGAGCGCATCGCCAGCCGTTCGGCCGCGGCGAATTTCAGATGCTCCATGCCAATTTCGCAGTGCTGGGCAGCCGCCATCAGGGTCGCCATTCGCACGCATCGCAAAATCTCGGCGCCGGACAGCGGATGCGTGGCGAGCATTTGAAAATCCAGCGCTTCGCTTCGCGGAAGTTTCACGGCATCCAACAGTCTTCGCCAGATCGCCTCCCGCGCTGCTTCGTCCGGCAAGGGGAAATCCACGATGACGTCGATCCGGCCGAGCGCCTGCTCGTCAATTTGGCCGGGGCGATTGGTTGTGATGATCGCCAATCCCTCGAATGGCTCGATCCTGCGAAGCAGTTGGGCAATCCCGCTATCGGCATAGCGATCGTTTGCGTCGCGGATTTCGTTTCGCTTGCCCAGCAGCGCGTCGGCTTCGTCGAACAGCAAAATCGCTCCGCTGTCCGCGGCCGCTGCAAACAGGCTCTTGAGTTGCTTTTCGGTCTCGCCGACAAATTCGGAAAGGACCCCCGCAAGGTCGACATAAAAGAGGTCGGCAGCAGCCGATTTTGCGAGGGTAACGGCTGCCATCGTCTTGCCTGTGCCGCTGGCACCACGAAACAAGGCCCGGAACCCGCCATCGACGTAGCGGCTGAGGCCCCATTCGCGGAAGATGAAGGGCGGGTGCCTCAGCCAATCGGTGACCAGGTCGAGTCTCTGCCTCGTTTCCGGGGGCAGCACCAGTTCGTCCGGGCCGGTGTCGATGGTGATCCGCCGGACGCCGAGCGCGGCGAGATTCTGCTCCTCGACCATCAGGCTGCCCGCACCGCGGCCGCCGCCACCGGCGCTCCCCGGCGCTTGCCCTCGTTCCATCCGGCCCAGCTGGTCAATGCGCCGACCGCGAAACCGGTCGCCCAGACGGCGATGCTCGGCGATCGGCCGATCAGGATCAGGAACTGCTCCAGCACGACCCAATCGCCCAGCAGCAACATCGTGATCATCTGCGCGACGATGAAACCCGCGGCGACCATGAACGGCAGCGCCTTGTTGCGGTATTTGAAACAGACCAGCAGGATAAACAGCAGTTCCAGCGCCATCGAAAACTCGATCGAAGTCATGATCAGCCCGAAATCCTCCGGCCCTCGAACGGTGAAGCCCGGCGCTCCCATGTTGAGGATGCGGCTGAACGGCGATTCGAACAGGAACAGCGGCGTCACCAGCATATAGCCGCTATGCAGCCACACCTTCCGCCGATGCTTGAGCGCGCGATAGAAGAAGGTGACATAGGCGGCGATGGCGATCGCCATGCCGATCAGGAAGGATCCGCCGAACATCACCCTGACCGGGTCATTCGCCGCGACATAGCCCTTGCCGGTGACATCGATGATGCCGGCAAAGCCACCGATCAGGAAGGGGAACAGGAACAGGCTCAGCTTGCCCATGGCGCGGTGGAGCTCGAGCTTGCCATGGTGCACGGTCCAGCTTTGCGCCAACACCAGCGACACCCACAGGGTGGCCGCGACTCCATGGGCATGGAATTGCCACGGCACATCGGTCCATCTGGCGAAATAACTCGGCCAGAAGCCGACCCCGATCACAGCCAGCACGAACAGCACATAATAGGAAGCGTTGCGATACGGCATTCAAAGCCCCTTCCCGCTCGGTTGGCGGCATAGCATGAACGGCCAGGGGAAATGAGGGAGAAATAAGGGCTAATCATTCGCTTTCCGCCGGGCCTTCCGCCTGATAGCGTCTATCCAGCAAGAGTGGGGGACCAAGCCATGCCCGACACCGCCGCCGCCAAGGCCCGTCTCGAAGCCCAGCTCGCCGAGCTGGAGGCCCGCCAGGCCCATATCGCCGCGGATTTGTCAGAACCGCTCAATGCCGACAGCAGCGAACAGGCCGTCGAGATGGAGGACGATGCTTCTCTCGAAGGCCAAGGCGTGCTGGTCGCCAGGGAAATCGCCTCGGTCAAGCGCGCGCTCGCCCGGATCGAGGACGGCATTTATGGCGAATGCGTCCGTTGCGGCGAGGAGATCGCGCCAGCCCGCCTCGAAGCGCGGCCCGAAGCTGCCCTCTGCATCGACTGCGCCCGGGCGGCGGAATAGCCGGCCAAAAAGTTAACTGAAGTTAGCTTGCAACAAGTTTTGCGCTTCCTACGTTCCTGACGCGTCCGAAACGGACGATTAGAAAAAGGAGCGAGCTGATGCGTGCTCTCTTGGCTGGCTTGGTTGCAACCGCGGCCCTGCTTCCAACCCCTGTCGCGGCCGTCGATTCAGGACATATGTCGTTTGGCGGAAACCACGGCGTGACGATCCATCACGGCGGCCATTTTGGTGACCGCGATCGCGATCATCGGCGCCGCCATCACGACAACGACGGTGCCTTCCTCTACGATTATGACCGCGAATACCAGGGCGACACCGTCTGGCGGTCGGACAGCTTCAACGACTGGTGGCACGACCGGCCGGACCGCGCTTATCCTCACTGGATGCTGAGCAACCAGAATTGCGACAAGCAATGGTACCAGGGCGATATGCTCAGGTGCTGAACGCGGTTCTGGAACGGCTGCGCATCGTTCGGCGTTGATGGGTCGAGGGGCTCCCGGTTTGGTTTGGAGTCAGGTGTATGAGTATCGAACTTTCCCCACATCGCCGCTGGCGGAGCCTGGTTGTGCCGATAGCCGCCGCGCTGGCGCTCGCGGCTTGCACAACCGCTACCCCCTACCAGCCGTTGCGGGGTTCGGGCGGCGGCTTTGCCGAGCAGCGTCTCGACGCCAACCGCTATCGCGTCACCTTCGTCGGCAATGATTATACGTCGCGGCAGCGGGTCGAAAATTACCTGCTGTACCGCGCCGCCGAACTGACCGTGGCCAACGGTTTCGACGGCTTCACCCTCGTCCATCACGATACCGACCGAAACGTCGAGCAGCGCGTCTACGACACGGGGCTGAGGTCGTCGGCTTACAGCGGCTGGCGGCCCTATTGGCGCTATTATGGCGGCCCCTATGGCTGGCGCAGCTGGGACCCTTGGTATGGCGGTCCATTCTGGGGTGACAATTTCGATGTTCAAACGGTCGAGCGATATGAGGCCATGGCCGAGATCCAGATGTTCCATGGCCGGCCGGCGGGCGCGACCAGTTTCGATGCCCGGCAAGTGATCGCCAATCTGCAGCCGACCATCCAGGTGCCAAAGTAAGGCCTAGTCGGCGATCTGGGTCACCACGAAGGCGTAGGCCTCGGCTAACTCGTGCAGGCTGTTCCAGCGCCCGGACTTGCCGCCATGGCCGGCGCCCATGTTAATCTTGAGTAGTAGCAGATTGCCGTCGGACTTGGTGGCGCGGAGCCTGGCGGCCCATTTCGCCGGCTCCCAATAGGTTACGCGCGGGTCGGTCAGGCCGCCGGTAATCAGCATTGCCGGATAGTGCTTCGGCTCGACATTGTCATAGGGCGAATAGCTACGGATGAGGTCGAACGCGGCCTTGTCGGCGATTGGGTTGCCCCATTCGGTCCACTCCCCCGGCGTCAGCGGCAGTGTGTCGTCAAGCATGGTGTTGAGCACATCGACAAACGGCACGTCAGCCACCACGGCGCCATAAAGTTCGGGAGCCTGGTTGACAGCGGCACCCATCAACTCGCCGCCGGCCGAGCCGCCCTGCGCCGCGACCCTTCCGGGCCTGGCGTAGCCCTCGGCGATCAGTCCTCGCGTCACGTCGACGAAATCATTGAAGCTATTGGTCCGCTTGGTGAGCTTACCGTCAAGGAACCATTGATAGCCAAGGTCGTCGCCGCCGCGAATATGGGCGATGGCAAAGGCAAAGCCGCGGTCGACCAAGCTGAGCCGGCTGGTTGAAAAGGCGGGCGGAATCGCGAAGCCGTAGGCTCCGTAACCGTACACAAACAGCTTGCCGCTGCCGTCCTTCCGGCTGTCCTTGCGGCGCAGCACGGAAACGGGGACCTTGGCCCCGTCTCGGGCGGTCACGGTCATCCGCTCGGTGACATATTGGCTGGCATCATAGCCCGACGGTATTTCCTGGACCTTGCGCGTCTCAAGCCGCCGCTCGGTCGGGTGATAGTCGTAGACCGTCGCCGGAGTGACCATCGACGAATAGCTGAGGCGATAGCTGTCGGGCGCGAATTCGGGATTGCCGGTGAAGCTGGCGCTATAGCTTGCCTCGGCGAACGGCACGCGTTCTTCGACGCCGCTCGCATAATCGCGCAACAAAGGCTGGTCGAGACCGTCGATCCGCGCCTGGACCAGCAAATGATCGCGGTGGCTCGTGACGCCCCGAAGGTAAGTCCGTTCGCTGCCCGCAACCAGCTCGCTCCATTCACCTGGATTGGCGGGGTCGGCAGTGACGACTCTGAAATTGACATGGCTGTCGTTGGTCAGGATCCAGAGCTTCCCGTGTGCCGCATCCACTTCATATTGCATATCCGCCTGGCGGGGCCTGATGAGCTTGAGCGGCGAGTCAGGCCGGTCGGCGGCGACAAAGCGAACTTCGTTGGAGCTGTTATGGCCGGTTGAGATGAAGATCAGACTGTCATCGGTCGACCTGGAGGCTCCGACCGAAAAAGCGATGTCCGCCTTCTCCTCATAAATTGTCACGGCCTTGGCCGGATCGTCACCGATGCGATGAAACTGGGCGCGATAGCTGCGCCACTGATCGTTGACTTCGGTGAAGACCAGCCCCTTGCTGTCGCTGGTCCACACCGGCTGGCCAATGCCGACCGTGGTCACCGTCTCAATGTCATTCCCAGTCGCGAGGTCGCGGACCTTGAGCTTGAACCGCTCCGACCCGTCGTCGTCGACCAGCGTCGCCAACAGCCTTCCGTCCGGGCTGACGGCGAAGGCGCCGAGACGGTAATATTCCTTTCCATCGGCTTCCTCATTCTCGCTGTAGATCAGCAGCTCCTCGCCGCCGGTGACAGGCTTCCGGTACCAGTCGCGGTATTGAGTCCCTTCCTTGAACGCCGACCAGTAAAGCCAGTCGCCGTCCTTGATCGGCACCGAGCTGTCGTCCTCCTTGATCCGCCCCTTCATCTCCTGGAACAGCTGTTCGACGAGCGCCTCGTGCGGCTTCATTGCCGCGTCAAAGTAGGCGTTCTCCGCCTTGAGATAGTCGAGCACCTCCGGGTCCTGGACATCGGGGTAGTTGGGATCGCGCAGCCAGTGCCAATCATCGGTCCACTGGACGCCGTGCGCCTCGTTCACATGGGGCTTGCGGGCGGCAACTGGTGGGCTTTGGGGAGTCATTGGGCTTCCTGATGCGAGGCAAAGTCACTATCTGCCTTCCTCATACAAAGAGCCGGAAAGATTGCCATGTCCTCATATGCCGACCGCCTCGCCGCCCTCCGCCAGCAACTGAAAGAGGATCGCCTCGACGGATTCGTCGTGCCCCTGACCGATGAGCATATGAGCGAATATGTCGGCAGTTATGCCCAGCGGCTGGCCTGGCTGACCGGTTTCCAAGGCTCGGCCGGGTCGGCCGTCGTGCTGCCCGAGGAGGCGGCGATCTTCACCGACGGGCGCTACACCATCCAGGTCCGCCAGCAGGTCAGCCCCACCGAATGGAGCTACCAGTCGGTTCCCGAAACCAGCGTCGCCAAATGGCTGCACGCCAATGCGCCGAATGGTGCGAGGATCGGTTACGACCCGTGGCTGCATACCGCCGACTGGGTCAAGCAGGCCACGCAGCAGCTCGCTGCGAAGGGCGCCGAGCTCGTTGCGGTCAAGCGCAATCCGATCGATGCGGTATGGGCTGACCGGCCCGAACCGTCCAAGGCGCGGCTGGCCGTCCAGTCCGACGAATATGCCGGCAAGAGCTCGGCCGAGAAGCGGCATGAGATGGCCGACTGGCTTCACCAGGAAGGCGCCGATGCGGCGGTGCTGGCGGCGCTGGATTCGATCGCCTGGACCTTTAACGTGCGCGGGCAGGACGTGACCCACACGCCGGTCGCGCTGGCCTTTTCCGTGGTCAACGCCGACGGCACCGCCGACCTGTTTGTAGAGGGCCAAAAGGTGGGCGACGACGTCCGGGCCCATCTCGGCAACGGCGTCCGGCTGCACGAGCGCGAGGATTTCGAGACATTTCTCCGTTCGTTGAGCGGCAAGCTGGTCGCAGTCGACCCGGAGCGGTCGGTGGCGGCGATCAGCCAGGCGCTGGACGAAGGCGGCGCTCGAATCCTCAGCCGCCGCGATCCGGCTGTCCTGCCCAAGGCGATCAAGAATGAGGTGGAAATAGCCGGTCACCAGGCGGCCCAGGCCCGCGACGGAGCGGCGGTCTCGCGCTTCCTGCGCTGGGTCGAGGAGGAAGCGCCCAAGGGCGGACTCGACGAGATCATCGCGCAGGACAAGTTGCTCAGCCTTCGCAAGGACCTCGGCAGCCTGAAGGATCTGAGCTTCGACACCATCTCGGCGTTCGGACCGAATGGCGCCCTCCCCCATTACAAAGGCACCAAGGAATCCAACCTGCCCTTCACGACCGGCACCCTCTACCTGGTCGACAGCGGCGGACAGTATCAGGACGGCACTACCGACATCACTCGGACCGTTCCGATCGGCGAACCGACCGCGGAAATGATCGACCGCAACACGCGGGTATTGAAAGGCCATATCGCGATCGCCACTGCGCTGTTTCCAAAAGGTACGCGCGGGTCGCAGCTCGACAGCTTCGCCCGGCGGCCGCTGTGGGAAGCGGGCTGCGATTATGCCCACGGGACCGGCCATGGTGTCGGCGCTTTTCTTGCGGTTCACGAAGGGCCGCAGCGCATCTCGCCCGTCGGAAGCTCGCAATCGGGCGGCGACGAGCCGCTTCAGGCCGGAATGATCCTTTCCAACGAGCCCGGTTATTACAAGCCTGGCGAGTATGGCATCCGCATCGAAAATCTGGTGCTGGTCGTCGAAAAGCAGGTGCCCGGCGCCGACAAGGAGATGCTCGGCTTCGAGACGCTGACGTTCGTGCCGATTGAGAAGAAGCTGATCGACGCTTCGATGCTATCGGACAAGGAGCTAGGTTGGCTCAACGACTATCATGCTGAGGTGCTGGCGAAGATTGGCCCGCAGCTTTCGGGGGAGGATAAGGAATGGCTGGAAAGGCAGTGCGCGCCGCTAAGCCGCTAGGGCTCGTCGCGCTAGGCTGGGCGCTGGCCTGTCTTTATATCTTGGGGCCCCGCGTTGCGCTCAATCGCGGGCTCGATACCGGCTATTCCTTGGCCGCTTGGGTCGGGTCCTTCTTCGGCTGAGCTTCGCGGGCTTGCGCTTTCCGGCGCTTCAAATTCTCGCGCAGTGCCACTGCCAGCCGCTCGGCCTTGTCGTCCTTGCCTTTGGTCATGGCTGAGCGAGCTAATATTCACTTGAGGGCAGCGCAAGCGGGTTGACGGTTGGTCGGGCCTCGGCCATAGGCCCGCCGTCCTTCAGACATGCTGCCGTAGCTCAGTGGTAGAGCGCATCCTTGGTAAGGCTGAGGTCGTGAGTTCAATCCTCACCGGCAGCACCATTTCCACGCACAGCCAGTCCGGGGGACTGGCGAGCATGGAAATCCTGATCCAGCCGATCTGTGCGGCGCTGCCCCCGGCAGCGCTTGCTCGATCGCTCCGGGGGACAGGCTGGGTTAGATGATCCCCCGGATGGGGTTTCGAGTATCGCTCGACTTCCACTTACTCACATTGACGCATCGCTCGCACCCCGCCATTTCGGCACGCCATGCGCTTCTTCTCCGACAATGCCGCGCCCGTCTGCCCGCAAGTGCTCGAGGCGATGGGCAAGGCCAATCACGTCGACACCGCCTATGACGGCGATGCCTTGTCCGAGAAGCTCGACGGCGCCTTTTCCGACCTGTTCGGCAGGCAGGTCCGCGCACTCTGGGTGACGACCGGAACCGCCGCCAATTGCCTTGGCCTTGCCGCGCTATGCCCGCCGCAGGGCGCGATCCTGTGCCACGGACAAGCGCATATCGAGGTCGATGAGGCAGGGGCGCCGGGCTTTTTCACCCATGGCGCCAAGCTGATCCTGTTGCCGGGCCACGGCGCGAAGGTTACGCCCGAGACGGTCGAACAGGCTTGCGCCCGGATCCGCGACGACGTCCACCAGGTCCAGCCTGCGGCGCTATCGATTACCAACGCCACCGAATATGGCCTCAGCTACCAGCCCGACGAGGTCGCCGCGCTCGGCGAAATCGCCAAGCGTCGAGGGATCGGCTTTCATCTCGACGGAGCGCGCTTCGCCAATGCCGCCGCCTTTACCGGCGCGGACCTTGCCGACCTGAGCTGGCGCGCCGGAGTTGACGTGATGTCGTTCGGATTCGTCAAGAATGGCGGGATGAACGCCGAAGCGCTGATCTTCTTCGACCCGGCCAAGGCCGCGGCCGTGCCGCGCCTCCGGAAACGCGCCGGCCACCTGCTGTCCAAGGGCCGTTATCTCGCTGCCCAGATCCTGGCGATGCTGGAGAATGATTTGTGGCTGGCCAACGCCCGCGCCGCCAATCAAGCGGCCGCAGCCCTGGCCGAAGCCTGTGGACCCGAGCGGCTGGTCTATCCGGTCGAGGCCAATGAGCTGTTCGTGCGGATGACCAGTGACGAGGCCGCGAGCCTGATCGGGCAGGGCTTCGATTTCTACGACTGGGGTCCGGGCGAAGTCAGGTTCGTCACGAGCTGGAACCAGGATATGGCTGCGGTGGCGAAGCTTGCAGCAGCTATCCGCGCGCTGTGAACCGTACTCCCGATCATACCTCAGTGCGGATCGACGCGTCGATCATCATCCCGTTCATCATCTTCACCGGCGTATGGGGATCGACATGGATAGTGATCCGCGACCAGGTCGGGACGGTCCCGCCACAATGGTCGGTTGCCTACCGCTTCATGATCGCCGCTGTCGCGATGGCGCTGCTCGCCAGGTGGAAGGGTCAATCGTTGAAGATGGACCGCGGCGGCCTGTTCGCCGCGCTGGTGCTGGGAGTTTCCCAGTTCAGCGTCAACTTCAACAGCGTCTATGCCGCCGAGCGCTTCATCACTTCCGGGGTGGTGGCGACGGTGTTCGCCATCCTGCTCATCCCCAACAGCCTGCTGGCCTGGGCCTTCCTCGACCAAAAGCCGGGCCGGCGCTTCCTCTTGGCGGGTCTGGTCGCCGTGTGCGGCGTAGGACTATTGTTCCTCCACGAATTGCATTCGAGCCCGGCCGCGCCGCGTGAGATCGCGATCGGCCTAAGCCTCACCCTGCTAGGCCTGATGGGGGCCTCGTCGGCCAACGTCTACCAAGCCGGAAAGGAGGCCCGGCGCCACCCGTTGCTGGCGCTGCTGGCCTGGTCGATGGCGATCGGTGCGATGATCGACGCCGCCCTGGCCTTCGCGATCGCGGGCCCGCCGGTGGCGGAGGCGCGGATCGGCTACTGGGTGGGAGTCATCTACCTTGCCCTGTTTGGCTCAGTGCTGTGCTTCGCGCTTTATTTTCCGGTCGTGCGCAAGATCGGACCGGGCAAAGCCGCTTATTCGAGCGTGATGGTGCCGATCATTGCGATGACGCTTTCGACTTTGTTCGAAGGTTATCGCTGGAGCCCGCTGGCAATCGGCGGGGCGGTGCTTGCAATCGGCGGGATGCTCCTGGCGCTGGCCGGACGGCGGCGCCCAACGCTTGTGACTGCGCCCGACGCAGCCTAGCTAGGCTGCCATGTCCGACGTTCTCGATCAGCCCGAAGCTCCGGTTACCCCGGAACATGTCGCCGTCTATCGCAAGGACTATCTCCCGCCCGACTGGTTGGTGACGGATATTTCGCTGGAGTTCGAGCTCGATCCCGAGCGGACCCGCGTGCGCTCCACCCTCACGGTTGAGCGCAACGGCGAGCATGACCGGCCGTTGAAGCTTGCCGGCAATGGACTGGAACCGCTTTCGGTCCGTGTCGACGGCGGCGATGCGCCCTGGGCGATGGTTGGCGAAACGCTGGTGGTGGAACTGCCAGGCGATAGCGCCACGATCGAGATTGCGGTTGAAATCATCCCATCGGCCAACACCAAGCTGATGGGTCTCTACGCTTCGGGCGGCATCCTCTGCACCCAATGCGAGAGCGAGGGCTTTCGTCGCATTGCCTTCCATCCCGACCGGCCTGACGTTCTGTCGCGATTCAAGGTCAAAATGAGCGCCGACAAGGCGCGCTATCCCGTGTTGCTGGCAAACGGCAATCTCATCGCCAGCGGGGACGGGCCAAGCGGGACGCATTGGGCGGAATGGGAAGACCCCTTCCCCAAACCAAGTTACCTCTTCGCGATGGTCGCCGGCGACCTCGCCGCCAATCGCGACAGTTTCACGACGATGCGCGGGCGCAAGGTCGATCTCGCCATCTGGGTGCGCGAGAAGGACCTGCCCAAGACCCATCATGCGATGGAAAGCCTCAAGGCGGCGATGCGCTGGGACGAGGAAGTCTATGGCCGCGAATATGACCTCGACCTGTTCAACATCGTGGCAGTCGACGATTTCAATTTCGGCGCGATGGAGAACAAGGGCCTCAACATCTTCAACTCGCGCTACATCCTGGCCGACGAAGATACCGCCACCGACAGCGACTTTGACAATATCGCCGGCGTGGTCGCGCACGAATATTTCCACAACTGGTCGGGCGACCGCGTCACCTGCCGGGACTGGTTCCAGCTCAGCCTCAAAGAAGGCTTCACCGTCTTCCGCGACCAGAGTTTCTCGGCCGACATGGGGTCGCAGGCGGTCAAGCGGATCGAAGACGTCCGGCTCCTGCGCGCCGCCCAGTTCCCTGAGGATTCGGGACCGTTGGCGCATCCGGTGCGGCCGGAAAGCTACATCGAGATCACCAATTTCTACACCGCCACCGTCTACAACAAGGGCGCGGAGGTGATCCGCATGATGCGGACGATCTTGGGCGAGGAAGCATTCCGCAAGGGCAGCGACCTCTATTTCGAGCGGCATGACGGACAGGCGGTGACCTGCGAAGATTTCGTCACCGCGATGGAAGATGCCAGCGGCATCGACCTTAGCCAGTTCCGCCTGTGGTACAGCCAGGCCGGAACCCCGAAAGTCAGTGCGAGGCTTGAGCATGACGCGGAGTCCAGCTCGGCAACGCTCCACCTGTCTCAGTCCGTCCCTGCCACCCCCGGCCAGGCGACCAAGTCGCCAATGGTCTTGCCGCTGAAGACCGCGCTGATCGGCACCGACAGCGGCGCGCCACTCGGCGACGAGCAATTGGTCCTGCTCGACGGGCCAGCCGCCAGCGTGAAATTTGAAGACATATCGGAGCGGCCGCTGCTTTCGATCAACCGCGATTTCTCGGCGCCGATTTTGCTCGACGTCGACCGCGAACCGGGCGAGCTCGAGCGGCTGGCGGAAGTCGATAGCAACCCGTTCGCCCGCTACGAGGCGCTGC
>Ga0310810_10000575_pt1 | contig 37015 bp, 36 predicted proteins | sample NCmetagenome_FD_207641 | JGI IMG/M metagenome (GOLD analysis project Ga0310810, IMG submission 207641) | Soil microbial communities from experimental microcosm in Duke University, North Carolina, United States - NC | ecosystem: Engineered > Artificial ecosystem > Soil microcosm > Unclassified ...
TCCGTTCGCGTCTGAAAGCCCATGTCGTTCAGCTCGAGCCCGGGCGAGAGCAACCCGATCGCCAGGTTGGACATGAGCCGGCCGCTCTGCTTGTTGAGCGACACGCGGCCGCCCGCGCCGTCGAGCGACGTCGCGCTCGTGTCGACGCCGAGATAGCCCGCGTCGGGCCGCTGGTAGTAGTGCGTTGAATTCTTCTGCAGCGCCGTGATGCGCGTGCGCGTGCCGGTCACGTGCGAGCCGCCCGCCCAGCCCGAGAGCACCCACGTGCGCGAACGGTCGAGGAACGTCCAGCCGTCCAGCGTCAGGGCCGTGCCGCTGCTGTTGACCTGGTCACGCAGCGGTTCGCCGGCCTCGAACTGACGGATCGACGTCTGTGCGAGAACCCCCAGTCCCTGCCGGCGGTCGTTCATCTCGTGCATCGTGCGCACGACGCCGTAGTAGGTGAGCGGCTCCACGCCGACGCGCGAGCGCACGCCGTCGCGATCGACGTCGGCCTCCTCTCGGCTCGTGACGGCGTGCAGCGAGCCGAAGTCCCAGCCCGGCGCGAGCTGGCCGGTCAGCTTGGCGGCGCCCAGGATGCGCGCGGCGAGCGGCACGTCCGCGAAGTCGGCGTCGGGCGGCACGCTGCCCTGCGGCGCGCGGCCGATCCGGCGCGCATAGAAGAACGTCGGCTCCGTCCAGTTGAAGAACCGGTAGTCGTTCGCGCCGTTGTTGCCGCAGCGGAAGATCGACAGGCCTTCGGTGAAGAACGGGCGCTTCTCCTGGAAGAACGTCTCGACGTCCGTGAGGTTGACGACGGCGGGATCGATCTCGACCTGGCCGAAATCGGGATTCACGGTCGCGTTCAGCTTGAGCCCCGAGCCCACGCCCGCGCGCAAGTCGCCGCCCACGTCGGACCTGAGATCGCTGCCGTCGTGGAACGGATCGGCGGCGTCGTGCACGTGGTACTCGCCCTTGGTCGTCACGTACGGAGCGATCTCGACGTGGCCGCCGCCATGCGGATCGCCGAGCCCGGTCAGCTCGGCGAAGCGCGAGACAAACCCGCTCTGGCCGCGAGGCGTGTAGACGAGCATGTCCTCTTCGCTCGAGCGCGACACGAAGCGGCGGAAGTTGACGCCCCACGCGAGGCCTTCGCCCGAGCGGAAGCGGATCTGCGAGTAGGGCACCCGCAGCTCCGCGGTCCAGCCGAGGCTGTCGCGGTGCGCTCGGCCGTTCCACACGCCGTCCCACGAGTCGTCGTTCCACGAATCGTTGTAGAGCACGCCGTCGAGCAGCGTGCCCGCCGCCGAGACCGCGAAGTAATAGCCCGTCGTACGGTCGAGCAGCGGATCGAGGTAGACCTCGAACAGGTCGGCCGCGGTGCCGTTGTCGCGCCGGGCGAGCTGCGCACGGATCGAGTCCGGTGCGTCGTCGTAGAGCCGCGCGCCCACGTACAGCGCCTGGTCGTCGAACGCGACGCGCACTTCGGTGCGGTGATGCGCGGGCCCGCCCTGATCGGGCGCGCTCTGCGTGAACGCCGTCGCCGGCTCGGCCGTCCGCCAGACGGGCTCGTCGAGCACCCCGTCGACGCGGATCGGCCCCTCGGCGCGCGCCGCGTGCACGGCGGGGGCGGACGAGGGCGCAGCCGCGGTCGGTGCCTGCGCGGCCGAGGAAGCGCGAACGATGGCGAGCACGAAGATCAGGACGAACAGCCGGCGCATGGGAGACTCCTGTGGAGGTGGGCCGAGTCGGCGATCGAGGGCGCCACGCGCGGCGGGAGCAAGGAAGCCATGATTCGCGAGCGAAACTCGCCGCGCGGTGTCGACGGAGCGATCACCGAGTCACGAACGCGTCGATCACGACCGTTTCGCCCCCGCTTTCATCGCCTGGCGCGCGTGCTGCAGCAGCAGGATCTGGCCGAAGTGGGCGGCGAAGTGCCCGACCATGAAATGGATCATCCACCGCACCTCGAGCTCGCGCGGCTCGCCGTTCGGGCGCGTGCGGTGCCGAATGATCGTCAGGTCGGAGTCCTTGACGCCGACGGCGACGCGCTTCAGATACTCGCGGGCGCGCGTCATCAGATCGTCGTAGAACGCCAGCTCCTTGCCGGCAAGAGACGCCGGCGGAGCGCCGTCCTCGGGCAGGGGCATGCCGTCGTCCTTGATGCCGATGCCGAGGATCTCCTCGACGCGGACCTGGTCGAGTTGCACGTCATCGATTCCCAGCCGGGTCCAGGCCGCTTCGATGATGGCCTGGTGCGCCATCAGCATGCCGATCGTGTTCATGCCGGGGGCGGGCTGCCACTCGAGGTCTGCGGGCGTGAGCTTGCGCGTCTGATCGCGCTGGCGCTTGAGCAAATCCTCCAGCTGCGCGATGAACGACGCGACTTCCTGTGAGGCATAGCCGGAGGGAATGACGAGGGCGCTGCGGGTGACGGGCGACATGGAGGCTCCTCGAAGATCAGAGTCCGGGACACGGGTGGCGCACTCGGTTCGGAAGATCGACCGAGCGTCAGAAGACGTTCTTGTCGACTGCCCCCCACTTTCCCCTTGGACCGACACTTCCGCCAGTGCATCATTCTCACAATGATGCTTCCGGTTGCGCACGATACGCTTTGGGTTGGAAGCAGGTTCTGGGAGTTACTTCAGGAGGATCCCGTGCTCGACGACTTACACGCGCTCGTAGAGTTTGCCCAGGCCGGGTCCATTGCGGGCGCAGCGGATCGTCTCTTCCGGACGCCATCGGCGATCACCCGGCAACTGCAGAGGCTGGAGGCTGAACTGGGTGCTGAGTTACTCGACCGCTCAACGAAGCCGCCGCGCCTGAACTCGCTGGGCTCCCGGGTGCTCGAGCGAGCGCGAGATATGTTGCAGCGGACGGAGGCGCTGAAATCTCTTGCGTCGCGCGACGCCGAACCTCACGGCCTCTTGCGCATCGGGCTCGCGCATCCCTTGGCCGAGGGGACGTTCATCGAACCCATTCGGGCTCTGACGGAAAAATACCCCAAGGTCAGAGTGCGGCTATTGAGCGAGCGCACGGTTGAATTGTTTAGCCGGATGCTCGCGGGTGAGCTCGACGTTGCAGCCGTGCCTTTTCCTGAAGGTAGAACGGCGCCTGCGCCACTTGTGACGAATATCATCGCGACGGACCGTGTCGAGATCGTTCAAAGCGCGGCAAGTAACTTCGGCGGAGGTTGGAAGAGCTTGAGCCGGGCGCCCTGGGTGCTCAATCCGCCCGGGTGCTTTCTTCGGGCTGGCCTCATCGATCGGATGGAACGTGCGGGCTTCACCCCCTTGATTGCGGCTGAAATCCACAACGTGCACCTTCAGCTGGCGTTCGTTCAGTCAGGATATGGACTCGGGTTGCTGCCGGCGCGGTTTGTTGCCAGTAACAATTTGCTCAACACGGTTGAAGTGTTGCGCCCCCCGTCATTCGAGTTGCGCCTCTCCGTCGCAATAGTGCGGGTTGGACAACTCGGCGCTTTGGAGAGGGCTGTCGAACTGTTGGAAAACGGCATTCGCCACTTGTTCGAGGCAGCCAACGCCGCGAAGCCCGTAACGAGGAGCCGAGTGGGCGTACCCTCGAAACGTCGGAAGGCGCGCGTCACGACGCGGCGAGCAGCGATTCGGGGCGGTTGAGCCCCGCTCGAACGCCTCGGGCGTTTGTGGGGCAGACGGCGCGGGCGGACCCGTTCGTCGCCCGCTCCGTGCCGGGCGACGAGGATCACGATCAGTAGAAGTGCGGTCGGCAGCCCTACGAGAGTTCCAACCCTTCAATCGCCCTTGCCAGACCGTCTCGAGAGCCCTCATTCCGTGCGGTTTCGCTTTCGGAACGTGGCCACCTTCGCCTTGTTGCCGCAGCCGGACATCGAGCACCACTTGCGATGCCCGCTGCGAGACATGTCGACAAAGAGGATGGCGCACCAGCGGCCCGAACACTGACGAACGCGCTCCGCGAGCGGCCCGCCGAGAAGCTCGACGCCGGCGCGGGCGATGGCGGCGAGCAGCGCCGGCGTCTCGGCGCGTGACCAGTGCACGCCGTCGGCATCGAGCCGCGGCGCAGGCGTCGCCAACGCGGCGTGGCGGTTGAGCAGCCGCCGGTCTGCAGCCGGCAACGGCGCGCCGCCGACGCGTGCCAGGGCCAGCCGATAGAGCGCCTCGCGCAGGGCGCGGGCAGCGGCGAGGTCGTCTTCACTAACGTTCACCTGGTGCACGGCGAGCCCGGCCGAGGCGAGCCACCGCGCCAGATCGCGGGGGGTCTCGAGCAGTTCGCGAGTCTGCTCGCGCTTGCGCGCCGCCAACGTCGCGGTGAAATCGAGCGCCAGGCTGCCGCCGCGAAACCTGAACCCGTCCCGATCTCCCAGCATGGGCTCCATTGTAACCCCCTTGACACGTTACGCGATTGAATTTATCTTGTGTAACCAGTTGATGCGGTTACGGGCAAAAGAGCATGAAGTCGAGTGGGAAGTTTGCCGGCGGCTGACACGAAGGAGAAAGACATGTCCGTTTACGAAAAGCTCAAGTCCCTGTCCATTACGCTCCCGGGCGTGACGCCCCCTGTTGCGGCCTTTGTCCCGTTCCTGCGCAGCGGCAATCTGATCTTCATCTCCGGTCATATCGCGAAGAAGGATGGCAAGCCCTGGACCGGGCAACTCGGCGCGGACATCACGACGGCGGACGGCAAAGAGGCCGCGCGCGGGATCGCCATCGATCTGATGGGAGTTCTTGAAGCAGCGACCGGCAACCTCGATTCGATCCGGCGCATCGTCAAGCTGCTCGTGCTGGTGAACAGCACCCCGACGTTCAACGAGCAGCATCTCGTCGCCAACGGCGCCTCCGAATTGCTCGCCGAAGTCTTCGGCGATCGTGGCAAGCACACGCGGAGCGCGTTCGGCGCCGCGCAGATTCCGTTTGGGTCATGCGTCGAGATCGAACTGATCGCCGAGGTCGCCGAGGCGGGGGCGCAGTCGCAGCCGACAGGATTGCCGGCCGCCTTCGCAAAGGGTGCCGGAACGCTTTCCGACAAATTCATCGGGCTCGCGCGCGCTATGTCGGGCAAGTACGACTGGAAGCCCGCCGAGGGCGTTCGCTCCGTCGCCGACGTCTTCAACCTGATCGTCAAAGAGAACGGCCTGCTCGCCGGCGTGCTTTCGGGAACACCGAATACTGCAGCATCGCCCGCTCCCATCACTGATCCGGAGATCATGCAGGAAGCTCTGAAGGCTTCTTACCTCAATCTACAAAAAGCGATTGCGGCCCTTTCCGACAACGACCTGCAGGCGGCGGTGAAGCTGTTCGGAAAAGACATGACGAAGCAAGGCGCGGTGATGCTGATTCTCGACGATCAACACGAGCATCTGGGGCAGTCGATCGGGTACGCGCGAAGCAACAGCGTGGTTCCGCCCTGGTCCAAGTAAGGCCACCAATCGCAAGTTGGGATGATGCTGTGATCGGCCGACACTACAATGAGGAGAAGACACGCATGACATCGTCGCGTGATGCGCGCGCCCAGGATGTGCGCCACTATACCGATGGCCCGGTCACTGAGCTGGATTACATTCAAGTTGAGTACGGGCATTTTGACGAATACGTCGATTGGCTCAATGCGACATGGAAGCCAACCATGGAAGCCATGAAGCAAGCTGGGCTAATCATCGCTTATAAGGTCGTCAGAGCCACTCCAAGAGCGCCAGATCAGCCCAACATAATTCTCATGATCACTTTCAAAGACGGGGCCGCGGCTTTGGACAAAGGCGCCGAGCAAGAAGAAGTGGCCAAGACAGTAATCGGTAGCACCGAGTTTCAGAACAAGGCCAGAGTGGGCCGGAATCAATACAGAAGGGTGCTCGGCATCGAATACGTGCGCGAACTCATCTTGCAATGACAAGTGCGGAAAGGACGATGTGCAATGGCAACGTTGTCTTTACAACTGCTGCGGGCACCGGTTGCGGCGACGCTTCTGGCCAGCGCGCTAGGCGGAAGTGCCATGGCGCAGGCGCCGGATGCCATCTGCGCGTTGCCCTCTGAGCCCGAGGGCATTGCAGCCGCGCTTGATGCGGCAATCAGCGGGCCGGCGGACAAGGACCGAGCCTGCATGAAGGCCCTATTAACACCCGAAGCGCGCTTGATGTTCGTTTCACTCGGCGCGGACGGAGCGCCAAACCTCAGGCTCGAGACCTTGGACGATTGGATCGCCCGCGTCAAAGCCCGTGGACACGCGATTCTGGAAGAAAAGCAGCTGAAGTGGCGCATTGAGCGCTACGGCAACATCGCGCACTTATGGAGCAGCTACACGCTGCAAAGCGATGGCAAGCAAGTCACGCGCGGCATCAACAGCATTCAAGCGATCAAGGAAGCGAGCGGATGGCGAGTTGCCGGCATCATGGTGCAGGCCGAGCCGGTCCCTGGCACGAGTGCCCAGCACGTGACATCGAAATCGCTGCCGGTCACTCGCAAGCCATCTGCGCCGCAGCCCAAGGAATAGCTGACTGCGGGAGAGACACCCATGATACAGGAATGGCGGATCTACGAAGCGACGTCAGGCAAGCTCGCGGCACTTCACAATCACCTCAAAGTGGCCGCGGGGCTATTTGAGAAGCACGGTCTCAATACACTCGGCTTCTGGACCGAGGAGATCGGGACTGCTTTCCAAATTGCGTACATGTGGAGTTACGAGGACTTGCAAGAGCGGCAAACGAAGTTAGCGGCCTTTACCGCGGACGATGCGTGGAAGCAACTGGTCGCCGCGGAAAGGGAGAAGGAAGGGCCGGTAGTCGCCAGAATCCGCAATACCATGCTGGAAAAGACCCGATACTCTCCAGAGCCGCGGATCACGGGGAACGTGCAGGAGTGGCGTATCTACGATTCCGTACCAGGGAAGCTTCCTGACCTCAACAACAGCTTCGCGGACCATGCGGTCGGGCTCTTTGCCAAGCACGGCATCAGCAGTATTGGTTACTGGACCGAGATGTTCGGCACTAGCAACCGGTTGGTGTACATGCTGGGCTATCCGAGTCTGGGAGACCGAGAGAAGAGCTGGGCAGCATTTCAGGCAGACCCAGCTTGGCAAGAGGCACGGGCGGATTCAGAGAAGAATGGTCCCTTGGTGGCAAAGGTCAGCAGTTGCATTCTGCGGGCTACCAGCTTCTCGCCCAAGGGCTGAGAGCGTTGCGCGGCCCGGACGGCAGGACAATCGCATGGATTGAGCAGGAGCGCCGATGAAGGGCACCTCTTCGCGGCCAGTTGGCTTCATTGGGCTTGGTCTAATGGGCGAGCCCATGGCTCTGAATGTAGTACGGACTGGCACCCCGTTGATCGTCTGGAACCGCTCAGCCGGAAAGACTGAACTTCTGGCACAAGCTGGAGCGGTAGTCGCAAACGACCCGGCGGACGTGTTCGAGCGATGCGACGTCGTCATTCTCATGCTGAGAAATGAAACGGCGACCGATTTCGTACTTGCCCGGCACACGCCCCGCTTTGGAGCGCGAGTGAGCGGACGCACGATCGTCAACATGGCCACGCCATCGCCCGGCTACTCTACGGCGCTTGAAGCGGAAGTCCTGGCGCAAGGCGGCCAGTACCTGGAGGCGCCGGTGTCCGGGTCGCGTAAGCCTGCAGAGGCTGGACAACTGGTCGCAATGCTGGCGGGCGCACCCGCGACGATCGCCCTGGCGCGACCAACGCTGAACCACATGTGCCGAACGTTAGTCGACTGCGGACCCACGCCCAACGCGCTGATCATGAAGTTCGCAGTCAATCTATTCATGATTTGCATGGTCACGGGACTCGCCGAGGCGACGCATTTCGCACAATGCCACGGCATCGATCTCGCGAAGCTGGTGGCCGTCCTCGATGCGAGCCCTATGGCGAGTGACGTATCGCGGGTCAAGGCGACAAAGCTTGCAGCCCATGATTACGCGGCGCAAGCCACCATCGTGAACGTTCTCGAAAACATAACGTTGATCGCCGATGCGGCGCGGGCAATGCGCACCGCGTCGCCTCTCCTTGACCTGTGTCACTCTCTCTACGCTGAGGCGGCCGACGCACTTCCCGGTGACGTCGACATGATTGCGGTGATTCGGGCGATTGAAAGGCGCTCGGCGGCGATCACATGACCGAGAATCGCGCCGACAAGGTGGGTGTCCTGGCACAGCAGGAAGTGGGGGAGCAAGGGCCCGGCCCCGCGTTCGGCTGATCGCGCCGCCCGGCGTTTTCCCCGGCGGCCATTTCAGTCTCGCGGCCGAGCGTCAACCGCCGGCCGGATGGCGTTGCGGGTACGGTCGCCCCGACCCCTTGATCGCGAGCCACAGCACGCGGTTCATCTGCGCCGCGTTGGCACGATCCGGCGCGCTGAGATCGAGCGTGCGGGACATGCGCGCGGCCACCGTCTGGTCCGGGTTCAGCTCGCGGAGCGTGATGTCGGATGCGAGTGCTCGATAGGGCGTGAGATCGGGTGTGCGGCCGAAGCACTCGTTCAGGACCCGGCCATTGCGATCGAACTTCGACATCGCCCCGAGGCCAAGGATACGATCGATCGTCGTCAGCACGTCGACCGTGTTCGCGAACCGATGGCGGACGCCGGAGTGGCCATAGGCCGAGATGACGAGCAGCACGGAGCGGTGCGAGTCGACGTGATCGGGGCCATCCTGGGCGTCGTCCTCGACCACGAACACCGCCGTGTCGCGCCAGTGCCGCGAGCGGGACAGCGCTTCCACGATGACTCCGAGCGCGCGATCGTTGTTGGCGACACAGGCGCGCGGCGTCGCGCTACCCGCGCGGCCGCCGGCGGTGTGGTCGTAAGGCAGGTACAGGATGCTCAACGCGGGCATCGAGTCGCCGGCGACCTGGCGCGCGAACGACGCGAGCCAGTGCTCGGCGCGCACCGTGTCCGGCACCGTCATATCGAATCCCGGGTAGTCGGGATCGGTGTGCGCGGCGAGCGACGGTTTGTTCGCCACCCACCGGCCCTTCTCGTCCTGGTGCGTGAATTCCCCATAGTTGCATAGCGTCACGCCGGCGCGCGCCGCAGCGTCCCAGAGATAGCCGCGCGAGCCCTCGTTGACGTCGTCGTCTGCGAGGTTGTTGCGGTTCGTGCCGTTGTAGTCGTAGCTGCGGCCACGATCCGAGTAGACACTGGGCAGCGTCTTCTCGAGGTAGTCGGACGCGTATCCCGCCATCGACCAGTTGTGACCGTCGCCGCTCACCTCGCCGGACGCGTGGAAACGGTCGAAGATGCCGAATCGCTCGGCGAGTGCGTGCCCATTGGGCGTGACGCGACGCGGGAAGAGCACGAGCGACGTGTCGCCGTCGGCGCGCGCGAGATCCCCCAGCACCTGATCGTAGGTGCGATTCTCGCGGATGATGTACACGACGTGATGGAATGGCGGAAGCGCCGGCGTCTCCGGCGCATGGTCCCATCCATTGGCGACGGCGACGCGACGCGACAAGTCGGGGAGAGCGGCGTCGGAGGGTGTGCCGAGCACGTCGAGCGTCCCGCTGGTCTGACCGAGCGAATATTGCACCGTGGGTATCGGCTTCCCGTGGCGGCGCCCCGGCTGGGTCATCGTGGGGTTGGGCGCGGTCCCGACGCCCTTCCCGCTCAGCACCCAGAGCGCCGTATCGCGCGTCAGCACCGCGGTCGGGTACCAATGGACCGGGATCCTACCCACGAGCGTCGCGGCCTCGCCGCCATCACCGAGACGGAATACCGCCACCGCGTTGTTGTCGGCCTCCGCGACGTAGAGTCGGCGCCCGTCGGGTGACAGCGTGAGTCCGTCGGGCGTACTGCCTTCGTCCGGGCCGCCCGGCGCGGCGTCGGAGAGTGTCGCGATCACGGAATCCCGCCCGGTGTCGACCACCGCGATCCGATCGCTGGCCGCGCAGGCGACGTACAGTCGCGTGCCGCCGGCGCCGAGCACCATCGCCGACGGATGACGCCCGACGCCGATGCGCGGTCCCGGCGCGAGTCGCCCGTGCTGTGGCGTGAACGACGCGATCCATGCCGCGCCCCAGGCCGAGACGTAGACGCGGCCATTCTGGGCGACGACGATGCCATAGGGATAGGCGCCGGTCGCGAGCCTCTGGACCACCCGATGCGAATGCACATCGACGACGTGTAGCGAATCATCGAGATTGCCCGCGACATAGAGCCGTGATCCGTCGGGCGAGCAGGCGAGCAGGGCCGGATAGACGCGACCGCCGGTCGAGTCGGGCGGTGGCCCGAGCGCGATGCTGTCACGCAGCGTGGCCGAATCGCCCCAAGCGTAGACGTACACGCAGTCGCGATTGCCACCCGAGGCGTAAAGCGTGTGGCCGTCCGGTGCGAAGACGGCGCCCAGGAAGGCAGACGGCTGCACGAGCGTCTGGAGCACCCGGCGCGTCTCCGCGTCGATCACCTGGATGCCCTGCTCGCGATACCCGCTCAAGACCGCGACAATGCGGCCCGAGTCGGGCGAGAACGTCATCGTCACCGGCATCGAGCCGAGCGGGATCGACGTCCCCACCGGATCGAGCCGGGCGCCGGTCGGCAGCCGGTACGGCTCGGGTGCGTCGCGGCGGCATCCGCCGAGCACGAGCACGGCGCCGAGCGCGAACGCGGCGATGCGGTCGAACACGATCGGGCGCCGATCAAGGCGTGCGGCCATCGTCTCTCCTTAGTAGTTGCTCCCGGGAACATGTCGCGTCACATTCCGGACCGGCGAGGGAGCCACCCTTGCGCGGAGCGGGCGGGCCCCGCGAGTGGTTTGCGCTGAGCGTGCCTTGGACGGGACCGAGCGCGGCACCCGGTCCCTCGAACGAACGGGAGACGAGCCGATGAAGAAGGCGATTGCGTTGGGTGGCGTATTCCTCGTGGGTATCCTGGTTGGCAGCGTGGCGAGCGAGCTGGTTCGCGCGCAGGGGCCGCAGTACGAAACGAAGCAATTGCTGCGTACGGATCTGAAAAATCTTCCGGGCCAGGAATTGTTGATATTCGCGTCGACGTGGCAACCGGGTTACCGGCTCCCTTTGCACATCCACCCCGACGGTCATGAAGTCACGTACGTGATCGAGGGCGAGCAGACGTTCGAGGTCGATGGGAAGGAGATCGTCGTCAAGGCAGGGGAGGCTTTGTACACCCCGCCCAACACCCCTCATTTCGGCCGCAACGCAACGGACCGAATTTCCAGGACCTTGGTCGTGCGCATCAAGGACAAGAACAAGCCCATCTCGGTTGAAGTGAAACCGTAGGCCAAAGATACGGGACGCGGGGCGGCGGCTGAGCGGTTACTTCACCTCGAACTCGCGCACCATGCCGATCTGGTAGTGCGCCTTGCCGCCGACTTTCGCCGGCATCTCGCAGAACGCGAAGTAGCGGCCCGGCGTCAACGTGAGCGGCAGCCAGATGCGGCCGCCCGGCGGGAACGTCCCGCTGCCGCCGAGCGCGATCGCCGGAGCCGGACCGTGCCGGCCGGTCTCGATCCAGCGAAAGAAGTCCGCCGGCACCCGCCCGGGCTCGAGGCGGTAGGGGTCGAACTCGTGTTCTTCCGTTCCCGCGTTCTCGACGAGCACGTGATGCGCGCCCGCGTTCCAGGAGCCGCGAAACTCGTACGCGAAGTCGAGGCAGCGAACGTGCAGGTCCACCGCGGGAGGCGTTGCGCTCGAGGTCGCGGCAACGACGTCGAAATCCTGCATCGCGCCGTGCGAGAGGTGACTCGCGTACCAGCACCCGACCGCGTAGTGCCCGGGGACCAGGTCCATCCATACGACCGTGGAGTCGCCCGGCGCCGCGAGCCCCGGGCCGCCGGCGTCCTCCGCGATCGAGGGGACGTCGATGCCTGCGCGCACGCTCTCCACGAAGGCGGCGGCGCGGCCGTCGGGGGTGAGGAAGTGCTCGAACACGCCCTCGTGCATGACAGAGCCACGATTGAGCAGGCGCACCTCGCGAATCCCGGACCCGATCGTCGGCGGCACGACGAAACCGCTGTCGGTCGCGACGATGCGGACGACCGTGGGGTAGTCCCTGCGCGCGGGCCGGGAGCAGGAGGCGCCGGCGAACGCCGCGAGCGTCGCGAGTCCGGCGAGCCAGTATGTCGGGCGGAGCGTCACCCGCGCATCGTAGCACTCCGCCCCCGGTGCCTCCGTCCGCACGACCCTCATTCCTCGCCGCTCGTCGCCAGACCCTCCAGCTCGATCCAGCGCGCGTAGGCCGCCTGCAACTCGGCCTCGAGTGTTGCCAGTTGCTTCTTCACCTGCGCGACCTCGTCACCGCGCGAGGCGTAGAAGGCCGGTGACGCCATCGTCGCGTACAGGGCATTTCTCTCGGCCTCGAGCCCTTCGATGCGCCTCGGGAGCCCTGCCAGCTCGTGCCGCTCCTTGAAGCCGACTCGCGGCCGCGGGCTTGCGCGCTTGGCGGTGGGCGGGGTCCGCTTCGGCCCGGGAGCGACCTCGGGCTCCGGCTTTCGCTGCCGCAGCCAGTCCTCGTAGCCGCCGACGTACTCGTTCCACTCACCCGGGCCCTCGCACGCGATCGTCGAAGTGACCACGTTGTCGAGGAACGCGCGGTCGTGCGACACCACGAGCAGAGTGCCCTGGAACTCGAGCAGCAGCTCCTCGATGACTTCGAGCGTCTCGAGGTCCAGGTCGTTCGTCGGTTCGTCCAGCACCAGCAGGTTGCACGGGCGCGAGAGAACTCTCGCGAGCTGGAGGCGCCGGCGTTCGCCGCCGGAGAGTCGCGTCACCGAGCCCTGCATCTGCTCGGGCGTGAACAGGAAGTCGCGCAGATAGCCGACCACGTGGCGCTCACCGCCGCCGAGCGGGATCATGTCGCGGCCCTCGGCGACGTTCTCGATCACGGACTTCGTGTCGTCGAGCACGTCGTGAAGTTGCTCGAAGTGTGCGACCTCGAGCTTCGTCCCATGGGTGACTGCGCCCTCGTCCGGCACGAGGTCGCCGAGGAGCAGCCGGATCAGCGTCGTCTTGCCGCAACCGTTCGGGCCCATGATGCCGATGCGATCCCCGCGCCGGATCGTCGTCGTGAGTCCGCGCACGATCGGCAATCCCGCGTGCCCATACGTGACGTTCTCGCACCGCAGGACCATGCGCCCGGAGCGGTCCGCCTCCGACAGCTGCATCCGCACGCGTGCCACCTCGTCCCGGCGGGCGCCACGTTCCAGGCGCAAGGCCTCGAGTGCGCGTACGCGGCCCTCGTTCCGCGTGCGTCGCGCCTTGATCCCGCGCCGCAGCCACGCCTCCTCGTTCGCCAGCTTCTGGTCGAAGAGCTTGGCCTGCTCCATCTCGACGCGCAGCTCTTCCTCGCGCAGTTCGAGGTAAGCGGCATAGGAACCGCCGTAGCTGCGCAGCGCCCCGCGATCGAGCTCGAGGATGCGGGTCGCGAGGGCGCCGAGGAAGCGCCGATCGTGAGTGACGAACACCAGGGTGCCGCGCCGGCGCTGCAGCGCGACCTCGAGGTGACGGATCGCGTCGATGTCGAGGTGGTTCGTCGGCTCGTCGAGAATCACCACGTCTGGATCGGGCACGAGCGCCGCCGCGAGGAGCACGCGGCGCTTCGATCCGGCCGACAGCGTTTCGATCGCCGCGTCCAGGTCCAGCGTCAGATCGTGCGCGACCTGGTCGATGCGCGTTTCGATCCGCCAGGATTGATCACTGGTCGCAGCGCCGCAGGCGACGTGCAGGTACGCGCGGATCGAGCCCGCGAGATCGGGAGGGACCTCCTGGCCGAGGGACGCCACCCGCAGCCCCGACTGTCGGACCACGGTGCCCGAGTCCGGGGCGAGCGAGCCTTCGAGGATCTTCAGAAGTGTCGACTTGCCCGCGCCGTTTCGGCCGACGAGCCCGAGCCGCTCACCGTCGTCGATCTGCAGACTCACCGAGTCCAGGAGCGGCGGTCCGGCGAACGTGAGGCGGACGTCGCTGAGGCTGAGCAATGCCATGAGGGAGCGGCGTCTCCTTGGGGACGAACAGGTGAGGTCGGACGCGCCGACTATGGCAGAATCGCCGGGCGTGGATCGAGGCGCCCCCGCGCGCGCACCAGCGACGCGGCGAAAGCTCCGGCCATGGCTGTTCACCCCAAACCGAATCCGAGGCCGTGGTGGCGCTCAGTTCCACGATTCACCAGTTCACCGTGCAGCTCTCGCATGTGGACCGCGGCGTCTACGAGACGCTCGATCTGCGCGTCGCCCGGCACCCGTCCGAGAGCGAGGAGTTCATGTGCGCACGGGTCCTCGTGTACTGCCTGGAACAGCAGGAGGGGCTGGCGTTCTCCAAGGGGCTGGCCGATGCCGATCAACCGGCCCTCGAGGTGCGCGACCTGACGGGCACGCTTCTCGCGTGGATCGAGGTGGGTGCGCCCGACGCGGCGCGGCTCCATCGGGCCAGTAAGGCGGCGCGACGGGTCGCCGTGTACACGCACCGCGACGTCGAGCGTTACTGGGCGTCCCTCGCCGGAGAGCGCATCCACCGTGCGGACACGCTCGAGTTGCGCGGGATCGCCGGGGCGCCGCTGGCAACGCTGGTGGCACGCCTGGAGCGGCGCACGGCGCTCGACCTGTCGGTGGCGGACGACGTGATGTACCTGACGATGGGTGGCGAGGTGGTGGAGGGGGCGGTGACGAGAACGATGGCGACGGGATAGCCGCGGGACCGTCGCGGGCTCGGCCGGTACCACGCGCCGACTCGTGCAACGCCGCCAAGCGAACGGGCGCGGCCCCGACCTCGGAGCCGCGCCCGAAGATGCGTCGAGATCGCGGCTACTTCCGTGAGTACTCGATCGTCATCATCTTCACTTCCTTCTTCCCGCCGGGCGGCGTGCCGTACATCTCGAACGTGTGGTGATCGTCGTCCTTGATCGTCGTCACCATGTGCTCCTTGGTCGGCTTGCCGGTGACCGGGTCGGACATCGTGCCGATCCAGGTGATCACCTTGCCGCTGGCGTCGGCCGTGCCCGTGCTCGTCATGATCCCGGTGCCCATGTTGTCGATCCAGGTCGACACGTACTTGCCGAGCACGTTGTCGTAGCCGGTCATGCCCATGCCGCTGAACGGCTGGCCCATCATCTGCCCGCTCGTGACCTCCTGGCAGTAGCGGTCCATCACCATCGTGAGCGTCGAGGTGGAATGCTCCACCGTGGGAGGCTGCGACGGATCGAACTGGGATGTAACCGTGGCGTTCCACTCGCCGGCCATCTTCTTGAGCATCTCGTGCTGAGGACCGGGCGTCGCCGCCTTCGTCATCTTCTCCATCATCGCCTGCTGTTCGGCCGAAGGAGCCTTCGGCGCATCCGCGGCGAACGCGGCAGTGGTCACGGACAGGGCGACCGCGGTGAGCACAAACAGTCTCTTCATCGGGAACCTCCTTGTAGGTGTGGGGGTGCGAGGACGCCGGAGGCTAGCAAGGGCGCAGGGTCACGGACAAGCGCCGAAAAGTGGAGCGGCCTAGAGGTAGAGCAGGCGGACTCGATCCGGTCACACGACGCGGGTCTCATCGTCGAGCTGGAGAGGCGAAGCGGGCCGCTGAGCCAACCGCATATCACGAGGACGCCGCCTGAGCATCCTTTGCGCCCAAATCGGACTCGCTAGTCCACCGGCGTGATGCTCCACGACTGGTTGATCGCGCCATTGCGATCGTACTGAATGATCCGCTTCCCCTCGTCAGGGCTCGCGCCGGGATCGTCCAATACCTTGTGGCTGTGCTTGGCCTGGATCACGAATCCGTCGGCCACCGGCACCAGATACCATCGCTCATTGTCGCTGCCTTCGAAGGGCCACTGGATGATCTCTGCGCCATTGTCCTGGCTCGAGCCTGGAACATTGAGGCATTTCCCACTCGAAACGCATTCGATTCGGTAGGTCCCATCGTCGAGCGGTGTCAGCCGCCATGTTTGGTTCGTGGTGCCATGCCACGCGTACTGGATCACGGCCGCACCGTCATCCGGGCTGCTGGCTGCGACGTCCAAGACGAGATGACTCGAGCTCGATTCGATCTTGTAGAGGTGATCCGCCGTAGGCATGCGTCGCAACGTCGCTACGGGCTCCAGGCTGTCGAATGACCCATCGAAGTACGCCATCTGGGCGGCAGTGACGTCCTTACACGACTTCATCGCGCTTTGAAGCTCGCTACGATTTCCATAGCGGCCAATCATGCTCTTCAGGAAGGCGCACCCTTCCGCGTGGCAATCGTAGCGATTGCGGAGAGCGACGCCGAGAGCGAGATCGAAGGAGAACATTCCCTCACTGACACTCGAATTCGCAATGCGGTAATCCAGCATCGCCATCAAATCCGCAGGCGACCCGCTCTTCCTCCAACGACCGAGGAGAGTCCCCGCCGCATCGGCCCCCGCGATTTCCGGGGCAAGGGTGAATGCCACGACAACAAGAACGATCAGACCAGCAACAGTACGACTAATGGCTCTGCTCGGTCCGAGCGACACGATCGCGGGCTCCCTTCAGAATATCGGTGCCGTTGGTGGGAACTGGGGCAGGGTTGGCGGTGGACATGTACACCGAAGCGTCGCCGACGAGCACGTCCGCTCGGGTCGTCATCGTGATGATCATGAGAAGTGTCCCGAGCGTCGCGAGAACGAGACCCGGCGACGTCGAGCCAATCGCGAGCCGGTTGCCAAGACCACTTCCCTCGACGGTCGAGGGCGCCTCGCGGTATTTCGAGAGGATGAATGCCGCGCCTACGAGCGCGAGGATCATCCCCGTCGTGAAACCCAGATAGACGACGTACAGCCGTCCCATCACGACGATGTTGGCCTGATGGTATCGCCGTACGAGTGCGTACGACTCGAGGTCGGCGAGCACGCCGAGGCGAGGGTCCGACGCCCGTGCTTCCGGGCTCAGGATGGAGTGCGTGTCGAGAGTCGGCGCTTTCCGAATGTAGTCCTGCACCGTGAAGATCTGGAACAGGTTCGAAATACAGAAGACCGCTGTGAAAGCGATCAAGAGCCCGATCAACAGCGGCAGCAGGCGCGACTGCCAGCGCCACACCTCGGGAGCATCTCCTTGCGCGTCATCCTTCGGTTGCGCTAGCTCGGCCGGACGCTGAATCGTCATGCGTGAAGAATATACCGATGACGTGCGCTTGCAAGATGAGATTGGCGACCACGGCACCCACTACGCCGTGCGTGAGGGACGCGGCGCCGCCCGCTCAGTGAAGGACGACGATTCTCGTCATCCGGCGAACGCCGGCAGCCTCGAGTCGCGCGAGGTAGACGCCCGGGACGACCCGTGCGCCGTCGCTCGCCCGCGCGTTCCAGGTCGCGGCGTGCGGACCGGCCGACTCGATGCCATCGGCGAGCGTCGCCACGCGGCGTCCCTGCACGTCGCAGATCTCGAGACGAACGGGACCCTCGCGTTCCAGCGCGTAGCTCAACGTCGTCGCTTCGCGCACGGGGCTGGGCGAGGCGGCGAGCGACACGCGCCCGGCCTTCACGTACGTCACGCCGGTGTTCCCGCCCAGCTCGGGCACGGACTCGAACGGAGCGGGCGTATCCGCGCTCGTTCCGCCGCCGACGAACAGGAACGGGTCGCCGCTGTTCTGGAGCGTGGGGATGTCCAGGTCCGACAGGACACCCAGCGAATCCCCGATGCCGAGCGAGTCCAGCGTGCGGATGGTGCCGTGCTCGTTCATGCCGATGGCCGCGCCGTTCGCCGTGGAGTAGTGCACGGTGCCGTGAGGATCGGTGGGGGAACCGTAGGCGAAGACCACCGATCCGGCGGCGATCGTCAGTCCGGTGTTCGTGTGATACGAGCTGTCGCCGAAGAAGACGACCTGGAATGTGTTGCGCACGCCGTCGGTGCGGCTCGGCACGTCGACCCACGTGACGGCGAACACGTTGTTCGCCGGGCTTCCGTACGTGACGACTCCACCCGCCTGAATGTCGTACTTGCCGACGAGCGGGGCCCACATGTCGAAGTCGAACTCCCACTGGCCGGGAGGAATGTTCGACGTCAGTCCGCCATCGTCCACGACGCCGTGATCGACGTCGATGTCGAGGCGGGTCTGCTCCCCGTAGTAGGCGAACGGAACGTTGGCCCGGTAGTCGAAGATCTGGGTGAAGCGATCGATGGTCGTGCAGCCTGTGAAGAACGCCGGAACCACGAGCGCGCGCGCAGGAGAGGCGGCCAGAAGAGAGAAGAGAAGCGAAGCGGCGACCACCAGGGCGCGGCTGGCCCCTGGGTTCGGGCCGACGGTCGGGCGGGCCATGGCACCTCCGGAAGGGACGCGAGTTCGGGATTGCGGTCCTCCCTTCTACGGACGAGCGACGCGGAACGAACACGGCGCGCCCCTTCGAGACGGCGCGACCCGCCCCGCGGCCCGCGGGGGAGGCCATCCACGTGGCCGTCGCCTCCGGCCGGGTCGCCTCAGGCCCCACTGTGACGTGGCGCGGAGTCGGGGTCGGCGACATGGAGATATCGGGCATCCCGGGGCAGATAGGTGCATCTACACGCACCTATGAATACCCAAGCCGAATTCGCCGAATGCCTCGCTTGTTCGTGCTTCGCCTCGCGCCGGGCCGCGCGGACGATCACGCAGCACTACGAAGAACACCTCAAGCCCAGCGGCCTGCGCGTCGCGCAGTTCACGCTGCTCGCGCTCCTCTCCCTCGGCGGCCCACAGCCGATGTCACGCTTCGCGAACCAGATGGGCATGGAGCGCACGACGCTCACCCGCAACCTGCGTCCACTCCTGACGCGTGGCCTCGTGACCGAGTCCTCGACCAGCGACCGGCGCGTGAAATTGCTGACGATCACCAAGCGGGGCGTCGCCGCGGCGCGCACCGCGCTCCCTCACTGGCGCGAAGCACAGCGCTCGATCGCGCGCCGCCTGGGCGGTGACGCGATCCGTGCGCTGGCGCTCGCGTCCGAAGCCGCCGCGGAATCGAGTCTCGGCCGTTCGTAGTGAACCCCAAGCCGCAAGAAGGAGAATCGACGTGCTCGACATCCTGGGTACTTTTCTGCTCCCCGCACTCGCCGTTGTGCTCGTGATGGTGTTGATCCCGGCCCGCGAGGGCCACGGCCTGACCCGCGGCCGGCTGGCGCTGGGCCTGAGCGCCTGGTTCGTTCTCGCCGCGGTGTTGGCGATGGCGGGCGCGTTCGCCTCGCCGGCGCTCCCGGTCGGCGTCGCGCTGTCGATCGCCATCTTCGTTCCCGTGCTCGGGCTCGCGCGGATCGTGACGCGCACGCTGGCCCACGGCATCCCGCTGTCCGCGCTGGTCGGGGTCCACATCGGCCGCATTCTCGGCTCGGCGTTCCTCATGCTCTACGCCGCCGGGCGACTTCCCTATACGCTCGCGCACTCGGCCGGCTGGGGCGACGTCACGGTCGGCGTGCTGGCGATCCCGATGCTGTGGGTGATCCGGAACCGGCCCGCCGGCTGGCGATCGATGACCGCGATCTGGAACGCGCTGGGGATCGTGGACCTCTTGTCGGCGGTCACGCTGGCCGTGGGCTCCGCTCCGGGCTCGCTCGTTCGCTTCAACTTCGAAGCGCCGGGCTCAGGCACGATCGCGATGTTCCCGTGGGCGCTGATCCCGGCGTTCCTCGTGCCCGTCTACCTGCTCACGCACATTGGCGTGTTCGCGTCGCTGGCGGCGTCGGCGCGCGCGGAGGCCGAACACGAGGTCCAGCCGATCCGTCGCGTCGCATAGGTTTGCTGGGCGCTTCATCCGGCGCGCCTCGATCGAGAAGCGTGTCGGGAGCTCGGGGGCGGTCCACCGCACTCCGGGTCTCCCGGCGACGCTTCTCGACGCGTTTGCGAGACTCGCGCTCGTCGACGCGTCTGCGAAACCTCAGCCTTTCATTGCTTCAATGAGATCATGCAGCACTCGTGCGCCGTTTCACCACGACGGTGACGTCGCATTGCGCGCATGTATCGTTGGCTGTTCGCGTCCACGCCAGGTCGTGCATAGCGCCCAACGGTCCGAGTGCCTGTAAGATGACGGGCCGATTCATCGCGTGATCGCACCTTCATCAGGGGAGTCGTTCAATGGCACCACCTGCTCCACCGCTGCGCGTCGTGATCCTGACCGCCGACGCCTTCGAGGACTTGGAAGTCTTCTACCCGATGTTCCGGCTCCAGGAGTCGGGGGCAATCGTCGACATCGCGGCGCCCACGCTGGACCCGATTCACGGCGAGCACGGGTACGGGCTCAAGCCGGTCAAGACGTTCGAGCAGGTCGATCCCGACGCCTATGAGCTGCTCATCGTGCCCGGTGGCTTCCCCGACGGCGCGCCGCACACGGTTCGCCAGCATCCCAAGGCGCTCGAGATTGCGCGATCGTTCTTCGCGAAGGACAAGTTGGTCGCCTCGATCTGCCACGGACCGTGGACACTCGCCGACGCCGGTGTGGTGAAGGGTCGCCGCGTCACCTCGTACTGGCATGACGGCGTGCCCGAGGACCTGAAGAAGGCGGGCGCGATCTACGAGGACGCGTCGGTCGTCGTGGACGGCAACCTCGTCACCTCGCGCTGGCCGCCAGACCTTCCCGACTTCATGCGCGAGGTCATGGCGAAGGTGCGCAAGTAGCGGGGCTAGCGGGGAGCGTAGTCCCGCGTCGCGCCGCCGAGCGGGGCGGTCGCATGGCCGGGCGCGACCCGCGCTACGCCTCGAAGAGCGCAGTCGTGATGTAGCGCTCGCCGGTGTCGGCGAGGAGCACGACGACGGTCTTTCCCGCGAACTCCCTGCGGGACGCCACGGCCAGTGCCGCGTGCAGCGCCGCGCCGGAGGAGGCGCCCGCGATGATCCCTTCCTGCCGTGCGAGCTGCCGCGCCCGCGCGAACGCGTCCTCATCCGTGACCGCGATCACTTCATCGAGGATCGCGCGGTTCAAGACGTCCGGGATGAAGCCGATGCCGATCCCCGGGATGTGGTGGCTGCCCGCGGTGCCTCCCGAAAGCAGCGCCGCGCCGGCGGGCTCGACCGCCACGATGCGAACACTGGCTTTTCGCTGCTTGAGGACTTCGCCGACGCCGGTGATCGTGCCTCCGGTGCCGACGGCAGAAACGAACGCATCCACCGTGCCCGCGCTGTCGTCCCAGATCTCGACGGCGGTGGTCCGGCGGTGCACTTCCGGGTTCGCCGGATTCTTCCACTGGGCCAGCAGGACCGCGCCCGGCGTCGCGGCCACGATCTCCTCGGCCTTCCTGACGGCGTCGACCATCAGGATGCCGGGCGTCAGCACGACTTCGGCGCCGAGGTGGCGCAGCAGCGCGATGCGCTCGGTCGACATGACGGACGGCATGGTGAGCACGAGCCGATAGCCGCGGATCGCGGCGACGTGGGCGAGCCCGATCCCGTTGTTGCCACCGGTCGCCTCCACGATCGTTCCGCCGGGCCTCAGTCGCCCACTCCGCTCCGCGTCGTCGACGAGGGCGAGCGCGACGCGGTCCTTCACGCTCGCGGTCGGGTTGCGCATCTCGAGCTTGGCCAGTACGCGCGCCGGAAGGCCGGCGGCCATGCGGCCGAGCTCCACGAGCGGCGTGTGGCCCACCGTCTGCGTCGTGTCGCGGGCGATCATGATTCGTGCGCTCCTCGTTCGTTGGGGTGGGTCATGGCACGAGCACGATCTTGCCGAGCGCGCCGGGTTCCAGGATGCGGCGGTGCGCCTCCGGTGCGGCGCCGAGCGGCAGCTCGAGCCCCACGATCGGACGCGCCGTTCCAGCTTCGAGGCTCACGCGCAGCGTGTCGTGGATGCGCGCGATCTCGGAGTCCGAGAGGTTCCACAGCAGCAGGCCGTGGATGCTCGCGCCACGGATCATCAGCCGGCGCGGATCGATCTCCACGCGCCCGCGACTGCCGACGACGACCACGCACCCGCGCGGCGCCAGCAGCTCGAGGTCATGATCGAGGTTGACGTTCGCGAGCATCTCCACGACGACGTCGACGCCGACGCCGTTCGTGGCCGCGAGAATCCGCTCGCGATAGCCGGGCTCGCGGTGGTTGAAGCCGAGGTGCGCACCCTGGCGCTCGATCAGCTCGAGCCCTTGCGCGGTGCCGGCCGTACCGATGACCCGCAGGCCCGCGGCGCGCGCCAGCTGCAGGGCCGCGATGCCGACGCCGCCGCTCGCCCCGTGCACGAGGACCGTTTCGCCGCGCTGAGCGCGGGCCAGCGCGAACAACGCGTGATGAGCGGTCGCGTACGGGATGCCGATCGCGGCGCCCTCCGCGAAGCTCGTCCGCTCGGGCAGTGCGTGAATGCGGGCCGTGCGGCAGAGCGCGTAGTCGGCGTACGCCCCGCTCAACGTCGACGACGTGTAGACGCGATCTCCCGGCGCGACCCCGGCGACGCCGGGCCCGATCGCTTCCACGACGCCCGCGGCGTCCGACCCGGGCGTGTAGGGGAGCGCCGGATTGCGCGCCCCATAGCTGCCCGAGCGCATGTACGTATCCGCGGGATTGACGCCGACCGCCGCGACGCGCACGAGGACCTCGCCGGGGCCGGGGACGAGGCCATTGCTGTCCTCGAGCTGCATCACCTCCGGCCCGCCGAATGCGTGGACTCGAATTCGCTTCATGTGCGGGAACCCTTCTTGCGTTTCTCGTTCACAGCTTGAAGACTCCTTCGGCGATCGGAGCGACGTCGCCACCGACTTCGATTCCGTCCGCGCCGCGTTCGCCGCGCAGCAACACGTGCAGGAGGCTGCGCCGGCCCATCTTCGTTCCCTGTTCGCTCACCCAGCGACTGCCGGCTGCGGCCGGCGCCAGCCCATGCCGCACCATGAAGGCCGCGAGCGGGCCCGTGGAACTGCCGGTCGCCGGATCCTCGGTCACGCCGTGGTCCGGCGCGAACATGCGCGAGTACGCGCCTTCCTTCGTCGGCGTGAATACGAAGACGCAGATTGGCTCGACGTCGCCCGCCTTGATCTCGAGGGCGCCGGCCCGATCGAGCGCCGCGCGGTCGACGGCGGCGCGATCGCGAAGCGGGATCAGCAGCGTGGGATTCCCGGCGCTGACGAGCTGCGGCGGAACGTCGAGCAGGTCGTCCGGCGCGAGTCCGAGCGAGCGCGCGCACCTGCGCGGGTCCACCGTGCGACCGAACGCAATCGGCGGCGTCGTCAGCCACAGCCGCGACGGCTCGTCGGGATCCGTGCGCACCGGCACCGCGCCGACCTTTTCCTCGAGCGCGAATCGCTGGGTTGCCGCCGGCACGAGGCCCTCGGCGCGCAGCACGAAGCCGGTGCCGATCGTCGGATGGCCGGCGAACGCCATCTCGAACGACGGCGTGAAGATGCGGACGCGCGCCACGCAGTCGGCGCGGCCGGACGGCAGGACGAACGTCGTCTCCGACAAATTCAGCTCGCGGGCGATGCGCTGCATCGTGGCGTCGTCCAGTCCGGAGGCCTCGTGAAACACGGCGAGCGGATTCCCCTCGAGCGGCACGCGCGTGAACACGTCCACCAACCGATACCGATATTCACGACGGCCGGTCATACGGGCTTCCTCGCCGCCGCGCTCGTCCGGCAGGGTAACGCCGATCGAGCCAGGCTTCTCGTAAGCGTTCGACTGGGACATCGGGAACACCTCCTCTAATGGTGGGACTCCAGCCGCACTCCGGTCACCGCGGCCGCGGAGCCGGTCTCAGTCATCGTCAGGACGTTTGCGGCCCGCCGGCGCGGACGCCCGCCCGGGCCCTTGAGGCTGGTGAGAGCGACGCCGACGATCACGACCAGCCCTCCAACCACACTCAACGCGGTCGGACGCTCGCCCAGCAGGAGCCAGCCGATGAGCGTCGCGACCACGGGGACGCCATACAGAAACGCGGTCACGCGCGCGACCGGCAAGCGGGACGTCGCATACGCCCACAGCGCGTAGCCCACGACGGTCGGCAACACCCCGAGGTAGATCACCGACAACGTGGCCGCCGGCGAGGCGCCGACCGCGTGGTGCAGCGCGCCGGGCAGGAACGGCAGGAGGCAGGCGGCCCCCGACCACACGCCCCACGACGTGACCGTGACCGCGCCGTAGCGGACGAGCATGGGTTTCTGCAGCGTGAAATAGATGGACTGGACGATGGCCGCCGCCACCAGCAGCAGCACCGCGGGCTCGAACGCGACCCGGGCCCCGGTCCCGAACGCGATCAACGTGGTCCCGCACAGGCTGGCGCCGAGCCCGATCCAGGCGGCGCGGCGCATGCGCTCGGCGAGGAACAACGAGGACAGGATCGCGGTGAACACCGGAACCGTATTCACTACGAAACTCGCGGCGCCGGCGGCCACTCGCACCTCGGCCGCGTTGATGAGCAGGCCGTAGACCGCGAAGCCCAGCACTCCGGTGAGGGCGACGTGCGGCCAGTCGCGGCGCGCCGGAACGCGAACGCCGCGGATCGCGGCGCGGCCACCGAACAGTACGGCGGCCGTCGTGAAGCGCAGGGCGGCCAGCTCGAACGGGGAATAGGCACGAAGGCCGGCGCGGATCGCGACGAACGCCGAGGCCCAGATCACGACCGTGCTCGCGATGGCCGCCGCGACCGGCCAGGTGTGGCCGGTGGCGGGCGCGGCCACCGCGCCGGGCGCGAGCGGAGGCGGTGGCGTCGCGCCGCCGCCAGTGCTGGCCGCGGCTCCCGCGGTGGGTGCGCCGAGGCGCGTCATCGCTTCCACGCGAGTGGGGTGGGGCGGCCGCCCAGCCCGGGGTCGAGGCGCGAATCCAAATGGGTCACTCCAGCTTGGGCGACGCGTTGGGAACTCGGACGGTCGTCAGATGGCCGGGCGGGGGCGGGGTTTTGCGCGGAGAATTCGTCTCATGCATGAATTCGAATCATGGCGGCGCGGCGTGCATCCAAGGCGCCCATGGCCCTCGAGCTGCGACATCTCCGGTTGGTGGTCGCGGTCGCCGAGCGCGGAAACCTCACGCGGGCCGGCGCCGATCTCCACCTCACGCAGTCCGCGTTGAGCCATCAGCTGCGCGGCCTCGAAGCCGATCTCGGCGCGCGACTCTTCGAGCGCGCGGGGCGGCAGATGCATCCGACCGCCGCGGGAGAGCGCCTGCTCGCCACCGCGAGGAAGACGCTGAAGGCGCTCGCCGAGGCGGAGGAGGAGACGCGACTCATTGCCGCCGGGCGCGACGGGCTGATCCGATTCACCATGCAGTGCTACACGTGCTACCAGTGGCTGCCGCCGCTGCTCGCGCGCTTCCAGCTCGAGTATCCGCGGGTGGAGGTGCAGATCGTCGCCGATGTGATCGCCCGCCCGCTGGGGGCGCTGCGCGCCGGCCGGCTCGACCTCGCCGTCGTGCACGAGCCCGTGCTCGACCGGCGGCTCGAATCCATTCCCTTGTTCGAGGACGAACTGCTCGCGGTCCTGCCGAAGGGGCACCGGCTCGCGAAGAAAGACTTCCTGACGGCGGCGGATTTCGCGGACGAGCAGCTGTTCGTGTACTTCCTTCCGGCCTCCGGCACGGTGGTGTTCCGCGACTTCCTGAGCCCCGCGGGCGTGACGCCGCGTCAGGTGACGCAGGTTCAGCTCACGGAGGCGGCCCTCGACCTGGTGCGGGCGGGGGCGGGCGTCAGCGTGCTGCCGCGCTGGCTGGTGCTACCGCAACTGGCGGCCGGCGATCTGGCCGCGGTGCCGCTCACCGAGCGCGGCGTGTGGCGCCGCTGGCGTGCCGTGTTCCGGCGATCGCGCGAGGCGCCGCCGTATCTGCGCGCGTTCGCGCGGCTGCTCGTCGAGGGTCCGGGGGCGCTCGTCAATATCCGTCGCTCACGACCCGCCGCGCCGCCGCGGTCGAACGTACGAGTCGGAGTGACGTAAGCGGTGGCGCCCGGGCCGGGCGCCCGCGCGCACGTTCGAGTTCTGGCGGCCCGCAGAACGTGTACCTTGTGGCGTGGTCCGCAGGAAACCGCTCGGCGACCAGGGGGAAGGCGTCATGACGGCAGCGCCCGCATTGACGGAGCGCCCGGCGTGGAAGGCGCTCGCGCAGCATCGACAGCAGATGGGCGATCTGCACCTGAGGCAGATCTTCCACGCCGATCCGGACCGCGGCCAGCGCCTGACCGCGGAAGCGGCCGGCCTCTACCTCGACTATTCCAAGCATCGCGTGACGGACGAGACGCTCGCTCTCCTGATGCGGCTGGCCGAGGAGTGCGGCCTGGCCGAGCGCATCGACGACATGTTCGGCGGCCGGAAGATCAACGTGACCGAGCAGCGCGCCGTGCTCCACGTCGCGCTGCGCGCGGAGCGCGGCGAACGTTTCGTGGTCGACGGCGTAGATGTCGTGCCCGAGGTCCACGCCGTCCTCGAGCGCATGGCGACGTTCGCGGACGAGATCCGCAGCGGGCGCTGGCTCGGCCACACGGGGCGGCCGATCCGCAACGTCGTCAACATCGGCATCGGCGGTTCCGACCTCGGGCCGGTGATGGCGTACGAAGCGCTGCGTGACTACAGCCGGCGCGACATGACGTTTCGCTTCGTCTCCAACGTGGACGGAACGGATTTCGCGGAGGCCACGCGCGACCTCGACCCCGCCGAGACGCTGTTCATCGTCTGCTCCAAGACGTTCACGACGCTCGAAACGCTGACGAACGCGCACACCGCCCGGGCCTGGTGTCTCGAGGCGCTCGGCGACGAGCGCGGGGTGCGCCGGCACTTCGTGGCCGTGTCGACGAACGAGGCGGGCGTCGCCAAGTTCGGCATCGACCCGGCGAACATGTTCGGCTTCTGGGACTGGGTCGGCGGCCGCTACTCCATGGACTCGGCGATCGGGCTTTCGACCATGGTGGCCGTCGGGCCCGAGCACTTTCGCGACATGCTTCGCGGCTTCCACGCCATGGACGCGCACTTTCGCACCACCCCGTTCGCGCGCAACCTGCCGGTCCTCATGGGCCTCCTGGCCGTCTGGTACGCGGACTTCCACGACGCGCGCACGCTCGCCGTGCTGCCCTACGACCAGTACCTCAAACGCTTCCCGGCCTACCTGCAGCAGCTGGCGATGGAGAGTAACGGCAAGCACGTGACGCGCGATGGCGTGAAAGTGTCGGCCCGAACGTGCCCGGTGGTGTGGGGCGAGCCGGGCACGAACGGGCAGCATTCGTTCTATCAGCTGATCCATCAGGGGACCGAACTCATTCCGTGCGACTTCATCGCGTTCAACCGGTCGCTCAATCCCCTCAACGGCCATCACGACCTGCTCATGGCGAACGTGTTCGCGCAAACCGAGGCGCTCGCGTTCGGCAAGACGGCGGCGGAAGTCGAGGCGGAGGGGACGCCGGCGGCGCTCGTGCCCCATCGCGTTTTCGAGGGCAACCGGCCGACGACGACGATTCTGGCCGACGCTTTGACCCCGGCCATCCTGGGATCGTTGATCGCGCTCTACGAGCACAGCGTGTTCACGCAGGGCGTGATCTGGGACATCGACTCGTTCGATCAGTGGGGCGTGGAGCTGGGGAAGGCGCTCGCTCAACGGATCGGCGGGGAACTCGCCGGCGACGGTCCACCGGCCGGCGCGCACGACAGTTCGACCACGACGCTCATGCGGCGCTACATGCGGTCGCGCCGCCGGAGCGCGACCTGACCGGCGTCCGGCCGCGTTGTCGGGGTGAAGATCGGGGCGTAGCATCCCCCTGCGCGGTGACGCGACGGGCCCACGGGCTGCGAATGACACGCACGGCGAGCATCACGGGAGGCACACGCCATGAACGACACTGACATCCTCGAGCGCATCAACAGTCTCGCCCATGAGGAGCACACGCTGTTCGAGCAGGAGGCGCGCGGCGTCGTCAGCGATGCCGATCGCGAGCGCTTACGGAAGCTGCAGATCACGCTCGACCAGTGCTGGGATCTGCTGCGCCAGCGACGCGCCCGGCGCGACGCCGGGCTCGACCCGAATCAGGCCAAGCTGCGCGACGAGAAGACCGTCGAGGGCTACACCGGCTGAGCCGACACCCGGCGCCGCGGCCCATGCGATCGATGGGCGCCGCATGAAACAGCGCGAGGTGGCGCCATCTCCGGCGCCACCTCGTCTGTTCGAGTCGCGCGATCGACGCCTCGAGGGCGCCGGTCGCGTTGAATCGCAGTACTAGAACCCGATCGCCACTCCCGCCTGCAGCGTCCAGAAGCTGGGATTGATCTTGCCGGTCGTGAGCTGGTTCGTCTGCTCGCCGAGGAACACGTAGCGGCCCTGGAAGTCGAGCGCCGCCATCGGCACGAGCGGCATCTTGAAGCCACCGCCCAGGTGCGCGCCGAAATGCGAGTCCTTCTGATCGGGGAACAGGTTGTTGCCGTACTTGACGACCTGCATGTACTCGCCGACGCCACCACCCGCATACAGCATCGGCACCGGGCTCGCCCACAGCGACATGGTCACCGGGATCGAGCGCATTTCGAAGCTCTGGCCGGCGTACGAGTAGGTCTCGCTGCGGTAGCCGACCTGGAGTTCCAGGCTGGTCTTCGGCAGGAAGCTGTTGCGCAGCGCCAGGGCGGGCATCGTCTCGCTCTTGCTGCCGGACTGCGTGGTCTGACTGATGCCGATGGAGGGCACGATCGAAACGGCATGCGCCGTGCGCAGGCCGGTGAGCGACGACAGCACGATCATCACGAGCGCCATCGCGACGCGCGACGGCAGGGACGCACCATATCGGGGGGCCATGATTTCTCCTTGAGGGTGGGTGGCGGCGGTTGGGAGCCGGGTATACAGGATCAAGTCCCGTGCCCCGCAGCGGGGGGCGTCGCGCGCCCGCAAGTCGCGCAGTCGCATCGGGCGGCCTCGCGCCACGGCCTCGCGCGCCGTGCGAATTGCATGCGCGAGTGCGATCCCGCCATGTTCCGCCACGTCGCGGGCTCGCCGTCCTCGCCGCGGACCGAGGCTCGTGGAGCGCCGCGGATCGCGCGCAGCGAGCCAGCGGGACCGGGTTTCTTGACCTCCGCTTGATGAATCGCCCACACATTCTCCGGACCTTTCGGGCTTTCCCTCATCTATAGGGCTGCTCGCTCGCCCCCAATTGCCGTCGTCGCACACGTGCAGCAGGCCGCCACCCGCGCTCGAGGACCAGGGTAGGTCCGCTCCACGCTTCGCGACGTGTCGTGGAGCCCCTCATGATCGCAAAGTATCGAACCGGTTTCGTCGCGCTCGCTTTGCTGCTCGCCGCGTCGCCGGCGGCCGCCCAGTGGAACATCGTCCCGCAGGTCACCGCGCCCACCGTCTTCTCGGTCGCCGTTCAGGGCGACACGATTCTCGCCGGCGCGGACACGTCGGTGTTCATCAGCACGAACGCCGGGCTCACGTGGAAATCGTCCCGCAAGCCGGTCGCCGGGGTCGGCGCGATCTTCGGCGTGCGCGTCCACAACGGCCGGTTGTTCGCCGGCACGTTCGGCCAGGGCGCGTTCGTGAGCGACAACCTGGGCGACTCCTGGCAGGCGTTCAATCAGGGTCTCATCGGCGGGATCGGGAACTCGCAACTCGCGATCTCCGACTTCGAGATCCGCGGCGACAGCCTGTACGCCGCCACCGAAGGCGCGGGGGTTTACGTGCGCGGCTTCGCGCCGGCCAGCACCTGGAGCCACTTCGGCGAGGAGTTCGAGCCCAATTCGATGTCGAACGTCCTGTCGCTCGGCCTCGGCGGCAGGCGCCTGATCGCGGCCGGCGGCAGCAACGGACAACTGCTGTTCCGCGACCCGGGCGACCCCGAGTGGACGCTCTCGTCGCTCGACAACGTGGGACTGCACCCGGGCCTCACCGCCACGTCGTTCGGGTTCGACGGCGCCGGCTGGGTGGTCGGGACGAACATCGGCGTTTTCACCAGCGTGGGCGGACAGTCGCCGTGGACGTTCGTGCCCCTGGGCCTCGGGCCGCTCGACAACGCCGTGTTCGCGAACCGCGGGCGGCAGTTCTTCGGCGCGTTCACCATCGCGCCCGGCGCGGTCATCGAGCAGAGCGATGACGACGGCGCGAGCTGGCAGGTGCTGGAGGGCCTGTCCGGCGTGTTCGTCTACCACATGGCGATGAGCGGGAACGATCTCTTTGCCGCGCGCAGCGACGGTCTGTGGGTGCGTTCGACGTCGACGGCCTCGGTCCCGCCCGTGGTGGCGGCGAAGAGCCTGAGCTTCGCGCTCGTCGGAGCGCAGCCGGTGCGCGGCGACGTGCGCTTCCGCTTCGAGATGCCCGAAGCCGGCAACGCGTCGATCGAAGTCTTCGACATCGCCGGACGGCGCGCGGCCGAGCGCATCCAGCAGACGTGGTCGGCGGGCACGCACGAGGTGTCGCTGAACGCGGGCGCCCTGAGCGCCGGCGTGTACATGGCACGGCTGACCGCGGCGGGCCGCCAGGAAGTCGTGCGGCTCGTGCGCGTGCGCTGATCATGGCGCTGGCGGATTCCGAGCGAACATTGGCGCGTCCGACCATCGCCCGCGAACGCACGGATGGGCGAAAGTGGTCGGCGATGACGCCTGCGCGCTCTCGACTGACGCCCTCCGCCACGGTCGCGCTCGCGACCAGCTCCGAGTATCCGGCGCTCACGCTCGACGACCAGACGCTCGTGCCCGCGCTCGCCGGGCACGGCATCGCGGCCGAGCCCGCCATCTGGAACGACGCGAGCGTGGACTGGCGCCGCTACGGGGTCGTGGTCGTACGATCGACTTGGGACTACCACCACGACCCCGGCACGTTTCGGCGCTGGATCCAGTCGCTCGATCTCGCCGGCGTGCCGCTGCTCAATCCGTCTCCGATCCTGCGCTGGAATCTCGACAAGATCTATCTGCGCGAGCTGGAGGCGCGCGGCGTCCCGATCGTTCCGACGGAGTGGGTCGCGCCGCGCGCGCCACATTCCCTGCGCGAGGTCGCGCGACGGCGCGGCTGGGAACGTGTGGTAGTGAAGCCGGTGGTCGCGGCATCCGCGCACGGCGTCTGGCGCACCGGCGATGTGCCGACCGTGGCCGACGAGCAGCGGTTCCACGCGAGCGTGGCGCAGCACGGCGTCATGATCCAGCCGTTCGTCGACGCGGTGTGCACGGAAGGGGAGTGGTCTCTGATGTTCATCGAGGGACACTACTCACACGCCGTGCTCAAGCGTCCGCGCTCCGGCGACTACCGGGTGCAGGGTCAGTTTGGAGGTCAGTTCGCGCCGGCCACGCCCGACGCCTCGTTGATCGACGCGGCCGAGCGGGTGATGCGGGCGCTGCCGTTTCCCGCGACCGATTGCGCGTACGCGCGGGTCGACGGGGTGCGCGACGCCGGCGTGTTCCGCCTGATGGAACTCGAACTGGTCGAGCCGGCACTGTTTCTCGCGGGCGCGATCGAGAGCAGCGATCGACTCGCGGCGCGTATCATCGAAGGCCTGTGACGCCGCGCCTTCACGACCGACTCGAGCCCGGAGATCCACGATGAGCACGCAACGCGACAGAGCCGCCCGATTCCAGACGCTGCACGAAGGCCCGACGTTCCTCATTCCCAATCCCTGGGACGTCGGCTCCGCCCGCCTGCTCGCCGGCCTCGGCTTCGAGGCGCTGGCCACGTCCAGCGCGGCCGCCGCGGCCGCGATCGGCAAGAAGGACGGCGAGCTGTCGCGTGACGAGGCGCTCGCACACGCGCGGCTCATCGCCGCCGCCACCGATCTTCCGGTGTCCGGCGATCTCGAGAACGGCTTCGGCGACGCTCCCGAGACCGTCGCCGAGACCATCCGTCTCGCGGCGGCCACGGGGCTCGTCGGGTGCACCATCGAGGACACCACCGGCGACCCGGAACGTCCGCTCTACGATTTCGCGTTGGCCGTGGAACGGATCGCCGCCGCCTCCGCCGCGGCGCGCGCGCTCCCGTTTCCGTTCATGCTGACGGCGCGCACCCACAATCTCCAGTTCGCGAACGCTTCGCTCGACGAGACCGTCCGCCGACTCCGCGCCTTCGAAGAAGCGGGAGCGAGCGTGCTGTTCGCGCCCAACCTGCCGGACCTCGCCGCCGTCCGCACCGTCTGTGGCGCGATTGCGAAGCCGTTCAATTTCATGGTGGGCCTCAAGGGCAGATCGTTCTCCGTCCGTGAGCTGGCCGACGCCGGAGTCCGTCGCATCAGCCTCGCGACGTCGCTCTATCGCGCCGCGATGACCGGTCTGGCCGACGCCGCTCGCGAAGTGCGGGACCGAGGCCGCTTCGACTTTCTCGACCGTGCCCTGACCACGCCCGAGATCCACGAGATCATGGATGCGCCCACCGCGTCCGTGACGGCCCGGACGCTCTAGTTCGGCAGCGTCTTGAACGCGAGTTCCGAGCGCCGCGTGTCCCAATCGAGCCGGAGCACGCCGCCCGAATCGTTCGGCTCGACGCTGATCGTGAAGTGCTCGAAAGGCTGCGCCAGCGCGCTGACGTTCATGTCGATCGTGTAGAGATCCTTCGCCGGATCGTGCTCGGTGCCCCACTGCCCGGTCTGGCCGTTGATGACGAGCTTCGTGCCCGTGGGCGTCGGGATCGACCACAGCGAGTAGAAGCCCGCCGGGACGGTCGTGCCGTTCATCGACAACGCGCGGTCCGTCTTGAACTGCGTCGCCGCGTTCGCGCCGGTGCGCCACACCGCGTTCCAGGGCACGAGCGCGCCGAACACCTCGCGACCGCGCTTCGCGGGGCGCCCATAGTCGATCCACAGCGCGGCGCCGCCCGCACTGACCTTCACCGTGTCCCGCGTCGAGAGCGCGCCCATTGCGCCGGCGCGCTTCTCGTCGGCGGCGAACGCCGCGGTGTACGCCGCGAGGTCGACGGACACGACCCGATCCACCGTGAACTGCTGCGTGCCGTGCAGCGGTCGGATGTGCAGCAGGTGACCGACGCGATCCACCTTCGCGTGATACACATCGAACGCGTTCTCGATCTCGATGGAATCGCGGCCGAGTCGCCGGAGGGCGACCCAGTAGATCGCTTCGCCGCCCACGTACACCGCCGGCCGTCGCAGTGAGTCGGCCTTCTGCGCGGCGAGACGTTCCGAGAGACCCTCGTACATCTCCCACGGACTCGAGCCGACGAGCAGAACCGTCCTCGGGGGCATCGCGACGTGGAGCGGCTTCGCGTTCGCGCCCAGCCCGACCGTCGCCAGCATCGAGTCGGCGGAGAACGTCGCGTCGACCTGCTGCACCGGCGGCGCTCCCGCCGCGGCCGTCGGGTCCGTCACCGTGAAACTGAAATGCCGCATCGTGCCGTCGTCCGCCATGTCGTACACGATGTGCCGCTGGAGCACGCGCGGCGTGCGGCCCGCCTGGTGCACGTCGACCGTGCCGCCGTCGCGCCGGAACGACTGGACGCCGACCATGTCGCGCCCGAGCCGAACGATGAACGCGCCGGACTCGGGCGCCGTCGCCGCCGCGGCCGCCGCGCCGGACGCCGCCGCGCCCACGAGACCCATCGAGAGAAACGCTGCCGTGCCGAGTGCCTTGCGCAACATGGCGAACTCCTGTGCAGGGGGATGCCGGTCGACCGTGGATGCGAACATCGCCGATGCTACTCGCGAAGGGCCACAACGGCCGCGGCTGATCCGCAGCCGACGCGGATGAGCGCCGAGCGCGGCCGATCCGACCCCCGCCGCCCTCGCGCACGCCACCAGCGATACCGCTTGCGGCACGTTGCACGGCCGCCTCCCCGTGCTATCGTCCGCCGCTCGCGCGATCGTCTCCACGCGTGTCCACACGGAATACGCCTCGCCTCGCACCTCGTCGATCCGGTGGGTTCGGAGACGGCTCTTGGTCGAGGAGAACCCCATGCGCCGATCGGTCCGCACTCGTCGCTGCGCGCGCGCCGCCGCGAAAGCACGCGCCGTCGCCTTCGCATTCGCAGCAGTCCTGTCGCTCGCACCTGGTGCCCGCGCCGAGATCCCCGCGCTCACGCGCGAGTTCGTGACCGAAGATTTCCGGAGCACGCCGGATGCGCTCCAGCAGTTGGCCCAGCGTCGCCACGTCGCGCTCGGCATCGCGGGCGGCGCGCTGTGGGCGGGGGACGAGGCCGGCTCGTGGCAGGCGTTTCGCGGTGGCAGCCCGTGGGGCGCGCGCGCCGAGGCGCTCGCCAGCTACGGCCGCTGCACGCTCGGCGCGAACGCCACGAACGACGGGAGCCGGAACGCCGACGCGCGCGAGTACGGCCAGCGCATCACCGGCGCCGTGCACGTGCCCGAGATGCGCACGGCGCTCACGGGCGCCGTCGGCTACGAGCGCTGGCACCATCGCGGCACCGATCTGTCCGCGGAGTTCGCGCCGATTCGCTGGCACACGCACCTGCGCACGATGGACCTCGTGCCGAACGTTCACTTCTGGACGCGCTACCGGAAGCTCGAGGGCGACGACAAGGCGATCGTCACCCCGGCCGCCGGCATCGCACTCCAGCACTTCGTCGTGTTCGGCTCGCAGCCCGTGCTCGCGCTGTCCGCGCAGTCGGACTTAAGCAGCGGGCGCACGCCGTCGACGTTCGGCATGTTCCAGTTCGGCTTCGCGAGCGTGCCGCGCCCGCTGACGGGCGGCGGCGCCGACCCCGACATGCCGCCCGCGCCGGGCACGCCGCCGCCGTCGCTCATCGATCGCAATTGGTTCGTGACGCTCGCCTACGCGGCGCCGTTCGATCAGCGCTCGTCCGCCCGCTTCGGTGTTCTCGCCGGGCTGCGCTTCGTCCGTCCGTACGGAGGTTCGTAATGCCGATCAGTGACGCAACGCGCGCCGCGCGCACGCGGGCCCGCCAGACGCTGAACGGGTGGATCCAGAACAAGCTCACGCTGCCGCGCCCGGTGTGCCTCGTGCCCGGCTGGCGCGACGAGCAGGGCGAATGCTGGTCGCACATGGACTCGTGGCTGAAGGCCACGTGCACGAACTACGGGGCGGACGTCCATCCCCTCGTATTCGTTGCCGAGAGTGGCGGCGGCGATCCGCCGTGGGAAGACTTCCTCGACTTCGGCAGTGACGTCGCGGATTACGTGGCGAAGCATCTCGCGAACGATCCGCGCGGCGTGGACTTCGTGTGCCACAGCATGGGCGGGCTCGATACGTTCGCGGCGATCGCGCTCATGCACGGTCAGCCGGGCATCACGAGCGCGCCGGTCACGAACGCGCACACCGTGATCACGTTCGACACGCCGTTTCGCGGCTTCGCGTCCGCGAGCAATCCGCTGTTCCAGGCTTTCGTGAAGAAAGGGCGCCAGGATTCGTGGGTGCTGCTGCAGCTCGGAGCGATGGAGCCGGACTCCAAGCGCATGGTCGAAGTCGGCGCCGCGCGCGACGCGTTCCTGGGCGGTGTTCAGGCGTTCTGGCCGCGTGGCGCGGACAACGCGGCCGGAGCGCTGGAAGTGCCCGACACGAGCGCGAAGTTCGACGGGCCGAATACGTTCGCCTCGGGCCTGCAGCCGCGCTATCGCCCGTACGCCGTGTTTCCCGACACGTCGCATTCCGGCACGAACGGCGTCACGCACGACGTGCGCGCCATCGTCGAGACGCTGCAGATCCTCACCGGGCAGAAGACGTAGCGGCCGAGGCCGCCCGTCCGGAAAGCAACGCGCCGAGGTCGTGCGCCATGACCTTGGGCGTGCTGCCGAACGGCCACTCGACCACGATGCGCCCCGCCGCGTCCACGACGTACATCGTGCCCGTGTGGCTCACCTCGACGTCACCGCCTGGCGAGCGCGAGATCGACGAGCTGGCGCCGAACGCCTGCTCGGCGGACGCGAGCTGCGCGTCGCTCGCCGGCCGCAGCGCGTGCCCGCCGGCCACGAACGCGTCGAGGTAGGGAGCGAGCTGGGCGGGCGTGTCGCGCTCCCGATCGACGGTCACGAACGCGACGTCGACGCGCCGCGCGGCGTCGCCCAGCAGGGCGAGCGCGCGATGCAGGTCGGACAGCGTCGTCGGGCACACGTCCGGGCACGTCGTGTAGCCGAAGTAGACGACGAGCACGTGGCCGGCGGACGGCGTGAGGCGGAACGGCGAATCGCCGCGGTCCGCGTGGACCTCGGGCAACGTGATCGCGCCGACCTGGACGGCCTTTGGCACGTCACCCTGGAGCGACGCCTGCCCCGCGCTCCGCGCGCAGCCCGCGAACGCGCCGAGCGCGAACGCGAGCCCGAGCGTCGCGCGCGCGCCCGAGCCGAGGCCCGCGCCGCTCGCGCCAACGCGCGCGCTCACAGCGCGCGCACGTCGGCGGTCACGGTGCGCGTGCCGGCTTTCTCGAAGTGCAGCGTCACCGTGACCTTGTCACCGGCCGCCAGAGGATGCTTCAAGTGAATCAGCATCAAGTGGTAGCTGCCCGGCTTCAGCTCGACCGGCTGGTTGGGCGGCAGCTCGAGCGACGGGATCTGCTGCATCGTCATCTTGCCTTCGGCGCCATCGGCGCCGGGGGCGACGACGATCTCGTGGATCTGCGTCTCGGCGCACACCGAGCGCGGCAGGGAAGCGCGCATCAGCCGATCGCCGGTCGCACTCTCGAGCGTCATGTAGATCGCGCCCATCTTCGCGCCCGTGGGCGTGGCGCGAGCCCACGCATCCGAGATGGTGACGGACGGCGTGGTCGATGACGACGGGGCAGCCGCGTCGCCCTCCGCTCGCGCGCCGCGCCCCTGGATCGCGACGAGAAGCACCAGCCCGAGGCACGTCGCCGCGCGCCGACCGCCATGCACCAGGGAATGAAGCGGCTTCGTTGCCTGCATGTGAGTCCTCCGGAATTCGCCGCGGCCGTCCCCGAATGCGGAGACCGCCGGCGCGCGATGGTGGTGGGCGTGGACCACAGCATCAGGCCGTGGGCGCCAGCATCGCGGTACGGCGCGCGGCCGGCAATGACAACGCGCCCACGATTCCTGCCAGGCGGCGGGGGAGGCTGATGGCTGCCGCAAGTCGGCGGCGGGAGCGCGAGCGACGCGAGGGGGCGAGGTCCGGGGCGCGGTCGTGTTCGCGGAACCCTCTGCGCGACGCCGTGTATCACCTTCGGGCACCGCAACGAACCGGGGAGACTCGCGGCCGCGCGAGGGGTCGACGCATTCCGAGGATTGACGCGCTGGTAACAGGTTCCCCGAAGGGCTCTGCGACGGTCCTCGTGACCTTGCACACACTTTCTTCATTCACGAAAACGTTCGCTCTGGTGGCCTGGACGCTCACCCTGTGGGCCTCGGC
>Ga0310810_10000576_pt1 | contig 36987 bp, 27 predicted proteins | sample NCmetagenome_FD_207641 | JGI IMG/M metagenome (GOLD analysis project Ga0310810, IMG submission 207641) | Soil microbial communities from experimental microcosm in Duke University, North Carolina, United States - NC | ecosystem: Engineered > Artificial ecosystem > Soil microcosm > Unclassified ...
AGTTGATCTCTCCAACGACACGCCGGCCGGCGAGCGGACCGGACTCCGCGATTCCCACGAACTCGTGACCAAGCACGCCCCGGAATCCCATGTAGCCCTTGATCAACTGGAGGTCGGTCTCGCACACGCCGGCGCGAAGGACTCTCACCAGCACCTCGCCAGGGCCCGGGGTGGGTGTGGGCCGCCCGGAGACGACATCGACGTTTTCTTCCAGAACAATCGCCCGCATCTGATGAAACCTATCAGAAACGGCCGTTCTCGCCCAACCTTCGAACGGCGGTTGGTGTCTAAATACGGCAGGTGTTCGTGTCTTTTCTAACCTGGCGAGCACTCCTGATCACGCTCGTTGCAACGCTCACGCTCGTGACGTCGAGCGTCGCACAGACGGATCTCCCTTCACCGATCTCCGACAGTGATGTCCTCGGGCCCAACGAGCCGCAGCGCGCGCTCAAAGCCGGCAAAGTGGTGCGAGCCATTCGTATTGCCACGCCACCGACCATCGATGGCAGGCTCGACGATGAGCCGTGGATCGTGGCGCCGATCGCGACCGGCCTGGTGCAGCGCGATCCCGACAACGGTTCCGGAATGACTCGCGCCACGCGAGTCCAGTTTGCCTACGACGATCGCTTCCTGTATGTCGCCGTCGCGTGTGTCGATGACTCCGGCGACGTCGTCGCGACAGGGCTGGGTCGCCGCGACGAGCAGCCGCCAACGGACATGATCATGATCGCGCTCGACCCGCGGCACGATCATCAGACCGGCTATGCGTTTCAAACCAATCCGTCCGGGTGGCAGGGCGACTTGTCGACCAGCGACGACGACCGCAACGATCGCGATTACAACGCGGTGTGGGAAGTTCGAACGGCGGTGACATCGACCGGATGGACGGCGGAGTTCCGCATTCCCTTCTCACAGGTGCGATTCACGGCGTCACCCGAGCCCGGTCAGATCTGGGGCGTCAACGTCCAGCGACAGATCCGACGGCTCAACGAAAACGGCACGTGGGTCGCGAAACCACGCGGTCAACGCGGCGAAGTGTCGTTGTACGGACATCTCATGTTCGAACAGCCGATTGCTCCACCGCGCCGGCTCGAGCTTACGCCGTACGTTGCTGCACGCACGACTCATGAGCCGAGTCTTTCGCAGGACAGCGGCGCCTCAGCAGGCGTAGACCTGCGCCTGGGCATCGGTACTGGCGCCACTCTGGCTGCGACGGTGAATCCGGACTTCGGGCAAGTCGAGCAGGATCCCGCCGTGCTCAACCTCTCGGTGTTCGAGACGTTCTACCCGGAGAAGCGTCCCTTCTTTCTCGAGGACAGCCGCACGTTCGTTCCGCCGTACGGCAACTTCCAGTTGTTTCACTCCCGCCGCATCGGACGCGCACCGGGGCGACTGCTGACACTCGACACAGGCGAGCAGGTCGTCGAGCGGGCGAGTGAGACCACGATTCTCGGGGCAGCCAAGCTCACCGGCAAGAGCTCGCAGTGGACCTACGGCGCATTGACCGCCGTTACTGGCCGCGAGTTTGCCGACATCGATACGCCCGTCGTCGATGGCGCCGGCTTCACGCGTCACGAGCGGCTCATCGAGCCGGCGACGTCATACAACGTGCTGAGGCTCCAGCGAGATATCGGTTCCTCCAATATCGGCGGACTCGTCACCGGCGTTGTGCGCGAGAAGGCACAGGACGCGTTCACAGGCGGTTTCGACTACAACCTGCGCTGGGACAACAGCCGTACACGATTCGACGGTCACTGGGCGATCACGCATGCGCCAGGAACGGACGGCATCAAGACGAGCGGTGGAGGCGTCACCAACTTCAACTTCACGCGCAAGCATTTCAATACCGGCGGGCACTACGATCACTTCGGGCGTGATTTCCGCGTCAACGATATCGGCTTCTTGAGAGTGCGTGCCAATCGCAACCTGGCCAATGGCTACGCCGAGGTCGGTCAGCCCGATCCCTGGAAGGTCTTCAGGCGCGTGTGGACGTTTGGAAGCTACAGCCAGGGATGGACGGACGACGGGCTCCGCATCGAGCGCTCTTTCGAGACCGGCGGGTCCTTTCAACTTCTCAACTACTGGAACTTCAACGCCGGCACGGGTCGCAACGGCGATGCCTTCGACGACCTCGATACGCGCGGCGGTCCACCGATTTTCAAACCGGGGAACAACTACATTTTCTTCAACGGCAACACCGACTCGCGAAAGAGTTGGCGGTTGAATTTCGGTGGCAACCGCTGGCGGGACGCCGTCGGTGGTTCCGGAAATTATCAATATCTCGGGGTGACGGTGCAGCCAACCGATCGCGTGCAGGCGTCTGTGTCAGCCAGCTACAGCGACGGGACGGACAATGCGCAATGGATCGTCAACGAGGACGCCGACGGTGACGGCATCACCGACTACGTCTATGGCACGCTCAAGCGTGACGTCCTCGACCTGACGTTCCGCGGTACGTTCGCCTTCAACCGCGACCTCACGCTGCAGGCCTACGTCCAGCCATTCATCGCCGTCGGCGATTACTACGACATCCGGAAGCTCGCGCAGCCGTATTCGTACCTGTTCTCACCGGTATCGATGTCGTACGACCCGGACTTTAACACCAAGTCGCTGCGTGGCAATGCCGTCCTCCGCTGGGAGTACGTCCGCGGCAGCACGCTCTTCGTGGTGTGGGATCTCTCGCAGGCCGACTACACGAGCCCAGGGGTCTTCAGACCGTGGAGCGATCTCCGCACCGCGTTCGGCGCGGAGGTCTCTCACACGTTAATGGTCAAGGTCAGTTACTGGATAAATCAGTGACCCTCGCCCCCGGTCGCGGGGCGGGTCTCCATGGAACTCTCGGTGCGCACGCCGTAGCCGGCGCCACCTGCACCGCCCGGATATGTCTTCAGGCCGCGCGACAGGTAGTCGGTCAACGACAGCGTCAGCAGGATGAACAGGAAGAAGAACGCGGTTCCGACGAACATCTTCGTCAGAGTGCTGCTGTACTTCGCGTGCATGAAGAACAGGATGACGAGCGTGGCCTTCGTGATGGCGATGCCGATTGCCACCGGGAAGTTGAACGACCCGAGGTTGACGAACGCCACTCCGACGGTGACGGCCGTCAACACCATCAGCGCGCCGAAGATGGCGTAGTAGGTGCTTTTCGGTGAGATGTGTCCAGCCATGATCGTCTACGCGAAGTGTCCGGCCCTGTCCACGAGATAGAGCAGCGGGAACAGGAAGATCCAGACGATATCGACGAAGTGCCAGTAGAGCCCGCTGATTTCGACCGGCGTGTACCACTCGGGCGTGAAGCGTTTCTTGTGCGCCATCCACGCGATGACCGCCATGATGACGAAGCCGATGATCATGTGCGTCGCGTGCAGACCGGTCATCAGGAAGTAGAGGGAGAAATAGATCTGCGCCGGTCCGGCCTGAGGTCCTTCGAACGCGAAGTTCGGTCCAGGCACGTGATGGTGCTCGAACTTCTCCTTGTATTCGAAGTACTTGACGATCAGGAAGACGAGCCCGAGCGCCATCGTCAGGAGAATCCAGACGACGGTTGCGCGCTGCTTGCCGGTTTGTGCGGCGCGCACCGCGAACGCCATGGTCAAGCTGCTGCCGATGAGCACCGCGGTGTTGAACGCCCCGAGGACGATGTCGAGCTCGCGGCTGGCCTCCGCCCATGCGACCGGATACCAGATGCGGTAGAGCGTGTACGCGAGGAACAGTCCACCGAAGAACAGCACCTCGGTGATCAGGAACAGCCACATACCCAGCGTCGCAGCTTCGTGCTGCTGCTCCAGCGAATCGAAGTGATGCTGGAGGTCCGGGTGATGGACGGCGTGCGCGGTGTGGGCGGCGTGCGCGCCGGCGTGTGCCGCAATGGCGTCAGACAACTTTGATCTCCCGCTTGGAATACTCGTACGCTTCCTCGGTCACGACCGGCTGCACTTCGAAGTTGTGCGGCAGCGGCGGCGACTGCGTCGTCCACTCGAGACCGGTCGCGTGCCATGGGTTGTCGCCCGCTTCCTCGCCGTAGAAGATCGACGCGACGAGGTAAATGGCGACCAGGATGTAGCCGACCGCAAGGATCGACGCGCCTGCCGAGGACAGGACGTTGAGCACCTGGAATTCCGGTGGATACACGTGATAGCGGCGTGGCATGCCGAGGTAGCCAAGGAGGAACTGCGGCCCGAATGTCAGGTTGAATCCGACGAAGACGATGACCGCCGCGACCTTGGCCCAGATGTCCGAGTACATCTTGCCCGTGATCTTCGGCCACCAGTAGTGCAGGCCGGCGAAGTAGCCCATGATCGCGCCGCCGACCATGATGAAGTGGAAGTGCGCAACGACGAAGTAGGTGTCGTGGATGTGGACGTCCACGCCGAGCGCCGCTGTGAAGAGCCCGGTCAGGCCGCCGACGAGGAACAGACCGAGGAACGCGATCGCCCAGATCATCGGCGCCTTCAGCCAGATCGCCCCGCGGTACATCGTTGCCGCCCAGTTGAACGTCTTCACGGCCGACGGAATGGCGACGGCGTAGGTGAGGAACGAAAACACGAGCGCCGAGTAGACCGAGATCCCCGCAACAAACAGGTGATGTGCCCAGACCAGGAAGCCGAAGACGGCAATCGCCAGGCTCGAGAACGCAACGAACGAATAACCGAAGATGCTCTTTCGCGAGAAGGTCGCGATGACCTCGCTGATCGCCCCCATCGGCGGCAGGATCATGATGTAGACGGCGGGGTGCGAGTAGAACCAGAACATGTGCTGGAAGAGCACCGGATCGCCGCCGATCACCGGGTCGAAGATACCGAAATGCAGGAAACGCTCGATGGCGAGTGCGAGCACCGTGATGGCGATGACCGGTGTGCCAAGGACCATCACGAGGGCGGTCGAATAGAGGGACCACACGAAGAGCGGCAGACGGAACCAGGTGAGACCGGGCGCCCGCATCCGGTGGATCGTCACCATGAAGTTCAGACCGGTGAGGATCGACGAGAACCCGGTGATGAACACGCCGAGTCCGGTCATCATCACGTTCGTGTTCGATGCCCGGCTGCTGTACGGCGTGTAGAACGTCCAGCCGGTGTCGACACCGCCCGTCACCATCGCGTAGATCGTGAAGAGAAATCCGATGACGAAGACGTACCAGCTCAGAAGATTCAACTTCGGGAATGCGACGTCCTTCGCACCGAGCATCAGCGGCAGCACGAAGTTTCCGAGAATAGCGGGCACGGCCGGAATCAAGACGAAGAACACCATCGCAACGCCGTGCATGGTGAACATCTTGTTGTAGGTGTCCGCCGACACGAGGTCGCCTGCCGGTGTCGCGAGCTCGAGCCGGATCATCGACGCGAAGAGGCCGCCGAGGAAAAACGCCATGGTCACGACCACGAGGTACATGATCCCGATGCGCTTGTGATCCTTCGTGAGCAGCCACGAGGCAACCGTGTGCTCGTGGTTGAGGTACGTCTCCCGCGGCGCCGGCACCGTCATTGTTGTTTCCATGGTCTTACCTGTTCTCCTGAGGCGCCGGCGGGTTCGCGGATTCCCCGGGTGCTCCAGCTCTCGACACTGCAACGTCCTGATTGCGCAGTGACTTCACGTACTCCACGAGCGCCAGGACGTTTTCTTCGCTCACGAGCCCCTGGAACGTCGGCATCAATGGCTGGTAGCCGTCGACGACCTTGGCCTGCGGCATGAGGATCGATTCGCGAACGTACGCTTCATCCACGGGAACGGTTCCACCGCTGGCGAGCCGTTCTGACGCGCCGAACTTCCTCGCCAACGACGGTCCGCGGCCCCGGCCGTCGCCGAGGTGACACGTGTTGCACGCGAGGTCATTGAAGAGCCGCTCGCCACGCTGAGCCAATGAACCGCCCCCTACGTTGCCGGTCAGCCATGACTCGTACTCGGTCGGCTCCATCACCACCACCCGGCCCACCATGCCGGAGTGATTCGTGCCGCAGTACTCGGCGCAGAACAGATGGAATTCTCCCACCTTGGTTGCGGAGAACCATACCGAGCTGTAACGCCCGGGAATGGCGTCGGCCTTCACCCGAAAGGCCGGGAAATACATCGAGTGAAGGACGTCCTCTGAGGTGAAGGTGACTTTGACTGCCCGGCCGACAGGGACATGGAGCTCGTTAATCTCGTTCTGACCATCCAGATGCTGGAACTTCCACATCCAGCGTTTGCCGGTGGCGTAGATCTCGAGGGTCTGGTCAGGCGGGCGCTGAAGGTCAAAGAACACGCTCGAGGCCCAGGCAAAGATCACGATGGTGATGAGAAACGGAATGATCGACCAGGCGAGCTCGAGAGGAATCGACCCATGAATGCGCGCGCCAACCTTCAACGGATCGTCAGTACGGTACTTCGCGGCGAAGTAGATGACCGCGATGGTCGTCAGGATGCCGAAGAAAGCAGTAACCGCGACGATGAAAAGGTACAGCGCGTCGACATCGGCCGCTAGCGTTGACGCTTGTTCAGGAAGCAGCGGAATCCCAGAAAACATAGATGCTCAGGCGTGCCTTTCCGCGACGTGGCGCAACTCGCGCCATCGCATCAGCACAATGAAACCCACAATAAGACCAACCGTCAGCACGCCGCCCAGTCGAATCATGTTCATGAACGCGGCCCCGTACTTTCCACTCGACGGGTCATAGTGGAAGCAGTAGAGCAGCAGTTCCTCGACGACGGAGCCCAGACGGCCCTGGCCGGAATCCACGAGCGCCAGCCGCAGGTCTTTCGGTGAAAACTCCACGCCGTAGAAGTAGCGGGACAGCCTGCCATCGGGCGTCGTCACCAGCACGCCGCTCACGTGCGCAAACTGCTGCGACTCCGCATCCCACTGATAGGTGAATCCCGCAGCGGACGTGACGCGCTGAATCTCCGGCTCGGCGCCCGTGAGGAAGTGCCAGCCGTCGGCCGTTTCCGGCACTGACCAGTACTGGAGGTGCGCACGCTTTTTCGCGTTGGCCGCTTCGGGCGTATCGCGATGATCGAAGCTGATGAGCACGACGTCGAAGTCTTTGCCGACCGTGAAGGGAACGACCTTGAGCGCGGAGGAGATGCCGTTCATCACGAGCGGACAGAGCATCGGGCACTGGAAATACACGAATGCCAGCACCACCGGCTTCTTGCCGAAGTAGTCACCAAGCACGACGTCGCGTCCGCTTTCGTCCTTGAACTTCGCATCGAGGGGCAGTTGCTGGCCCAGCTGCTGCTTGAACGTGACGTCCTGGATCTTCGGGGGCACGTTCGACGCGACGATACCGCCAGTAAACCCCATTGAGCCGGGCATACCGGGCTGCTGTTGCGCCGCAACCTCTGAAACGCAGAATGCGAAAGGCAGAATGCAGACAAGGATCACCGTGCGCCACGTGAGCGCTCGCTGTGACGGCGTCTGGATTCCACTTTCTGAATTCTGCATTGCGGGGTTCATTGCTTACTGCCTTCTTCTTTCCATCTGGCGACCGGCGCTTGCATCTGTCGGCACGAACAGTGCGGCATCGTTCGGTGCGCCAGCCGCATCTGCGGGTCGCGACGGTAGACCACGCTCGAGTGTCAGCCGCATCGCTTCCGAGATCGGGATGCGCACGGTCCCGGCGTTCTTGTCGATCCAGGTGTAACCGTCCAGAACTGCGGTTTCCTGCCGGTGGAAGTCGTAGCTCTCATTTGCCGGCTTCGCCTGGAGTCGCGGACCCGACGGCAGGCGCGGGGCCTGCTGGCTCGCGAGCGGGTACTCGACGACGCCTCTGTTCTGCCGCAGGTCGACGAACAGCGCGAACGTGAACCACATCAGGATGTGCACGACGACCGCCGACGCCGTCAGCCAGAGGGCAAACTGCACGATCATCGGCACGTTCGCGTCGGTGTGCTCGTGGCCCGAGCCCCCGGGGGGATTCAGATACTCGTCGTCAGCCGACGCGTGAGCGGCGTGAGGATCGTGGGCCATCAGTGTCCGCCTCCCACGGTTTCAAGTGATTCGCGCAAGTAGGGATCGCCGGTGGCGAGCAACGGACGCTGCCGCAGCTCGCCGAAGAACATCCACAGCCAGAGCCCGCCAACCGCGAGCGGCGCTGCGAGATCCAGCCAGTGCACGAAGAAATGGCTCGCATGCTCACCGGCCAGGAGATGCAGGTTTGCACCGCTGGAATCGAATTCGGGCGACACCATCATGAAGATGTCGACGAAGCGCACGAACAGGATCCAGAGGGCAATCACGACGAGCCGGTGCGGTGCGCGCTTCAAATCGCGCGAGAGCAGCAGGAAGAATGGCACGAAGAAATGGAAGATCACGAGGAAGACGGCCAGATACTGCCAGCCGTTACTCGTCCGCGTGAGCATGTACGGGATTTCTTCGACCAGGTTCGCGGCAAAGATGAGCAGATACTGGGAGAAGTTGAAATAGGCCCACAACATCACGAACGCCAGCATCAGCTTGCCGAGGTCGTGAAAGTGAAAGGGCTTGAGCAGGCCCGCCATCGGATCGCGTCGAAACAGGAATGCCGACACGATGACGGTGAACGACAGCGCCGCAAGCCCCTGGCCGCCCATCATCAGGAAGCCGAAGATGGTCGAGTAGAAGTGCGGGTTGATCGACATGATCCAGTCGATGCCCGCGAAGGTGACCGCCAGCGCGTAAAACACCAGTCCGGCGCCGCTGAGGCGCTGGATGCGCGTGTTCACCGCAACGTCACCCGCGTCCTGCAAGCGCGACCATTTGTTGAGCAGCGTCGCGATTCCCCACCAGCCCGCGAAGTAGATCACCGCGCGGACGATGAAGAACGTTTGGTTGAGGTACAGCGACTTGTGACGCAACACTTCGTCAGCAGCGACGTGGTCCGGGTGCGACCACGGATAGAGCGTGGTGATGCCCAGGAGGATCGGAAGGAACAGCACCGCCAGCAACGGCAGCGTGCGGCTCGACGCTTCGAAGATCCGGCGGAACACACCCCACACGCCACCCGACAGATGCTGAATCATCATCAGCGCCATCGAGCCGAGCGCGATCCCGAGGAACAGCATGTAGGCCACGAGCCAGGAGCGGAAGAAGTGGTCGCGGTCGACGAGCAGGCCGATGCCACACCCGACGAGACCGATGACGCCGGCAATCAGCGCCTTCGATCTCACGCGATCGATATCGGCGACCGGCGGCGAGTACGTCGTATCCACGTTCACTGATTCTCCTGGGCGGGACGATCGAGATCGGAACGGCGATCGGCCGGCACGTCGGCGACCGTGGCGTTCATGCTGAGTTGCAGCGCTCTGATGTACGCGACGATCGCCCATCGATCGGCGACCGGCACCTGCGCCGCGTAGTCCTGCATCGCGCCGAACCCGTTCGTCATGACATCGAAGAAGTAGCCCGCCGGTGCCTCTCGCAATCGCTGCTCACCATACGAGGGCGGCTGCCGGAATCCGCGCTGGACGATCATCCCGTTGCCCACGCCGGTTTGCCCGTGACACGGCGAGCAGAAGACGTTGTAGCGCTCTCGCCCGCGCGCCATCACGTCAGCCGTGACCGCCATTGGAAACGTGTTGGCAAACTGACCCGACAGCTTGCCGGTGTTGAGCAATTCGTCCTCGCGGAGGTATCCGCGTGGGACGGTGTTGGGTACCAGCGTGCGCGCCGAACCGCCGTTTTCGAAGAACGTACTGGCTTCGAGCGCCTCGTAGCGCGGTGCGTCGTGCATGTCCTGACGGCACGCGACCGCGACGCAGGCCAATGCGATCACGACGGTGGGCTTCGCGAAACTCCCAATTCCCAACTTCCAATTCCCAGGCACCAACCACCCCAGCGTTCTCTGTTGGGACTTGGGAGTTGGGAGTTGGAAATTGACGGTGTTCACCTTAAGGCGCAACTTCGGACACTCCTACGGGATGCAGCCCTTCGAGAAACTTCCACGTCGCATGCCGCTCGAATCGCGGGTCCGTCGTCTCGATGACGAGAAAGAAGCGATCGGTCGAGGCGCGGCCGAAAGCGTCGACGTTGAAGACCGGGTGATACGGCTGCGGCAGCTTGTTCAGCGCCCACATACCGATGAAGCAGGTCAACGCCGCGCCAAGCACGGTCGTCTCAAAGGTCACCGGGATGAACTGCGGCCAGCTGTTGAGCGGCCGATCGCCGACGTTCATCGGATACGCAATCACCGAGACCCAGTACTCGAGGCTGAAGCCACCGAGCCCACCGAGAATGCCACCGATGAGAACGAGGAGTGGCAGGCGAGTACGTTTCAGGTCGAGCGCCTCGTTCAGTTCCTCGATCGGGATGGGTGAATAGGCATCCATCTTCCGATAGCCCGCGAGGCGTGCCTTCGTTGCGGCGTCGACGAGTGCCGTCGCGTTTTCGAATTCGGCCATCAGGCCGTGGAGCGTTGGTTCGGCGGCGTGTGCCATCACATCACCCGTGGTGTTCCGCCTTCAGCTTGGCTTCGGGGACGATCGTGCGCATCTCGAAGATGGCGATCGCCGGCAGGAAGCGGATGAAGAGGAAGAAGAGCGCCAGGAACAAACCGATCGTGCCCGCGAACATCCCGAAGTCCCATCGCGTCGGCGCGTACATGTCCCACGACGAGGGCAGGAAGTCGCGATGCAAGCTCGTCACGATGATGATGAAGCGCTCGAGCCACATGCCGACGTTGACGAGCAGCGACAGGATGAAGAGGAACGGAATGTTGTCTCGGACGCTGCGGAACCAGAACAGCTGGATCATCACCGCGTTGATTCCGATGAGCGACCAGTAGAACACCGCATACGGGCCCGTCATGCGGTTGTACATCATGTACTGCTCGTACGGATTGGCGCTGTACCAGGCGAAGAACGCCTCCTGCGAGTAGCCAAACGCCACGATCATCCCGGTCACCAGCATGACCTTCGTCATGTTGTGGATGTGGCGCATCGTGATGAAGTCTTCGAGGTGATAGAACTTGCGCAGCGGAATCGCCAGCGTCATCACCATCGCAAAGCCGGAGTAGATCGCGCCGGCGACGAAGTAGGGCGGGAAGATCGTCGCGTGCCAGCCGGGCAGCACCGACACCGCGAAGTCGAAGCTCACGACTGAGTGAACGGAGAGCACGAGAGGCGTCGAGATACCGGCCAGCAACAGGTAGGCCGTCTCGTATCGCTGCCAGTGCTTCGCCGAGCCGCGCCAGCCAAGCGACAGCATCCCGTAGATGCGCCGCGCGAACGGTGACTTCGCCCGATCACGCAGCGTCGCCATGTCGGGCACGAGACCGGTGAACCAGAACAACGCCGACACGGTTCCGTAGGTCGAGACCGCGAACACGTCCCAGATCAGCGGGCTGCGGAACTGCGGCCAGATCCCCATCGTGTTGGGATACGGGAACAGCCAGTAGATCGCCAGCCACGGACGGCCGGTATGAAGCAGCGGGAACATCGCTGCGCAAGCGACAGCGAAGAGCGTCATCGCCTCGGCGAATCGATTGATCGAGGTGCGCCACTGCTGGCGGAACAGGAGCAGGATCGCGGAGATCAGCGTGCCGGCGTGGCCGATACCGATCCACCAGACGAAGTTGATGATGTCGAACGCCCAGCCGACAGGAACGTTGTTGCCCCAGATGCCGATTCCCTTCATCAGCAAATTGCCGATGGTCATGTTCAGGACCATCAGCAGGATGAAGGCAATGAAAAACCCGAGGAACCAACCGATCGGCGTGCGCTTCGAGAGGACGACGTGCCCGATCGTCTCGGTGACGGACTCAAAGGTGTGCCCCGGTTCGATGACGGCCGGCGTGCGACCCAGGAGGGCCTTCGTCTCCGCCGACAGCGCAACCGGTGCGTGCGACTTGTCCATCCCTAGTGTCCTTCCTCTTCCGCACCGAGCGGCCGGGTGGGTTCCAGCTCGGTATTGGGATTCCGCACGATCGCGAGATACGTCGTCCTCGGCCGGGTGTTGAGCTCACCAAGCAGCGGATAGTTCAACGTGCTCGCCTTGAGCTTCGCGACCGCGCTCGTCGGATCGTTGATGTTGCCGAACACGATCGCTTCAGTCGGACAGGCCGACTGACATGCCGTGAGGACTTCGCCGTCGCGAATCTGTCGATCCTCGAGCTTCGACGTGACGCGCGCGAGGTTGATGCGCTGCACGCAGTACGTGCACTTCTCCATGACGCCGCGGCTACGCACGGTGACATCGGGATTGCGCGCCAGCTTGAAGCTGGACGTGTCCCAATCCGAGTAGAGAAGGAAGTTGAAGCGGCGAACCTTGTACGGGCAGTTGTTCGAGCAGTAGCGCGTGCCCACGCAGCGGTTGTAGACCATGTCGTTCAGGCCTTCGTCGCTGTGTGTCGTGGCAGCCACCGGACACACCACCTCGCACGGCGCCGATTCGCACTGCTGACACGGCATCGGCTGGTGATAGGTATCCGGGTTATCGAGGTTGCCGCTGTAGTACCGATCGATGCGCAGCCAGTGCATCTCGCGGCCGTTCGCGACCTGTGACTTGCCGACCACCGGCACGTTGTTTTCGGCCTGGCAGGCGACGACGCAGCTGTTGCAACCGGTGCAGACGTTCTGATCGATCGTCATGCCCCAGGCGTAGCCTTCGTACTTGCGCTCCTCGAACATCGAGAGACCGGCGAGCGGCTGATGTTCCTGCTTGGCGGCAAAGTTCGGGTCCTGCTGGAACTGCTCGGTCGTCGCCACGCGAACCAGATTCCGGCCTTCGAGCGACCAGTGATCCTGGGTCGAGACCAGCTCGTAACTGTCGCCGGTTTTGCTGACTTCGACGCTGCTGAGGAAGTCGGGCGCGGCGGCTGTGCGCAGCGCGTTGATGCCGAATCCGATCCCGGTCCCGATGCGTCCTGCCCGCTCGCGTCCGTATCCGAGGTGCAGTGTGATGACGTCCGCCGCATGCCCCGGCGCGATCCACACGGGAATGCGAAGCGTGTTCGATCCCTGCTTCACCTCCACGACATCGCCGCTTATGAGGTTCAATCGATCGGCGGTGCCGGGAGAGAGAAGCGCTCCGTTGTCCCACGTCAACTTGGTCAGCCACTTCGGTAGTTCCTGCAGCCATCCGTTGTTGACGAATCGCCCGTCGTACACGCTTGGATCGGGCCGGAACACGACTTCGAGTCCCGCGGGGGTCGCCGCTGGAGCTGCGCTGACAGCGCCGCCCTGAAGTGCGACCGTCTTCGGTGCAAATGCGGTGTCCGGAATCACACCGTCATGCAGCCAGCGTCGCCAGTTGCGATCGAACGGCGAGAGCGGTGCGGCGCCGGGCAGTGGCGCAAGAGTGGCCTGCGCGCCCGAGGGTGGCGTTGCCGGAGTGGGCTCGGGAGCAGCCGGGGATGACACACCCTTCTGGGCACTCCAGTACGAGCGAACGATGTCGTACCCCGATCTCGCGCCCGCGGCGCTCAGCGTGGACACGACTTCGTGAATCGAACGGCCGTTGTAGAGCGGCGCGATCAACGGCTGGACGATCGACACCGTTCCATCGTGTCCGCGCACATCGCTCCACATCTCGAGGAAGTGCGTCTCGGGGATGTGCCAGTGACAGAGGGCCGCGGTCTCGTCGTGGAACTGACTGAGACTCACACGCAGCGGAATCTTGTCCAGCGCGTCAGCGAACTTCAGATCTGACGGTGCGGTGTACACCGGGTTGCCGCCAAGAATCAGCAGCAGGCTGACCGTGCCGGCGTTCATCTCGCCAACGAGCTCGCTGAGCGCGGCACGCTGATTCGTGGGATGCGTCTCGACCGTCTGCGTGTAGACGACGGTGTTGCCCACGTTCCCGAGCGCGTCGTTCATCGCATGGGCGAGTGCATGGACAGCAGGTGGCTGGCCTTCACCCGCGATGACAAGGCTTCGGCCGCGCGTGTTCTGGAGATCCTTGACGAGGGGACCGAGCCAGGACTGCGCCGACTCGGTGACCGAGCCGCCAGTTGCACCAGCCACGCCGAGTTGCGCCGCGACTGCGTGCGCGAATGCGGATACCTCGGAGGCGCGAATCAACAGCCGGTGATCCGCTTTCGACCCGGTATTCGACGGGGAGCTCTCAACTGAATAGAGACGATTGCGCTGTGCGCGGTCGCCTTCGATCTTCCGGCGCGACGCGTACGCCCGTGAGTAGGTCAGCGCGCCATTGCCCGTACACAGGAAATCAGCGTCGAGGGCCAGGATGACGTCCGCCTTCTCGATCGAATACCTGGCGTCGGCGTAGTCCCCGAACGCGAGGCGGCTGCCTTCGCGAACGTTGTGGCGGCCGAACGGTTCCCACTGAACCCACTTGGCTTTGGGAAACCGCCCCAGGAACTCGTCGATCTGGGCGCCCAAGGTGGGCGACGCGACGGTCTCGCTGAGCACACGGATTCCGGCACCCTGCGAGCCTTCCTGCGCGACGAGCACTTGCCGGATTGCGGCGGAAAACGCGTCGAACGGCCGGATTTCGCCCAGATGCGTGAGCACCTGCGAGCGGTCCGGGTCGTAGAGACCGAGGATCGCCGCCTGCGCGAAGAGATCCGTGGCACCCAGACTGGATGGGTGGTCTGGGTTGCCTTCGATCTTGGTCGGACGTCCTTCGTGACTTTCAACGAGAAGCCCTACTCCCGAACCGGCGAACGGCATGGCCGTCGCGAAGAACAGCGGCTTGCCCGGGATGAGCTCTTCGGGCTGCCTGACGTAGGGAACGATGTCCTCTGCAGGCTGACGGGTGCAGGCGCTGACCCCGGCGAGGGCCATGGACGCGCCCATCAGCTTCAGGAACCCGCGGCGGCCGACCGGATCGAGCCATTCCGACGCGTTCTGCGGGAACTCGCGGTGCAGAAACTCCTTGAATTCAGGGGTTCCGGCGACGTCTTCGAGACTGCGCCAATAAGTGCGGCCTCGCGTGCCGTGGAGTTTCGCGCGAATAGCCTGGATGTCGTTCGAATCGTTCATGAGCGGGTCACCGGTGGCACGTGGAGCAGCTGGTGTTGCCCTTGATCCCGTACTCCTTCACGAGCATTGGACCCTGCACCGACTGCGGGACGGCAGGGCGATAGTTCATGGTGAACACCTCGCTGCGCGGCCGCACGTACTTCTCGGGGTTGCGGTGGCAGTCAAGGCACCACTCCATCTGAAGGGACTGCACCTGTCGCATGAGGGGCATCTGATCGACGCGCCCATGGCAGGTCTCGCATCCCATTCCCTTCTTCACGTGGATGCTGTGATTGAAGTACACGAAGTCCGGCAGGTCGTGGACGCGCACCCAGTGCAGCGGACGATCATCGCGGAAGCTGGCGCGCACCGGTTCGAGAATCGGCGCATTCGACCAGATCTGCGAGTGGCAGTTCATGCAGGTCTTCGTCGGAGGAATGCCCGCAAACGAGGACGTTTCCACCGACGTGTGACAGTACCGGCAGTCGATCCCGTCATCGAGCACGTGGTGAATGTGGCTGAATTGAACGGGTTGCTCGACGTACTCGTTGGCGCGGGTCGCATAGGAGGAGCGACCGATCAACATGGCCAGCAGGATGAGACCTGTGGCCAATATGAGCGCACCGGCGAGACTGAGCTTGGAAACAGTATTGGCGCTACGACGGAAGATCTGCGGCATCTTCTGATGGGGTAACTAACGGGCGGCGTCCCGATGAAGCCAGTCCCGACTTGTACCACAATTGTGAAAAAAGGATCAAGCGCCCGAGGGGCCCCGGGCACCCCCGAATGTCTGACGCGCGATTCTATGCTCAAATGGGATTTGCATCCACGGTGGCACACCGATTTTCCAGCCCGCCCCGGTATACAATCCGCGCGACGGCCGCAACTCAATGAGTGACAGGAAGTACCGCCAACGAGGTTATCAGGACAGTGACCGTGACCGGGCGCCACGACCTGCCGCGCCTCGCCCTGCACCCGAACCGGGTGCTCCCGCCGGGGCGCGCCGAATCTCCCAGGATGGCCCCCGGAACATCAACATGCCCGGGTTCCGCCACGTGGTGCGATGTGCCCAGTGCGGACATCTGGCAGGGGGTGACATCGGGTTCAACGATCGATGCAGCCGATGCGGCACCGAGCTGCACTCGTGCGCGCAGTGCGTCTCCTTCGACCCGAGCAGCCGATTCGAGTGCGCACAGCCGGTCCCTGAACGGGTCTCTCCGAAGAGCACGCGCAACGGGTGCACATTTTTCTCGCCGCGAACGACCGTCGAGCGCGAAACGACCACCCCTCGAAACAACGACGCGCGAAAAGCGTTCGACGATCTGTTCAAGTTCTAAAACGCCCTCGTCTGGACACAACATCACGTGAGCCTTCTGTCCGAACAAGATCGCGGCGTCGTCAGGGATCACCTTGCACGGATTCAGCATCCGGTGACGCTGCTGCTGTTCACGCAAACGATCGGAGCGCCCGAGACGGCATTGATCGCGCGCCAGGTCCTCGACGAGCTCGCCAGCCTCAACGATCTCATCCGAGTCGAGGAGGTCAACTTCGTCCTCGAGAAAGACCGGGCGGCGCAATACGGCATCGATCACATCCCCGCGATTGTGCTGCTGTCGAATGACACCGATACGAGAATGCGCTTCCTTGGCGCGCCCGCGGGCTACGAGTTCATGTCCCTCATCGAAGCCGTGATCCTCGCTGGCACGGACGATTCGCAACTCGATCCGCAGAGTCGCGAGCTCATCGCCGCAAACGTGAACGCGCCTGTCGACATTCACGTCTTCGTCACACCGACGTGTCCGCACTGCCCACGCGCGGTCTCACTCGCGCATCGGATGGCGCGCGAGAATGCTCACATTCGCGCCACGTGCGTCGAAGCGACGGAGTTCATGGATCTGTCGCGGAAGTTCCGTGTGACGGGGGTGCCGAAGACGGTCGTCAACGAGTCGATCGAGATCCTGGGCGCGCTTCCCGAGGAGTTGTTCGTGCGGGGAGTGCTTGGATTGCCGGAAGAGGATCCGCCTCCGAGCGCGTAGATCAGTTCGTCTTCGCGGGCGCAGCGCTCGTTTCGATCCTCGCGGTCTTCACGAAGTCCAGCATCGGGTACTCGGCCAGCAGATACGTATTGCCGTCTCGCATAATGCGGCGCTGATCGGGAACGTTCTGGCGGCCATAGCCGCTGTATAGACGATCGGCGACCTCCATCCCGCTCACCACTTCACCAAACGGTGCAAATCCGTCCGCGTCGAGATAGCTGTTGTCCTTGTAGTTGATGAAGATCATCGTGTAGCTGGAATTCGGGCTCGACTCCCGCGTGAAGGTCACGAAACCCCTCGTGTTGCTCTTCTTCACAGGTTCGTCTTTGAGGTTCGCCGTTCTCCACGCCGACTGCACGGCCGGATCGGCGTGCAGACCAAACTGCGCCATGAATCCACTGAGGACGCGGAAGAATCGCGAGTCGTCGTAGAAACCGTTCTTCACGAGATTGTAGAAACGATCCGCAGCGAGTGGTGCCCACTCTCGCTCAACCGCAATGACGATCTCTCCCTGGCTCGTATCGAAGCGCGCTCGGAATTGGTCGGGCGCACGCTCGGTGAGTTGCGCGGGATCTTTCAGCTTCTCGATGTTGACCTGACCCCACAGCAGCGTGGTGGCGACCACAACAGCGATTGTCGCAACAGCGATTCTCGAGCGGTGCTTCATATGTCGTTGTTGTGAGTCCGCCTTGCCTGGCTTGCCTAGCCGAAGCTCACGCGTCGGCGTTAGTTCGCGTGAGCGAAGGCTGGCGGAGAGAGAGGGATTCGAACCCCCGGGCCCGTTTCCGAGCCAACGGTTTTCAAGACCGCCGCCTTAAACCACTCGGCCATCTCTCCGTACGAGCGCGTGAACTAGTTTGCCTTGATCACCGACACGCCGTCCATGAACGGACGCAGCGCATCAGGTATCGCCACTGAGCCGTCGGCCTGCTGAAAATTTTCGAGCACGGCGATGAGCGTGCGTCCGACAGCGAGCCCGGATCCGTTCAGTGTGTGGACGAATTCGGCCTTTCCGGTGCCCTGAGGCCGGTACTTGATGTTCGCCCTGCGCGCCTGAAACGCCTCCGTATTGCTGCAGGACGAGATCTCCCTGTAGGTGTTCTGACCCGGCAGCCACACCTCGATGTCATATGTTTTCGCCGACGCGAATCCGATATCACCCGTACAGAGCATGACGGTCCGATAGGGAAGCTCGAGTCTCTTGAGTACCTCTTCAGCACATGACGTCAGCCGCTCCAGCTCGTTGTACGACTCGCCGGGTTCGGTGAACGCCATCATCTCGACCTTGTCGAACTGATGCTGACGAATGAGCCCGCGCACGTCGGCGCCGTACGATCCCGCCTCACTGCGAAAGCACGGCGTGTACGCGGTGTATCTGATCGGCAGCGAACGGTCGACGATCTCCCCCCGGTGCATGTTGGTGAGCGGGACTTCTGCGGTCGGCACCATGAACAGATCCCAGTCGCCGGCAATCTTGAACAGATCCGCCTCGAACTTCGGGAGATTGCCAGTCCCTGTCAACGACGCACTGTTCACCATGAACGGAGGCTCGACTTCCGTGTAGCCGTGATCCGTGGTGTGCAGGTGCAGCATGAAATTGATCAGCGCACGCGCGAGTCGTGCACCCGCTCCCATCAGGACCGAGAACCTCGCGCCCGCGATCTTGGTGCCGCGCTCGAAGTCGATGATGCCGAGTGCCGGCCCGAGGTCCCAGTGCGCCTGGACGTTGAAGTCGAAGGTACGCGGTGTCCCATGACGGCGGACTTCCACGTTGTCGGTGCTGCTCTTTCCGACCGGAACACTCTCGTGCGTCAAATTGGGGATCGTCAGCAGCCCGCGATTGCGACGCTGCTCAACCGTGTCGAGTTCGACGCTAAGCTGCTTGATCTGCTGCGCTCGCTGACGGCTGGTTTCCTGAATCTTCGACGCGTCAACACCCATCCGCTTCGCGCGGGCAACTTCATCGCCCGACGTGTTCTGCTCGCGCTTCAGTCCTTCGAGTTCGGGGATGATACGACGGCGACGAGCCTCGAGCGCGGCCAGCTCTTCAAGCTCGCTCGACAAATCCACGCCACGTTTCTGGAGCGCGGAGCGAACCCCTTCGAGATCGTCGCGCAACAACGCTGGATCGATCATGTTGCCGATTCTACCTGCGATACGATGTCGGACATGGAGCGCTCCGTCAGAAAAGCGGTTTTTCCAGCAGCTGGTCTCGGCACTCGCTTCTTGCCCGGAACGAAGGTGTTACCGAAGGAAATGCTGGTGCTCGTCGATCGGCCGATCATCCAGTACGGCGTCGAGGAGGCCCTGCAATCCGGCATCGACAACATCGTCCTCGTCACCAGCCGCGGCAAGAGCATGATGGAAGATCATTTCGATGTGGCGTATGAACTCGAGAGCGTTCTCGAGCGACGCGGGAAGAAGGATCAGCTCGACGAACTCCGTCTTCTGTCGAAGGGGGTCAACGTATCGTCCGTGCGGCAAGGAGAGCCACTCGGACTCGGACACGCCGTGCTGGTCGCCAGGCATCTCGTGGGCGACGAACCCTTCGCGGTTGTCCTCACCGACGATGTCATTGACGCTGCACGGCCGGCGCTCCGTCAGATGCTCGATGTGTTCGAGCGCGTGCAGGGCCCGGTGATCGCTGTAGAGCGTGTGCCGCCGGAAGACGTTTCAAGCTACGGCATCGTGGCGATCGATGAAACCGATCTCGGACCCGGCGTGCATCGCATCGTTGATCTCGTCGAGAAGCCACCGAGAAGCGAGGCACCGTCCAATCTGGCGATCATCGGCCGCTACATCCTGACCCCCGACATCTTCCCCGCACTGCAGGACACGGCGAGCGACAGGACTGGGGAGATTCAGCTTACCAACGGCATGCGGCGCCTGCTCAAGAAACGCCCGCTGTATGCGTGCGAGATCTCCGGTGTACGGCACGACACGGGGAACAAGCTCGGATTCCTGAAGGCGACGGCGTACTTCGCGCTCAAGCGTCCCGAATTCGCGGACGCCTTTCGTCGCTATGTCGAGACTCTCGACAAACCAGTCGGCACGCCGCGCTGACGCGTCAGTCGGATGTGGACGGCTTCGCCGCGGGGGCGGCGGTGTCGGACTTGGCGGTCGAATCGCTGGTGGTGGACTTCGACTCTGACGTTGACGACGCGCTGGAAGACTCGCTTCCGGATTTCCCCTTCTGGGAATAGTCAGTGATGTACCAGCCCGAGCCCTTGAACTGAATCGCCGGCGACGAGATCAAGCGCTGAACCGGTCCCTTCCCGCACAGCGTGCACTCCTGTAGCTCGGGATCGGAGAACTTCCGGATCAACTCAAATCGGCGATGGCACGCCTCGCACAAATATTCGTAGAGCGGCATCTCTGTATGTCTTACTCCAGTGAGGCGTCCACGGTCTCACCGAGCATGAGCCGGCGCAGCGCCCAGAACGGCGCACTTCCCTGCGAGAGGACTGCATCATGGAACGATCGCAGCGAGTACTTGCCGCCCTGCTTTTCCTTGTAGTCGCGGCGCAGCTTCAACATCATCAACTTGCCCAGGGAGTACACCAGGTAAGTCGGATCGAACGTGCCGCGCTCCGCTTCTCTGCGGGCAGTGGTCTCCTCGAGGAACGCTTCGTCGCGGAAGAAACGCATGCCCTGCTCGACGGAGAGATCCTCACAGTGCAGGCGAATGGCGACGACGAAACGCGCGAGTCGCACGAGCGCTTCTGCCAGCTGGCCGAGTCTGATCGTGACGTCGCCGCGGCGGAACCCCGCCTCCACCATCATGTGCTCGCAGTAGTGAGCCCAGCCCTCAACAAACGACGCGGGCGCGAAGAGCGTCGACTTGCGGACCTTCGACTCGACCTGGCGCAGATGACGGAAGTGCAGGAAGTGTCCCGGGTACACCTCGTGGATCGAGATGTTCCAGAGCGTCGGGATGTTGAAGTCGCGAAGGTGTTCCTTCTGACGATCCGGTGACCAGCTGCGATCGACGTCTGTCAGGTAGTAGTAAGCGCGACTGGGCTTGCTTTCGAATGGGCCCGGCGTCCACATGCTCGCAAACGCCCAGCGATAGAAGTCAGGCGATGGCGCAACGATGACCGGCTCGGAGTCGGGCAGCGTCACGAGGTCCTGCATGCGGAGGAACTGCTCGAGCTCGCCGACTTGCGCTTCGGCGACCGCGATCAGCTGGCCGGGCGCGGGATGCTGCTCCTTTGCCTTGCGCCATGCCTCGATGGGATCACCACCATTCAATCGACCCGCAACCTTCCGAAACTCCTCTTGAACAGCACTGAGCTCCCGCAACGCGATCGCGAGGAGCCGATCGGCGCTGAGTTCGACGCCGTCTTCAAGCTTCAGTTTCCGTTCGAAGCGCTCGCGCCCAAGACGGAACGAAGCCTTGGCCCGCGGCGCGAGGTCGGTTTCGAGATAGTCGATGTATGACTTGATCGACGTTGCGGCCTCGGTCGACGTGTCCGCCAAATCACCAAGGATGTGCAGATCGTCGAGGCCGGAGAACGCACGAGGGAGGTCCGACTCGATGAAGCGCAGCGTGCCGCGCCAGCTCTCGAGTCCCACCTTCACGAAGATGCCAGGACAGTCCTTGATGTTGTCGCGAGCCGCTTGCACAAGTCGTGGAACCTGGCGAAGCTTCGACACGACTCGCCGCGCGCGCTCGGCCTCGGGCGCGTACGCAAAGAGCGCCTGACCCGCCAGGCTGCTGCCGATGATCTCCGCGTAGATCTGGGGATTCCGCTCCCAGGATCGGACGACCTCGAGCTCGTACATCCGCGCTTCGATGCCGGCCGCCACGATCGGGTGGTCCACCTGCTCGACTCCAGACAGGTGGGTCGGATCGATCTGATGGAGACGACGACCGAAGCCGGATAACGCGCGGACGTGGGCGTCGATCCCCTGGCGGCTCAGATCCTCGAGCAGATCATCATGCGCGTGGACGCCGTCCAGACCGGCGTAGCTCGGCAGAGCCTCGTGTAGGTACGCGAGGTAATCGTCGACGAAGTGCGGAAATGGCTCCGATGGGTACATACCCGGATGTTCTTCTGCGTAGTGCCGCCCCTCGGGGAGCGCTCATCCTGTCAATGGTACAATAACCTCACGTCCACAGGCGATGTCCGGCACGTTGTTCGTGGTCGCAACTCCGCTCGGGAACATGGAGGATGTGACTTTCCGTGCGATCCGCGTCTTACGCGAGGCCGACCTCATCGCTGCTGAGGACACCCGACGTACGGCTCGATTGCTGAGCCATTACGGCATCTCGACCCCCTCGGTCAGCTTTCACCAGCACAACGTTCGGACCCGATTGCCGCAACTCCTGTCTCGCCTCGAGGCTGGAAAGAGCGTTGCGCTGGTCACCGACGCGGGCACGCCCGGGGTCTCGGATCCCGGCGTCGAGCTCGTGGAGGCGTGCATCAACGCGCACATACCGGTAGATCCGATCCCCGGAGCCAGTGCACCCCTGGCAGCGGCGGTCGCTTCCGGATTCCCCCTTATTCCGCTGACAATCTTCGGGTTTCCCCCGCGTCGGGCAAAAGACAGAAAGGAGTGGTTTTCTCGGATTCTGGAGATACGGCACACCTTCAGCTTCTTTGAAAGCCCCCATCGGATTGCCGCCACGTTGTCTGAGGCCCGCCAAATATTTGGTGAACGACCAATAATGGTGGGGCGTGAACTCACCAAGCTGCACCAGGAGTTTATCAGGGGGTCAGCAGGAATGGTCTCCGAGCATCTCTCTGACGTCAGAGGAGAGATCACAGTCGTAGTAGGACCTGCAAATACTGATGATTCGTTAAATGACCAAATAAACCCCGGAGCGGCCTTGAATATGGCCGTCGCCATGTTTGGCCAACTAACCAATGGTGGGCGCTCAAGGCGCCAGGCGATGACTGAGGCTGCGAAGGCTTTCTCTCTCCCGGTCCGCGTTGTTTATGCCGCCGTCGAGGACGCCAAAAAATCTGGGAGTTGACCAATGGCAAACTGTCGCGGCTGGGTTCAGTTCTTGCGTCAGATCTGAGACTTCGATGAGCTCCGCCCCGATCCACGTGGTAGTTCTGGCAGCCGGCCAGGGCACCCGTATGAAATCCAGCCAGCCGAAAGTGCTCCACAGGGTGCCAGGCGGCTCCATGCTGAACCGCGTCATTCGCACCGCGGAAGCCCTCTCTCCGGAGACGCTCACCGTCGTCGTTGGACACGGCGCAGACTTGGTTCGGGCCCATTTAGGCGGGCAGACGAAGGCACAGTTCGCCCTCCAGCAGCCGCAGCTCGGAACCGCGCATGCGCTGATGCAGGCAGCGCCACTGCTCGCAGGCCGAACAGGAACGGTTGTGATGCTATCGGGAGATGTTCCGCTCCTGACGGCCGCGACGCTGAAGAATCTCGTCGCTGTGCACTGTGGCGCTCAGGCCGCAGCCACTGTGGTGACGGCCACGGTCGAACGCCCCTTTGGTTACGGACGCATCGTTCGCGTCGATGGTGAGGTCGCGCGAATCGTCGAGGAGCGGGATGCATCACCCGCGGAGCGCCAGATTCGGGAGATCAACAGCGGCATCTATGCGTTCGATCTGGCGCCGCTGTTTGATTCCCTCACGAGCATTGCGTCGCAGAACTCGCAGGGCGAGTACTACCTCACCGATCTCGTCGCGATTTACAGGCGGCGCAAGCAATTGGTCAAGACCGTCCTCGTCGACGATCCTCAAGAGGTCCGTGGCGTTAACAGCCGAACCGAGTTGGCGGAGGTAAGCAAGCTCGTGAGACAGAAGAAGAACGAAGAGCTCATGGCGTCGGGCGTGACCCTGGTCGATCCAGCGGCGACCTACATCGATCCGGATGTCGAGATAGGCGCCGACACGGTGATTCATCCCGGCGTGATCATCGAAGGCCGAACGCGCATCGGCGCGGCGTGCGAGATCCATGCTCACGTCACGATCACCGACACAGAGATCGGTGACAACGTCACTATCAAGAGTTTCTCTGTCATCACCAGCTCGCGCATCGACGCCGGCGCACAGCTCGGCCCGTTCGCGCACCTGCGCCCGGACACCGTCGTCGGCGAGGGCGCCAAGATCGGCAACTTCGTCGAGCTGAAGAAGACAACGCTTGGTCCGCACTCGAAGGCCAATCACCTGTCGTACCTCGGGAACGCGACGATTGGAAGCAGGGTGAACGTCGGTGCGGGGACTATCACGTGCAATTACGACGGCGAGCATAAGCACGAGACGGTGATTGAGGACGGCGCGTTCATCGGCAGCGACTCGCAACTGATCGCTCCCGTGCGCGTCGGGAAGGGCGCATACGTCGCCGCCGGGTCGTCCATCACGCAGGACGTGCCGGCTGGCGCGCTCGGCATCGCACGCAGCCGCCAGTCGGTCGTCGATGGCTGGGCCGAACGCCGGAAGCAAGACTCGTCGAACAAGGCAACCACTTCTCGAAAGGACGCGGGGAAACCCGCGCACTAACAGGTATGTGCGGAATCATCGGATACCTCGGCTCGAAACCTGTCGTCCCGGTCCTGATCGAAGGGCTGCGACGCATGGAATATCGCGGCTACGACTCGGCTGGTGTCGCGCTCGTCAGCCCTGAAGGCATCTCACTGCGGCGGTCCGCCGGGAAACTGGTGAACCTGGAGAACGTCCTGCGCGACGATCCCGCTGATGGGATCTACGGTGTCGGGCACACCAGATGGGCCACTCACGGTCGCCCCACCGAGGAAAACGCGCATCCGCACCGGGATTGCACCGGGAAAATCGTTGTCGTTCACAACGGCATCATCGAGAACTACCTGGAGCTGAAGCACGAGCTTCAGGAACAGGGACACATCTTCAAGACAGAAACGGACACCGAAATCGTTGCGCACCTCGTCGAGCGCGAGATGCAGTCCGACGGCTTGGAGAATGCGGTTCGCCGCTCACTGACGTTGATGCGGGGTATGTTCGCCCTCGTGCTGGTGTCCGTAGACGATCCTGAGAAGATCGTCGCCGTTCGAAACGGGCCACCAATTATCGTGGGGCTGGGGCAGGACGAGTTCTTCGTCGCGTCGGACATCCCGGCCATCCTCAGTCACACGCGCGATGTCGTGTTCCTCGGTGACGAGGAGATGGCGGTCATCACGCGTGCCGGCGTCGACTTCACCGACTTCACTGGGCGGGCAGTCTCCAAGGCCACCAAGCGAGTGCTCTGGGATCCGATCGCCGCGGAGAAGGGCGGACACAAGCACTTCATGCTCAAGGAAATCTTTGAGCAGCCCACTGCGGCGCGGGACACGATCCTCGGTCGCGTGTCGCTCGAACGAGGGCAGATCTTCCTCGAGGAGCTCAATATCTCAGAGGACGCCATCCGCAAGCTGCGCCAGGTCACGATCATCGCGTGCGGAACGTCGTGGCACGCTGGTCTGGTCGGCAAGTTCCTGATCGAAACGCTGGCACGCGTCCCCGTCTCAGTCGACTACGGCTCCGAGTATCGCTACCGTAACGCCATCGTCAGCGAGGACGAGCTGACGATTGTCATCACGCAGTCCGGCGAAACAGCGGACACGCTCGCATCGCTCCGTGAAGCGAAGCGACAGGGCATCGCCGCCAGTCTCGCCATCTGCAATGTCGTCGGCAGCATGGCCACGCGCGAAGCCGACGGCACGGTCTACACGCATGCTGGCCCCGAGATCGGCGTGGCGTCGACGAAGGCCTTCACCTCACAGCTCGTGGCTCTGCAGCTTCTCGCGCTCTACATCGCCCAGGTGAGAGGGACGCTGTCTTCAGACGAGATGAAGTCGCACATCGACGACCTCCTGCAATTGCCGCACGTCATTGATCAGGCGATTCGCGCGTCGGCAGCAATGGAACGCGTCGCCGAAAAGTTCCACTCGCGCCGCGATTTCCTCTTCCTCGGGCGCGGCTTCAACTACCCGATCGCTCTCGAGGGTGCGCTCAAGCTGAAGGAGATCTCCTACATCCACGCCGAGGGATATCCCGCCGGCGAGATGAAGCACGGGCCGATCGCCCTCATCGACGAGAACATGCCTGTGGTTGCGGTGGCGCCCGACGATGCCGTGTTCGAGAAGATGCTGGGCAACGTGCAGGAAGCCAAGGCTCGTGGAGGCAGCGTCATCGCGATCACAAGCGAAGGCGATTCGCGCATGAGCGCCATCATGGATCCGGCGCAGGACATCGTCGTGCCCATGCCGCGGACATCGCCTCAGCTGACACCCATCATCATGACGATCCCGCTGCAGTTGCTCGCGTACTACATCGCCGTGCGTCGTGGGTGCGACGTCGATCAGCCACGCAACCTCGCCAAGAGCGTGACCGTCGAATAGCGGGTCATTGACTCTGTCCTTGCGACGACGGGACACTGTACGACAAGGTACAGATCCCGTCGATGGACTTGTTGTCAGGGCTTAATCCCGAACAGCGCGAGGCTGTTCTCAATACCGAGGGTCCCCTCCTCATTCTGGCTGGTGCAGGGTCGGGCAAGACGCGTGTCATTGCTCATCGTATTGCGCACCTCGTCAGCGACGGCCTCACGGAGCCCGACCGTGTGCTCGCCGTCACGTTCACCAACAAAGCGGCGGCGGAGATGCGCTCTCGCGTCGAGGCGCTGCTGGGCACGGACTGCAAGAGCATGTGGATCTCCACGTTTCACGCGCTCTGTGCCAGGCTGCTGCGCCGTGAAGCCCCACACATCGGGCTCTCGAGAGACTTCGTTATCTACGATTCGAGCGACCAGCTGACGCTGATGAAGCACGTGCTCCGTGAAGCAGGTCTCGATGGGACGCTTCAACCGCGAGTTGTGCTCTCGCGAATCAGCCACGCCAAGAATCGGATGGAGGCCACCGAAGGCATCCCAGGCGCCTGGACCAGCCGGGACGAACAGGTCAGCAAACTGTTCGCCTCGTATACGAAGGCTCTGAAGGAGGCCAACGCCCTCGACTTCGATGATCTCCTCCTCAAAACCGTGGAGCTCTTCGACCAGTCGTCGTCGGTTCGCGAGCGCTACTCCAAGAAGTTCCGCTATGTGATGGTTGACGAATATCAGGACACCAATCGCCCGCAGTACCTGCTCATTCGCCACCTCGCGACCCACCACAACCTCTGCGTGGTCGGTGATCCGGACCAGTCGATCTACAAGTGGCGAGGTGCCGACCTCAGGAACATTCTCGACTTCGAGCAGGACTTTCCGGAAGTCGCGACCGTTCGGCTCGAGCGTAACTACCGTTCGACACAGGTCATCCTTGACGCCGCGTCGGCCGTGATCGCCAACAATCGAAATCGCAAAGAGAAGCGGCTGTACACCGAGCGGAGTGGTGGCGCGAAGATCCTCTACTACCGCGCGGGCGACGACCTGGACGAGGCGGAGTTCGTCTCGCGGACGTCACGCAAGGCGTTGCAGGAGGATCCCGAGAACACCGTCGCCATTCTGTATCGCACGAACTCTCAATCACGGACGCTGGAAGACGCGCTCCGGCGCGCCGGTACGCCCTACCGAATCATCGGCGGTGTGCGGTTCTACGAACGAAAAGAGATCAAGGACGCGCTGGCCTATTTGCGGTTGATCCTGAATCCTCACGACGATGTGAGTTTCCGTCGCGTGGTCAACGTCCCGGCGAGGGGCGTTGGCAAGGGCGTCATGGAGTCGCTGGAAGCGATTCCGTTGCCGGAGGCTACCGAGCCGACCGCGCTGTCGCCGCTCCTGGCAGAACTGGACCCCAGGGCCTCGAACGATTCACTCTGGAGTCGGCTTCTGCATGGCATCGATCGACGCCTGCTGCCGAATCGCTCGCTCGCGTCGCTGACCGCGTTCCGAGACTTGATTCTGAACCTCACGGCTATGGCTGCTGAGGAACCCGTTTCACTCGCCCTTGGCAAGGTGCTGGATCGAAGTGGCTACCTCCAGGATTTGCGTGACGAGCGCAGCGAAGATGCTGAAGGTCGAATAGAGAACCTGCTGGAACTGGTGTCCGCGGCCCGTGAATACGAAAGCCGGAATCCCGAACCGTCGCTTGGAGGATTCGTCGATCAGTTGTCGCTGTTGTCTGACGTCGACGAGGAAGCCGGAGCGAAGAACGCCAGGGTGGTCATGCTGACCATGCACAGCGCCAAGGGACTCGAGTTTCCGATTGTCGTCATCAGCGGTCTGGAAGAGGGCCTCTTTCCTCATTCGCGATCGAGCGATGACGAAACCGAGCTCGAGGAAGAGCGCCGCTTGTGCTACGTCGCAATCACTCGTGCCCAACGACGGCTTGTGCTCACATCGGCGGCGCGGCGGCGCGTGTTTGGCGACTACCAGTCGACCGAACCATCCCGTTTCGTCGACGAGATTCCTGCGGAACTAATCGAAGAGGTCCCTTCATCATTCGCATCCTCGTTCCTGACTCCACCGCCGTCGTACGCGCAGTTCCGGGACGGGCGAAAGGGAGGAAGCTATCGGGGCCGCGTGCGGGAAGAACCTGAGGTCTACTCGTATGAGGACGAGGACCAGTCACTTCCAGGCGAGATGAAGCTCGGCGCAAAAGTCCGACACCCCACGTTCGGCGTCGGCACGATTCTGAGCGTGGAACCGCTGGACGACGACACAAAGCTCGTCGTGCGATTCCTTTCAGTGGGACAGAAGACGCTGCGCGCCCGATTCGCGAAGCTCGAGATGGCCTAGCTACTCCTCGGCCGGCTCGTCCGGGACATTCTCATCGCCGGGCGGCGCGTCATTGACCCCCTCCTCGCCCTTGGCGTCCACGTCGTCCTGTTCTTCGAGCCGGGCGATCGACACAGCGCGATCGTCACCTTCGATGTCGATCAATCGCACGCCCTGAGTGGCGCGGCCAATGGCGCGAATGGTGTTCGCGGCCATCCTCAGGATCTTGCCTTGTTGGGTGATCAACATCAGCTCGTCGTCGTTGCTGACCTGCACGACGCCGATCACCTTGCCGTTTCTCTCGCTGGTCTGGATGTTGATGATCCCGATGCCACCGCGCGACTGGACGCGATACTCCTCGAGCTCGGTGCGTTTGCCGTATCCCTGTTCGGTCACCGAGAGGATTGTTCCGCTGGTTGCGAGCACATCCATCCCGACGACTTCATCGTCATCGCGAAGCGAGATCCCACGCACGCCATACGCCGTCCGCCCCATGGGCCGGACATCGCTCTCCGGGAAACGAATCGACATCCCGCTGCGGGTACCGATGAAGATCTCGTTGCTGCCGTTCGAAATCTGCACGGCGATGACCGCATCGCCTTCTTCAACCCCCATCGCAATGATGCCGCCCGCGCGCGGATTGCTGAACGCACTCAACTCGGTCTTCTTGATCACACCGCGGCGGGTGCCCATCACGATGAACTTGTCTTCTTCGAATTCCTTGACGGCGAGCAGCGCAGCGATCCGCTCTCCCTCCTCCATTGAGACCAGATTGGCGATCGCCTTGCCTCTGCCGTCGGGACCGACATCAGGAATCTCATGGACCTTCAGCCAGTACGCGCGGCCTCGATCCGAGAAGATCATGATGTAGGCGTGGCTCGACGCGACGAAGAGATGACTGACAAAGTCCTCTTCGCGAGTCCGCATGCCGATGCGACCCTTGCCACCTCGCCGCTGATTCCGGTAGTTGGTGATCGCGGTGCGCTTGATGTATCCGGTATTGCTGACCGTGATCGCCATGTCTTCTTCGGCGATCAGATCCTCGATGCGGAATTCACCTTCGGCCGCCAGGATCTCGGTGCGACGCGGATCGCCGTACTTCTCCTGTACCTGGCGGAGTTCGTCGACCACGATCTGCATGACGAGCTTGTCGCTGCTCAGGATGGCGAGCAGTCGTTCGATCAGCTTCAGCAGCTCCGCCAGCTCGTTCAGGATCTTTTCCCGCTCGAGACCCGTGAGGCGCTGCAGCTGCATGTCGAGGATCGCCTGCGCCTGGATCTGCGACAGGCCGAACTGCGTGATGAGTCCTTCCCTCGCAATGCTCGGATTTGCCGAGTTTCGAATGAGCGTAATGACGGCGTCGAGGTGATCGAGCGCGATCTTCAGCCCCTCCAGGATGTGGCGGCGCGCTTCGGCTTTGCGGAGCTCGAACTCAGTCCGTCGGCGAACGATCTCGCGACGGAACTCGACGAAGTTGTTGAGGACCTCGAGGAGCGACAGCACCTGCGGACGGCCACCAACAATCGCCAGCATGATGATGCCGAACGTCGTCTGCAGCTGCGTGTGCTTGTACAGATTGTTGAGAACGACCTCGCCAACCTCGCCGCGCTTCAGGTCTATGACGACGCGAAGGCCATCGCGATCGGATTCGTCGCGGATGTCTGAAATGCCTTCGAGCACTTTCTCTCGCACCAGTTCGGCGATGCGCTCGATGAGCCGCGCCTTGTTGACCTGGTAGGGAATCGCCTCGATGACGATGCTCTGGCGGTCGCCTTTCTTCGAGGTTTCGATCTCCGCCTTGGCCCGCATGATCACCATGCCGCGACCGGTCAGGTACGCCTGCTGGATTCCCTGGCGTCCGACGATGTAACCACCCGTGGGAAAGTCCGGCCCGGGTACCAGCTCCAGCAACTTGCGTTGCTTTTCACCGAGCGTCGGCTTTTCGTCGGACTGCCCGCTCTCGATCAACCAGATGGCGGCTTCGATGACCTCCCGCATGTTGTGCGGCGGGATGTTCGTCGCCATGCCGACGGCGATTCCCGCGGAGCCATTCACCAGCAGATTGGGAAATGGCGCGGGCAGGACGGTCGGTTCTTCCGTTGTCTCGTCGTAGTTCGGGACGAAGTCGACCGTCTCCTTGTCGAGGTCGACCATCATCTCGTCGGCCAGGCCGTCGAGACGTGCTTCCGTGTATCGCATCGCCGCCGGCGGGTCACCGTCGATCGAGCCGAAGTTGCCCTGCCCGTCGGTGAGCACGTAGCGCATGTTGAAGTCCTGCGCCAGGCGAACCAGGGTGTCGTAAATCGAGGCGTCACCGTGGGGGTGGTAGTTCCCCATCACCTCGCCGACGATCTTCGCGCACTTGCGATAACCGCGGGTTGAGGTCAGGCCCATGGCCTTCATGCCGTAGAGCACGCGGCGATGAGCAGGCTTGAGTCCATCGCGGACGTCAGGCAGCGCGCGTCCAATGATTACGCTCATCGCGTAATCCATGTACGAACGCTTCATCTCGTCTTCGATGTTGACGGGGATGCGGTTCGGCGTCGGTGTGGTCATGAACTCGGAATTGTGTGGCGGACACTCGAAGCGAGGCCCGCCGGCGAAACGCTACACGTCGAGATTGCGAACGTCGAGTGCGTTGTCTTCGATGAACTTCCGTCGCGGCTCGACCTGATCACCCATCAGTGTCGTGAACATCTGATCCGCTTCGGCGTGATCCTCCGCTCGAACTTGCAGCAGCGTCCTGTTCTCCGGGTCCATCGTCGTGTTCCAGAGAGTGTCAGGATTCATCTCGCCGAGGCCCTTGTAACGATTGATCGCGATGCCCTTCTTGCCGGCGGTGATGAAGAACTCGACGAATTCATCCAGGGACTGCAGCGTGACGTCGGGCTCTTTTCGAGCAGCCCTGGTCGTGGTCGGCGCGTCCGCGGCCGGGGCAGTTCCCTGTGCTGCCTCCTCGGCAGCCTCGTCCGCCGCGTCCTCTTCCCGCTGGACCTCACCTGTCACGACGACTGCAGGGAACTTGATGTCTGCGATCTCGCGATAGGCCGCGACCAGCATCCGGTACTCACCTGACGTGATGAAATCGATTCCGATCTCGTACTGCCGTGGATAGCCCAGCGATCGATCCTCGATCTGCAGTGCGAAGACGTTGTGTTCGTCGTCGCGAGTGACCGACACCGTTCGCGTCGGGATCGTCATCCGCGCCGCGATTACGTCCAACCGATCGCGCTGCTCGAAGAAGGTTTTGTCGCGCGCTTCGCCTTCCAGCAACGCCGAGACAATCGCTGGAGGATGGCCGCGCCGAGTCACCTGCTGCAGAAGCTTCCGGTAGGCGTTGCTTCGCTGCAGCTGGCGCTCCAGTATTTCGCCAAAGAGTTCGCTGCCATCGGCAAGCCTCACGACTCGCGATTCAACCGCCCGGCGCACCAGGTAGCCATCCAGCTCCTGTTCGTTCTTGATGTACGTCTCCGAGCGTCCACGCTTGGCCCTGAAGAGCGGTGGCTGAGCGATGTAGATGTGACCGCGATCGATCAGCTGGCCCATCTGCCGGTAGAAGAACGTCAGCAGGAGCGTGCGGATGTGCGAGCCGTCCACGTCGGCGTCGGTCATGATGATGACGCGGTGGTAGCGCAGCTTCTCGACGTCGAAGTCCTCGCTACCGATGCCGCATCCGAGCGCCGCGATCATGGTCTTGATCTCGTCGCTGCTCAGCATCTTGTCGAAGCGCGCCTTTTCGACGTTCAGGATCTTGCCCTTGATCGGAAGGATCGCCTGGAATCGCCGGTCTCGTCCCTGCTTGGCCGACCCGCCTGCAGACTCACCTTCGACGATGTAGATCTCGCTCTGGGCGGGATCGCGCTCCTGGCAGTCCGCGAGCTTACCGGGAAGACTGCTGCCATCGAGAGCACCCTTGCGACGAACGAGATCGCGGGCCTTGCGCGCAGCCTCACGCGCGCGCGCGGCATCGACCGCCTTGCCGATGACTCGTTTCGCGACGGCGGGGTTCTCTTCGAGGAACTGCCCGAGCTTGTCGTTGATGATCGCTTCGACGATCCCTTTCACTTCGGTATTTCCGAGCTTCGTCTTCGTCTGCCCTTCGAACTGGGGGCGCGGAATCTTGACGCTGATAACGCCGGTCAGGCCTTCGCGAATGTCATCACCGCTGATGCTCGCGTCTTTCAGATCCTTCGCGAGGTTGTTCTTCACGGCGTAGGCGTTAATCGTTCGCGTCAACGCCGACCGAAAGCCTGACAGGTGTGTGCCACCCTCATGCGTGTTGATGTTGTTCGCGAAGCTGAAGACCAACTCCGAGTAGCCGTCGTTCCATTGCAAGGCGATCTCGGCGTCGATGCCGTCCTTGTCACCCTTCATGAAAATCGGCTTCTCGTTGACGAGCGTCTTGTTCTTGTTCAGGTGCTGGACGAAAGAGGCGATGCCGCCTTCATATTGAAACTTGTGGTTCTTGCCGTCTCGCTCATCGTCGATCGTGATGAGGATGCCGCCATTCAAGAACGCGAGCTCGCGGAGTCGTTGGGCCAGCGTATCGAAGCTGTACTCGGTCGTTTCGAAAATCTGCGAGTCTGGCCTGAACGTGACTTTCGTGCCCCGCCGTTGCGTCGTCCCTGTGATTTCGAGCTCACCGATCGGGTTGCCGCGCTCGTAACTCTGTTGGTAGACCTGCTCGTTGCGCCAGATCTCGAGATCGAGTCGCTCCGACAGCGCGTTCACGACCGAGACGCCTACGCCGTGCAGTCCTCCAGAAACCTTGTAGCTGTCGTTGTCGAACTTGCCACCGGCGTGAAGAACCGTCAGGACGACTTCTGCGGCGGACTTGCCGCTGGCGTGGCGGTCCACGGGAATGCCGCGACCGTTGTCGACGACAGTGATCGAGTTATCGAGGTGGATGGTGACGTTGATCTGATCGCAATACCCGGCCAGGGCTTCATCGATTGAGTTATCGACGATCTCATACACCAGGTGGTGCAACCCGGGTGCACCCGTAGAACCGATGTACATGGCCGGGCGCTTCCGCACGGCCTCCAGCCCCTCGAGGACCTTGATCTTGTCGGCACCGTAGTCGTCGGCCCCCCCGTTCCCGTTAGGGCCCGCCGACACAGTCTCCGACACTACCTGGTCGTCGACCTGCTCGTTGTGCTGCTCTCGCGGCTCTTCCACACCTGTTTTCTGATCGGTTGGATTCAAAAGACCCCGCTCAAATCCTCATCGGCATGATCACGTAGGTGTAGTCGTACCCTTGTGCGCCGACGGGTTTCATCACGGCCTGGCTGACATCGTCCTTGAGGGAGAGCGAAACGATGTCGGTCTCGACGACGTTCAGGAAGTCGAGCACGTACTGCGCGTTGAACGAAATCGTCAAAGCCGGACCGCTATACTCGACGGGAAGTTGCTCGTGAGCCTCTCCGAATTCCGAGCTGCTCGATGTGACTTCCACCTTCCCCTTGTCCACTTCGAATTTGACCGCTCTCGATCGCTCATTCGAGAGAAGAGCCACTCGCTTCACGGCACTGGTCAAACGCTCGCGATCGAATTCAATCGTCTTGTCGTTTCCCTTCGGAATGACACGCTCATACGCCGGGAATTGACCGTCGATCATTCTCGAGATCAGCACTCGGCCACCGACCTCGAAGAAGAGATGGTTCTCACCACTCTCGAACTGAATATCTCCTTCGCCCTCGGAGAGGAGCTTGCCCAGCTCGAGCAACGTCTTCTTCGGGAGGATGACACCCACCTCCTGCGTCACACCTGTCTCATGCTGAACGTCGACCAAAGCAAGCCGATGTCCGTCTGTCGCAACCAGCGTCAGGCTCTGAGGCCGGAGGAGGAACTTCGCACCATTCAAAAAGTATCTGGTGTCTTCACCCGTAATCGCGTACTGCGTCTTCGCCACCATTTCCCGAACTGCGGCCCTGGGCAATGTCGCACGCGACGTGCCGCTGACCTCCGGTAGCGTTGGAAAGTCCTCGCGCGGCAGTGTCTGCATCCGCGAGTCGAAACGGTCCGCAGCTACTTTGACGCCGTTGCGATCCTGTTCGATCCGGACATCAGTCTCAGGAAGAGCTTTTACGATTTCGTAGAGCTTCTTCGCTGGCAGCGTCAACGATCCGCTCTTCGCCACAGCGGCCTGGCAACGGCTTCTCAGCGCAACCTCGAGATCGGTCGCGAGCATCCGCACTTCATCGCCCTTCGCTTCGAGCAAGACATTGGCGAGGATGGGAATGGTGTTCTTCCGCTCGACGATGCCCTGGAAAAGTTGTAGTTCTCGCAGAAGCTCATTCTTCCGGACAACAAGTTCCATAGCTTTGTGATGACCTCGAGCAGAGCCGTTCAGCCGCGTTACCGGAGCCGGCGTGGAGAGTGGTGGTTCTCTCTTACTGAAGTGATCAGAAGAGATAGTGAATTATACAAGAAAGGGATCTCGGTGCAAAACTCGGCAAAAGACTATTAACGCTTGACATTCAATAAGTTACGGTGTGGATAAAAATCCCGTTTTGCCCGGAGATCTGTTGATGACGCCGACGAGTTCGTAGCCCGCTGAGTTGTGCACAGGTCGTTGAATGTTGAGGCTGTGGAAATCGAGATTCTGTTACCGGAATGACTGCAGAAAACTCTCCATCAAGCTGTTGAAATTCGAGTCGTTCTTGCGCAGCTCTTCGACCTTCTTGATCGAGTGAATGACGGTCGAATGGTGCTTGCCACCGAAGCTGCGTCCGATCTCCGGAAGCGATGCATGCGTCAGTGACTTGCAGAGATACATCGACACCTGACGAGGCATTGCGACGGACTTCGAGTTGTTGCGCGACTTCAGATCGGCGACTTTCAATTGGTAGTAGTCGGCGGTGAATTTCTGAATGCTCTCGATCGTGACGTGCTTCTCGTCCTGGTCGATGACGTTCTTCAAGATCTCCTGCGTGAGATCGAGAGAGATTTCGCGCCCGGTCAGCGAGGCGTACGCAATGAGCCGCGTGAGCGACCCTTCGAGCTCGCGGATGTTGGACTTGATGCGACCAGCGATGTAGAGCGCAACGTTGTCTGGCAACGGCACCGCTTCCGCCTCGGCGCGGCGCTTGAGAATCGCCACTTTCGTCTCGAGATCCGGCGGCTGAATATCTGCGATCAATCCCCATTCGAAACGTGAACGCAGCCGCTCCTCGAGCGCGGGAATCTCGTGAGGAGGGCGGTCGCTGCTAAGAACGATTTGCTTTTGAGAATCGTACAGAGCGTTGAAGGTATGGAAGAACTCGGTCTGCGTACCTTCCTTGCCGGAGACGAACTGGATGTCATCGACGAGCAGAACGTCTACGCTTCGATAACGCTCGCGAAAATCCAGGATGCGGTCATAACGGACGGCGTTGATCATTTCGTTCATGAATCGCTCTGACGAGATGTAGGTCAACGTCAGCGACGGGTCATGGTGAAGGACGTACTGGCCGATCGCATGCATCAAGTGCGTCTTGCCGAGCCCCACGCCGCCATAAATGAAAAGCGGATTGTAGGAACGAGAGGGTGCTTCGGCGACAGCCCTGCAGGCCGCATGCGCGAACTGATTCGACGGCCCGACAATGAAGGTGTCGAACGTGTATCGCGGTGTCAGGCCGCGGGAATTGGATGAAGGGGCAACTTCGGAATTGTCGGCCGGAGGCGAGTCATCGGTAAGTGCCTCTCCTGGGGTTGCGGCCACCGCATTGCCCTCCGGAATAAATGCCACGCTCGTTCCGCCCCGCTGGACCTCTTCCAGAGCCTCTGTGAGAACTCCGGAATAGTGCTTCGTCAACCAGTCGGTGAAGAGGGCTGTGGGGACTCGAATCGTGAGCCCGGAACCGCTGTCAGCAATGAGCGAGGTAGGCCGGAACCACGTGTAGAAGCTGTGGCGATTGACTTTCGTCTCGACCCGCGCGAGGATTTGGTCCCAAATACTTGAATCCATTGCGTTTAACTCGACAGAACGGTAGTAGACAGGACTTTCGCCAGCGGAAACTCAGGCGATCCGAGCGCGGGGGACCTGGACAACGATAAAGACACGAAAATTGACCATTCTCGCTGGGCTAGGAACCCAGGAAGGGCCTAAAAACCTAATAATTTGAGAGATCTTGCTGAGCCACTCGCGTTTTCCACAGTGTTTTCCACAGTTGTGGAAATCTTGGGGAAGAAACCGAAGCATCTGCACGGCATCGCCAGTACCGATTAGAGAGGTTGGGACTGTAACACAGGACGGAAGGCTCGGATTCTTTGACAGTGCGAAGCCGTGACGACTAGTATTGAAGTTTCGCGTCAGCTCAAACACGCCTGTTTTCCATACGTAGGACAGCATGAAGGGAAAGCGTACGTTTCAGCCGAACACGCGGCGCCGCAAGAAGGCCCACGGGTTCAGAGTTCGAATGGCAACAAAGAATGGCCGAATTGTGCTGAAGCGTCGCCGGGC
>Ga0310810_10000577_pt1 | contig 36970 bp, 39 predicted proteins | sample NCmetagenome_FD_207641 | JGI IMG/M metagenome (GOLD analysis project Ga0310810, IMG submission 207641) | Soil microbial communities from experimental microcosm in Duke University, North Carolina, United States - NC | ecosystem: Engineered > Artificial ecosystem > Soil microcosm > Unclassified ...
CCGGCGGGGCGGTGCTCGCGCTGCTGCCTTTGCCCGGCGAGCGGGTCTCCATGGTGTGGTCGCTGCCGAGCGATGAGGCGGCCCGCCTTTCCGCGCTCGACGCCGCGCAGCTGGCCACGGCCGTGACGGAGGCTGCGCATGCCGCGCTCGGCGAGCTCGCGCCGGCGTCCGCGGCGCGCAGCTATCCGCTGCGCCGCCTTTCGGCGCGCTCGCTCGTCGCGCCGCGCATTGCGCTCGCCGGCGACGCGGCGCACGTCATCCATCCGCTCGCCGGCCAGGGCCTGAACCTCGGGCTGCAGGACGCGCGCGCGCTTGCCGGGACGCTGGCGCGGCGAGAGCCCGGCCGCGATCCGGGCGAGCACCGCCTGCTGCGCCGCTACGAGCGCTCGCGCGCGGAGCCGCTCCTCGCCATGGACGGCGTCGTGCACGGGCTATTCCGCCTCTACGGCGGGCAGAATCGCCTGCTCGCGCGCGCGCGGAATGCCGGATTGAACCTGACCGACCGCCTGCCGGTCCTAAAGAACGTCCTCATGCGCCGGGCAATGAGCTGAGGCCACTGGAGAGCACGATGCCGCGTTTCCTGGTTTGCATCCTGACGCTCGTCCTCGCCGCCGCGGCGCGCGCCGACGAGGCGCAGATCCGCCGCGTGGTCGAGGCGCAGCTGGAAGGCGCCAAGGTCGAGGGCATCGCGCCGGCGCCGCTTGGCCTGTACGAGGTGCGCGTGCGCACCCCGCGCGGCGTGCAGGTCGTCTACAGCGACGCCGACGCCGCGCATCTCTTCATCGGCCGCATCTACGACACCAAGGCCGAGCGTGACATCACCAGCGAGCGCCTGCGCAAGCTGAACGCGGTGAAGTTCGACACGCTGCCGTTCGACCAGGCGGTGAAGATCCAGCATGGCAAAGGCCGGCGCGTGCTGGCGATGTTCTCCGATCCGCACTGCCCGTACTGCCGGCAGTTCGAGCAGACGCTGCAGCAGCTGGACGACGTCACCATCTACGTGTTCATGTTCCCGGTGATCCGGCCGGACCTCGCCGACCACTCGAAGGCCGTCTGGTGCTCGGCCGACCGCGGCAAGGCCTGGGTCGAGCTGGCGCTGAACGGCACGGTGCCGGCCGCCAAGCCGACCTGCGCCAATCCGGTGGAGAAGAACGTGGAGCTCGGCCAGAAGCTCGGCGTGTCGGCCACGCCGACGCTGTTCTTCGCCAGCGGCGAGCGCGTGAGCGGCGTGCTGCATCCGGCCGACCTGGCCGAGGAGCTCGGCAAGACCGCCAAGCGCTGAGCTAGTCCGCGCGCGGCAGCGGCTCGCCGCGCGGCCACAGGAGCCACAGCCTCGCCTGCTGCCTCATGCGGCCGGCGGTGGCGCCGGCCTCGTCGCCCGTGCCCCAGAAAAAGTCCGCGCGCACGGCGCCGCGAATGGCGCCTCCGGTGTCCTGCGCTGCCATCAGGCGGCGCAGCGGCTGCTCCGAAAGCGGCTGGGTCGTGTCGAGGTATACCGGCGCGCCGAGCGGCACGAAGCGGCGGTCGACGGCGAGGCTGTACTGCGGCACGAGCGGCACGCCGAGCGCGCCGAAGGGGCCGCGGGGGTCGGCCACCTCGCGGAAGAAGACGTAGCTCGAGTTGTAGTTCAGCGCTTCGCGCAGCTTCTGCGGGTTCGCCGCGGCCCAGTCCTTGATCGCCTGCATCGACGCCTGCTCGAGCGGCAGCTCGCCGCGCTCGACCAGGTAGCGCCCCACGGAGCGGTAGGGATGGCCGTTCTGGTCGGCGTAGCCGACGCGGAGCCGCTCGCCGCCGTCGAGGACGATCTGCCCGGAGCCCTGCACCTGGAGGAAGAAGAGGTCCACCGGGTCGGCCACCCAGGCGATCACCGGCGCCGGCAGCTTCTCGCCGCGCGCGTCGATCTCGGCGCGGCTCCAGTAGGGCACGACGCGCCGGCCTTCGAGCCGGCCGCGCAGGCGCAGGTTGCGCACTTCGGGCGTGACGGAGGCGAGGTCGACGACCACGAGGTCGTCGGGCACGCCGTAGACGGGGTAGCGGTAGAGCGCGCTTTTCGTGCGGCTGCCGCGCAGCAGCGGCTCGTAGTAGCCGGTGACCAGGCCGGTATCCGCGCCGTCCGCCGACACGAGCGCGTAGGGAACGAAAGCACTCTCGAAAAAGCGGCGCGCCGCCGCCTCGTCGCCCGGCGGGACGCTCGATGCGAGCGCGCACGCGGAGATGAGCGCGCCGCCGGCGCGCGGGCAGCCGGCGAGGAAGGCGCGCAGGCTGGGCTCGAGCTTCGCCTCGGCCCAGCCGGGCAGCGCCTCGAACGACGTCGGCAGGTACGGTCCGCGCCCGGCGGGCGGCAGCGGCGTGCAGGCGGCGGCGACTAGAATGAGCGCGAAAGCCAGCCGCCGCATGTGGATCGTCTACCTCGAAATGGCCGTCGCGCTCGCGATCGCCGGCCTGATCATCTGGCTGACGTGGCCGAAGAAGCGCAAGTGAGTCAGTGCAGCACGCGCGGGATGGAGAGCGTGAACTCGGGGATCGGCGCCTCGAAGCGGGTGCCGTCCTCGGCGACCATCTGGTAGCTGCCGCGCATGGTGCCGACCGGCGTCGCGATCGAGGCGCCGCTCGTGTACTCGTAGCTTTCGCCGGGCTGCAGCAGCGGCTGCGCCCCCACCACGCCGAGGCCGCGCACTTCCTGCACGAGGCCCTGCGAGTCGGTGATGATCCAGTGCCGGCTGATCAGCTGCGCGGCGACGTCGCCCGAGTTGCGCAGCGTGATGGTGTAGGCGAAGACGTAGCGGCCCGCGGCCTCGTCCGACTGGTCGGCGAGGAACTGGGTCTGCGCATTCACCGCGATCCGGTATTGCTTCTCCTGCGCCATTGCCCTGCATTGTAAACTCGGCGCGCCATGACCTTTCGCATCGCGCCGAGCATCCTGTCCGCCGACTTCGCGCGCCTCGGCGAGGAGGTGCGCTCGGTGGTGCGCGCCGGCGCCGATCTCATCCACTTCGACGTCATGGACAACCACTACGTGCCGAACCTGACCGTCGGACCGCTGGTATGCGCGGCGCTCAAGCCGCACGCCGGGGTGCCGCTCGACGTGCACCTGATGGTGCGCCCGGTCGACCGGCTGGTGCCCGAGTTCGCCAAGGCGGGCGCGGGCATCATCAGCTTTCACCCCGAGGCGTCGGAGCACGTGGATCGCACGATCGCGCTCATCCGCGAGCACGGCTGCAAGGCGGGCCTGGTCCTCAACCCGGCGACGCCGCTCGCCTGCCTCGACTACACGCTCGAGAAGCTCGATCTCGTGCTGCTCATGTCGGTCAACCCCGGATTCGGCGGCCAGCAGTTCATCGCGTCGGTGCTGCCGAAGATCGCCGAGGTTCGCCGGCGCATCGACAGCTGCGGCAAGCCGATCTGGCTGGAGGTCGACGGCGGCATCAAGCCGGACAACATCGCGCAGGCGGCGCGCGCGGGCGCCGACACCTTCGTCGCCGGCTCGGCGATCTTCGGCGCCAAGGACTACGCGGCGGTGATCAAGGACATGCGCGCACGCCTAGCGGCGTTGTGACCGAGGTCGAGTTCCAGGCGCTCGCCGCCCAGGGTTTCACGCGCATCCCGGTCGTCGCGGAAGCGCGCGCGGACCTTCACACGCCGGTGGCGCTTTACCTCAAGCTCGCGAACGCGCCCTTCACCTACCTGCTCGAGTCGGTGGTGGGCGGCGAGCGCTTCGGCCGCTACTCGTTCATCGGCCTCGCCTGCGCCGAACGAATCGAAGCGCACGGTCGGGCGATACGGCGCTGGCTGCGCGACGCGCGCGGCGCCGACGTGTGCCTCGAGCGGCTGGACGACGCGGATCCGTTCGAATACGTCCGGGCCTGGCTGCGCCGCGAGCGGGTGGCGCCGCTGCCCGCCGGCCTGCGCTTCGCCGGCGGGCTCGCCGGCTACTTCGGCTACGAGGCGGTGCGCCACGTCGAGCCGCGCGCGCTACGGGAAACGAAGCCCGACCCGCTCGGCACGCCCGACGTGCTGCTGCTCGTGTCCGACGAGCTGGCGGTCGTCGACAACGTGCTCGGCAGGCTCTACCTCGTCGTCTACGCCGATCCCCGGCAGCCGGAAGCTTTCCGCCGCGCCGGCGAGCGGCTGCGGGCCCTGCGCGCGCGGCTTGCCGTGCCGCTTGCGGAGGAGGGGGAGGCCGCCCCGGCGTCCCGGGCGGCCGCGCTCGAGTGCAGCTTCACCGAGGCGGCGTTCCTGGACGCCGTGCGCCGCGCCAAGGAATACATCCTGGCGGGCGACGTGATGCAGGTGCAGATCTCCCAGCGCACGACGCGCGAGCTGCGCGCCGCGCCGCTCGCCCTCTACCGCGCGCTGCGCGGCGTGAACCCGTCGCCCTACATGTACTACTTCGATTTCGGCGACCACCACGTGGTCGGCGCCTCGCCGGAGATCCTGGTGCGCCTCGCCGGCGATACCGTGACCTTGCGTCCGATCGCCGGCACGCGGCCGCGCGGCGAGACGCCCGCGGAGGACGCGGCGATCGCCGAGGAGCTGCTCGCCGACCCGAAGGAGCGCGCCGAGCACGTCATGCTGATCGACCTCGGCCGCAACGACGTCGGCCGCGTCGCGGCGACCGGGACGGTGCAGGTGACCGAGCGCATGGTGGTCGAGCGCTACTCGCACGTCATGCACATCGTGTCGAACGTCGAAGGCCGCCTCGCCGCCGGCCTCGACGCGGTGGACGTGCTGAAGGCCGCCTTTCCCGCGGGCACGGTGACCGGCGCGCCGAAGGTGCGCGCCATGCAGATCATCGACGAGCTCGAGCCGGTGAAGCGCGGCGTCTACAGCGGCGCGGTCGGCTACCTCGGCTTCAACGGCGACATGGACGTGGCGATCGCCATCCGCACCGCGCTGCTGAAGGGCGGGCGCCTGCACGCGCAGGCGGCCGCGGGCATCGTCGCCGATTCCGTGCCTCTTGCGGAGTGGCAGGAGACGCACCACAAGCTGCGCGCCCTGCTGAAAGCCGCCGAGCTGGCCGATTCCGGCTAGAATCCGCCGCGTGAAGCACCCGCTCTATCTTCAGCACCCGCTCTGGCGCTGGCGTTCGCCAACCGCCTGATTCCCCGCGGCCGCGCCGGGCCCTGACCGGCGAATCTTCACGTAGCAACCAACCCTGGGGCGACGCCATGGTGCTGATGATCGACAACTACGATTCGTTTACCTTCAACCTGGTGCAGTATTTCGGAGAGCTGGGCGCCGACGTGCGCGTCGTGCGCAACGACGAGATCAGCATCGACCAGGCCGTGGCGCTCGCGCCGTCGGCCGTCGTCGTCTCGCCCGGGCCGTGCGCGCCCGACCAGGCCGGCATCTCGCTCGGCGTCATCGCGCGTCTCGCCGGGAAGGTGCCGATCCTCGGCGTGTGCCTCGGCCACCAGGCGATCGGCCAGGCGTTCGGCGGCCGGGTGGTGCGCGCGAAGCGGGTCATGCATGGCAAGGTGTCGCGCGTGCGCCACCGCGGCTGCGGCGTCTTCGCGCGGCTGCCGCGCGAGTTCCTCGCCACGCGCTACCACTCGCTGGTCGTCGAGCGGGAGTCGCTGCCCGACTGCCTGGAGGTGACCGCCGAGTCGGACGACGGCGAGATCATGGGTCTGCGCCACCGCAGCCTCGCGGTCGAGGGCGTGCAGTTCCACCCCGAGGCGCTGCTCACCGAGCACGGCCACCGCATGCTGCAGAATTTCATGGAGGGAGGGCAGTCATGAAGCAGATCACCATCGCCGAGGCGATCCAGCGCACCGTCGAGCATCGCGAGGTGTTCCACGACGAGATGCTGCACATCATGCGGCAGATCATGCGCGGCGAGCTCTCGCCGGCGCAGATCGCCGGCTTCATCGTCGGGCTGCGCGTCAAGAAGGAGACGATCGGCGAGATCGCCGCCGCGGCGCAGGTGATGCGCGAGTTCGCCACGCCGGTCGAGGTGGCCGACGACCGGCACCTGGTCGACACCTGCGGCACGGGCGGCGACGCCGCGCATACCTTCAACATCTCGACCTGCGCCGCGTTCGTCGCCGCGGCGGCCGGCGCCAAGGTCGCGAAGCACATGGGCCGCTCGGTCTCCTCCTCCTCGGGCAGCGCCGAGGTGCTGGAAGCGCTCGGCGCGCACATCGCGCTCACGCCGCGCCAGACCGGCGAGGCGCTCGACAAGCTGGGCCTCGGCTTCATGTTCGCGCCGGCGCACCACGCGGCCATGAAGTACGCCGCGCCGGTACGCAAGGACCTCGGCGTGCGCACGATCTTCAACATCCTCGGCCCGCTCACCAACCCGGCGGGCGCGAAGAACCAGGTGATGGGCGTGTTCCATCCCGACCTGGTCGGCATCGAAGTGCGCGTGCTGCAGCGGCTCGGCTCGCGCCACGTGATGGTCGTGTACGGCCTCGACGGCCTGGACGAGATCTCGATCTCCGGCGAGACCCTGGTGGGCGAGCTGGTGAAGGGCGAGATCAACGAGTACACCCTGCATCCCTCGCACTTCGGCCTCGAGCTCTACGACCGGCGCGCCATCCAGGTCGGCACGGTCGAGGAGTCGAAGGCGATGATCCAGGCGGTGCTCGACAACCAGCCGGGCCCGGCGCACAACATCGTCGCGCTCAATGCCGGGGCGGCGATCTATGTCGCGGGCGTCGCGGCGAGCCTCAAGGCGGGCGTGGAGCGGGCAAGCCAGGCCATCAAGAGCGGCGCCGCCAAGCAGAAGCTCGAGGACTTCATCGCCTTCACGAAGAAGCTGAAGAGCGCCGCTTGACCATCCTCGAGCGCATCGTCGCCGCGAAGCGGCGCGAGATCGCCGCCGCCAAGGCGCGTGTGCCTCTGAGAATTCTGGAGGAAAAAGCTCGCGCAGCGTCCGCCGTTCGCGACTTCGTCGGTGCGCTGCGCGCCAAGCGGCCCGCGGTCATCGCCGAGATCAAGAAGGCGAGCCCGTCGCGCGGCGTGCTGCGTGCCGACTATCAGCCCGCCGCCATTGCCCGCAGCTACGAGGCCGCCGGCGCGGCGTGCCTCTCGGTGCTCACCGACCGCGAGTTCTTCCAGGGCTCGAGCGAGGATCTGCGCGCTGCCCGCGAAGCGTGCGCCCTGCCCGTGCTGCGCAAGGATTTCGTGATCGATCCCTACCAGGTGGTCGAGTCGCGCGCCATGGGCGCCGACTGCATCCTGCTGATCGCCGCCTGCCTTTCGCGCGAAGCAATGGCCGAGCTGGAAGCGACTGCGACGCGCCTTGGCATGGCGGTGCTCGTCGAAGTGCACGACCGCGCCGAGCTCGATGCCGCGCTCACGCTCGCGACGCCGCTCGTCGGCGTCAACAATCGCGACCTCAGGACCTTCGCTACGCGCCTCGAGACGACCCTCGAGCTCCTGCCGGGGCTTCCGCCCGACCGCGTGCTCGTCACGGAGAGCGGCATCCTCGCCCCGGCGGACGTGAAGCGCATGCGTTCCGCGGGCATCCAGGCGTTCCTGGTAGGGGAGGCGTTCATGCGCGCCACCGACCCCGGTGCGGCTTTGCGCGAACTTTTCGCCCCAGGTACTTGACATTTAAGAGAAACCAACTGTAGCGGAAACGCAACAGTTATTGCCCTTTCCCCCTGTAAACCCTGCCCCGGCCTTGCCGTGCCCTCTGTGGGCTAGGGAGAATCGCCTGACTTCTCGATTTCGAGAGGTTTCATCCACTAACCCTGGGGGAGTCTTAATGAACAAGAAGCTTCTAGCAGTCGCGGTAGTGGGGGCGCTGGCCTCGCCCGCCGCTTTCGCACAGAACGTCACCATCTACGGTGGCATCGACGTCGGTTACCAGAACGCGTCGAACTACGCCGACGGCAGCACGAACCACAACTTCATCACGTCCGGCGGGGACTACACCTCGCGCATCGGCTTCAAGGGCAGCGATGACGTGGCGCCTGGCATGACGGCGGTGTTTGTCATGGAGGCGGGCATTGCCGCCGACACGGGCCTGCAGGACGGCACCGGGTTCTGGCAACGCCAGGTCTACGGCGGACTCGACAGCAAGCAGTGGGGCGCGCTGACCATCGGGCGCCAGTACACCCACATGTTCAACCAGGCAGGCCTCGGCGGGTGGTCGACGCTGACTCTCGCCGGCTGGCTGAACCCGGAAGGTTTCAGCGGTGGCACCGCTACGCAACTGGTTCGCGCGAGCAACTACGTCAAGTACTCGAGCCCGAGCTTCAGCGGCTTCACGTTCGGCTTGGGCTGGTCGCCGAGCGCTCGCAAAACCTCGGAACCAACGACGGGACCGAGCAACGACGGCAAGTACTGGGATGGTCAGGTCTCCTGGCGCTCGGGACCCTTCGGCGTCGCGTTTGCGCACAACGCCGAGAAAGCCGCCACGGCCACGACGAACGACGAGCTCAAGCGCAATCAGCTCACCGGCAAGTGGGACAACGGCGTGTTCGGCGTGTTCGGCGGCTATGCCAAGGACACGGCGAGCGGCGACAGCGGCAACGGCGACATCAAGCGCTACTGGATCCAGCCGCTGTTCCGCTTCGGCGGCAATAATGAGATCTTCGGTATCTGGGGCAAGAACAAGTTCAACGACGGCGCCGGAGACGTGAAAGCCACGTGGTGGGGTGTTGCCGCTCGGCATTACATGACGAAGCGCACCTGGGTCTATGCGGGCTACGGCAACACGAAGAACGACGACGGCGTCAACGGCTCGCCGACGACCTTCGCCGCCTCGGTCGCAGATGGCCGCGACCCGAGGGGCGTGCAGGTCGGCATCGCGACCACGTTCTAAGAAACAACCGCTTCAAGTACTTCGACGGGCGCCTTCGGGCGCCCGTTTTTTTTTGCTACGCTGGCTGGATGGACCGGCTGATCCACGAGTTCGATCGGGCGCTGCGGGCGATCGCCGGCGTGGCGAACGCGGCGCGCCCTTCGCCGGGCGAGGGTCGGGCGGAGGCCGAGCTCGACGAGCGCGAGCGCGCGCACGCCGCAGCGCTGATGCGCGTCAACCACGTCGGCGAGATCTGCGCGCAGGCGCTCTACCAGGGGCAGGCGCTGGTCGCGCGCGAGGCGCGCTCCAGGGCCGCGCTCGAGCAGGCGGCGCGCGAGGAGGAGGATCACCTCGCCTGGAGCCTCGGGCGCATCCGCGAACTCGGCGGTCGGCCGAGCCTGCTGAACCCGCTCTGGTACGCGGGCTCGCTCGCCATCGGGGCGGTGGCCGGCGCGCTCGGCGACCGTTGGAACCTGGCGTTCCTCGCCGAGACCGAGCACCAGGTGGAAGAGCACCTCGCCGGGCATCTCGATGCGCTGCCGGCGCAGGACGAGCGGACCCGCGCCGTCGTGGAAGGCATGCGCCGCGACGAGGCGAAGCACCGCGCGACCGCCCTGCGGCTCGGCGCAGCGGAGCTGCCGGCGCCGGCGAAAGCGGCGATGCGCCTCGCCGCGAAAGTAATGACGAGCGTCGCCTACCGGGTCTAGGCCTCGACGATCTCGAAGTCGGTCGTGATCTCGGCGGTCTTGCCGAGCATGATGGAAGCCGAGCAGTACTTGTCGTGGGAGAGCCGGATCGCCCGATCGACGATGTTCGGCTTGAGCGCGCGCCCCTGCACGACGAAGTGCATATGGATCTTGGTGAAGACCTTCGGGTCCGTGGCGGCGCGCTCGGAAGTGAGCTGCACCTCGCAGCCGCGCACGTCCTGCCCGCTTTTCTTGAGGATCACCACGACATCGTAGGCGGTGCAGCCGCCCGTGCCGGCCAGCACGATTTCCATCGGCCGCGGCGCGAGATTACGCCCGCCGCCGTCGGGCGCGCCGTCCATCGCCACGAGGTGGTTGCTGCCCGTTTCGGCGAGGAAAGACATGCCGTCGCCCGTCCAGCGTACTTTGCATTCCATCGAGGGTCCTTTTTGTGTAAAATCCGCGGCTTTTCACAGTTTCGCGCATGAAAACCTATACGGCAAAGGCGGGCGAGGTCGAGCAGGGCTGGTTCGTGGTCGACGCCCAGAACAAGGTCCTCGGCCGGCTCGCCGTGCAGATCGCCGCGCGCCTGCGCGGCAAGCACAAGCCCCAGTACACGCCGCACGTCGATACGGGCGACTACATCGTCGTGGTGAACGCCGCGAAGCTGCGCGTCACCGGCCGAAAGGCCGAGCGTAAGGTGTACTACCGGCACTCGGGCTTCCCCGGGGGCATCAAAGAGACGAATTTCGCCAAGCTGCACGCCGCGCGTCCCGAGCGCGTGCTGCAGAAGGCGGTCAAGGGCATGCTGCCCAAGGGGCCGCTCGGCTACGCGATGCTGCGCAAGCTGAAGGTGTACGCGGGCGGCACGCATCCTCACTCGGCGCAGCAGCCGAAGTCTCTGGAGATCTAGACGCATGGTCGGCGACTATTACTACGGCACCGGCCGGCGCAAGAGCGCCGTGGCCCGGGTGTTCCTCAAGCCCGGCAAGGGCGGCTTCGTCGTGAACGGCAAGCCGGTGGACGAGTTTTTCGGCCGCGAGACCGGGCGGATGGTCGTGCGCCAGCCGCTCGATCTGACCAAGAACCTGACGACCTTCGACATCGTGGTGAACGTCTACGGCGGCGGCGAGAGCGGCCAGGCCGGCGCGGTGCGGCACGGCATCTCGCGCGCCCTCATCGAGTATGATGCGGCACTGAAGAGCGCCCTCAGCGCCGCGGGCCTGGTGACGCGCGACGCGCGCGAGGTGGAGCGCAAGAAGGTGGGCCTGCACAAGGCAAGGCGGCGCAAGCAATACTCCAAGCGTTGATCGCAACAGCGTTTGCGTAACGAGAGCCGCCTCCGGGCGGCTTTCTCGTTTCTGGGGTTGAAGGGATGATCAAGGCGGGCATCGTCGGCGGGACCGGGTACACGGGAGTCGAGCTGCTGCGCCTGCTGGTGCAGCACGGCGGCGTCGAGCTGCGCGCGATCACCTCGCGCAAGGAAGCCGGCATGCCGGTCGCCCGCATGTTCCCCGGCCTGCGCGGGCACGTCGAGCTCGCGTTCAGCGAGCCGAGCGCCGAGCGCCTGCGCGGCTGCGACGTGGTGTTCTTCGCCACCCCCAACGGCGTGGCGATGAACGAGGCGCGCGCCGTGCTCGAAGCGGGCGCTCGCATCGTCGACCTGTCGGCGGATTTCCGCATCCGCGAGCTGGCCGAATGGGAGCGCTGGTACGGCATGAAGCACGCCTCGCCGGAGCTGGTCGCCGAAGCGGTCTATGGCCTGTGCGAGGTGAACCGCGAGCGCATCCGCGCCGCGCGCCTGGTGGCGAATCCCGGCTGCTATCCGACCGCAGTGCAGCTCGGCTTCCTGCCGCTCGTCGAAGCGGGCGTCGTCGACCTGGATCACCTCGTCGCCGACGCGAAGTCGGGCGTGAGCGGCGCCGGCCGCAAGGCGGAGCTGCACCTCTCGTTCTCGGAGGCGGCGGACAACTTCTCGGCCTACAGCGTCGCCGGGCACCGCCACTGGCCGGAGATCCGCCAGGGCCTCGCGCAGCTCGCCGGGCGCGACGTGGGGCTGGTGTTCGTCCCGCACCTCACGCCGCTCATTCGCGGCATTCACGCGACGCTCTATGCGCGCGTGCGGCGCGAGGTCGACTTCCAGCGGCTTTTCGAAGAGCGCTACGCGAGGGAGCCGTTCGTCGACGTGCTGCCGCCGGGGAGCCATCCGGATACGCGCTCGGTGCGCGCGGCCAACGTCTGCCGTCTCGCGCTGCACCGCCCGCCGGAGCAGGCGCGCGGCGTGTCCGACACGCTGGTGGTGCTCTCCGTGATCGACAACCTGGTCAAGGGCGCGGCCGGCCAGGCGGTGCAGAACATGAACCTGATGTTCGGCCTGCGCGAGACGCAGGGGCTGCAGCATCCTCCGGTGGTGCCGTGAAGAGCGACCTTTCCGGGAGCTGGCGCAAGGTTCGTCTTCGCTTCGGCATCGCGGCGCCGCGCGTCGCAGTGCATTCGCCGATCCCCTGGTACCTGCGCTGGCTCGGCATAGCGCTGCTGCTCGGCCTGTCGGCCGCGAGCGCAGCGTGGATCTACGATGCCGGGCGGCGCTTCGCGGGCTTCGACCGCAACGAGGTCGAGTCGGAGCTCACCGGCGTGCAGGCGCAGCTCGCCGACGCCCAGGCCGAGCTTGCCAAGTTGCGGGCGGTGGCCAATGCCGCCGATAGCCGCCTCGCCATCGAGCGCACGGCCCAGCAGAAGCTCGCGCAGCAGATCCGCGTGCTCGAGCAGGACAACGCCCGCCTGCGCGAGGAGCTCGGCACGCTCGACGGCATGCTTTCCTCGGACGCGCGCGGGGGCACGGCCCTCTCCATCTACCGCTTCAAGGTCGAGCCCGACGTGCTGCCCGGCGAATACCGCTATCACCTGCTCCTCGTCACGCCGCGGGCCCGCAGCGAGCGGGAGTTCAATGGCCGCCTCGAGCTCGTGGTCAATCTGACGGAGGACGGGCGCAATGCTATGATGACCTTTCCTGAGGCCGGCGATGCCGGAGCGGGGGCTTTCCGGTTGGCTTTCAAGTACTTCCGCCGCGTGGAGGGCACCTTCCGGGTGAATCCCAAGGCGAAAGTGGAGAATGTCCAGGCGCGCATCTACGAGAACGGGTCTAATCAGCAGCCGCGCGCCACGAGCACCGTGAGCCTCTAGAAAAAGGGGAAAGGGAACCCATGTTCAACAAGACGAGCAAGCCGCAGAACCGGATCGACAGCCTGATCGGCGCGACGACGCGCATCGAGGGCAACGTGGTCTTCAGCGGCGGGCTGCGTGTGGACGGCCTGGTGCGCGGCAACGTCGTGGCGGTCGCCGAGCAGCCGAGCACCCTGGTGCTCTCGGCCGATGCCCGCATCGACGGCGAGGTTCAGGCTGCGCATATCGTGGTCAACGGGACGATCAACGGCCCGGTGCACGCCACGGAGACCCTCGAACTCCAGGCGGGTTCCCGGGTCAAAGGGGATGTTTACTACAAGACCATCGAGATCCATCAGGGAGCGGTGGTCGAGGGCCGGCTGGTGCACCACCCGGCCGAGGTCAAGGGCGTCGAGCTCAAGCTCGCGTCGAGCAGCTAAAGGAGCAAGCGAATGAACGCAGTCACCGAGATGCCGGCCCCGCTCAATTTCAGCGACAGCGCGGCGAACAAGGTCAAGCAGCTGATCGAGGAAGAGGGCAACCCCGAGCTCAAGCTGCGGGTGTTCGTCACCGGCGGCGGCTGCTCCGGGTTCCAGTACGGCTTCACCTTCGACGAGGTGAAGAACGAAGACGACGCCGTGATGGAGAAGAACGGCGTCATGCTGCTCATCGACCCGATGAGCTACCAGTACCTGGTGGGCGCGGAGATCGACTACCAGGAAGGGCTCGAGGGAGCCCAGTTCGTCATCAAGAACCCCAACGCGCAGAGCACCTGCGGCTGCGGGTCTTCCTTCTCGGTCTGAGCCGCTAGTCGGCGAGCGCCAGGTTGGCGTTCGCGGCGAGATCCAGCCGCGCCGCGAGCGGCCGCGCGATCACCTCGAACGCCGGTAGCTGCTCGGCGGGCACCGGCGCGGCGGCCGGCATCGCGATCGCCAGCGGATTCCTCGCCTGCCCGGCGATGCGGAACTCGTAGTGCAGGTGCGGGCCGGTCGCCCAGCCGGTCTGGCCGACCAGGCCGATCGTATCGTTCTGCGCCACCCGGACGCCGCGCCGCACCGTGATGCGGCTCAGGTGCCCGTAGACGGTCGAGTACTGGCCGTTGTGCCGCAGGACCACCACGTTGCCGTAGCCGCCCTTTACGCCCGCGTACTCGACGATGCCGTCGGCCACGGCGCGCACGCGTGTGCCGGTGGGCGCGGCATAGTCGATTCCCTTGTGCGCCCGCCAGCCGCCGCGGATCGGATGCTTGCGCATGCCGAAGCCGGAGCTGACGCGCGAGAATTCGAGCGGATAGCGCAGGAACGCCTTGCGCAGGCTCTTGCCCTCGGGGGTGTAGTAGCTCGACTGGTAGCGGATGGCGCGCAGCGTGCGCCCGCGGTTGACGAACTCGGCGGCGAGCAGGCGCCCGGCGCGCACCGGTCGGCCGCGCAGCACGTGCAGCTCGTACACCACGGTGAAGCGGTCGCCCTGGCGCAGGTCGCGGTAGAAGTCCACGTCGCCGGAGAAGACGTCGGCGAGCTGCATGGCGATCGCGTCGGGGATATCGGCCGCGTCGGTCGCGGCGAATAGCGAGCTGCGGATGACGCTCGACTTCATGGCGACGCGCGTCTCGAGCGGCGCGAGCGCCTCGCTCGCGCGATAGCCCTCGCCGTCGGGCGCGACGCTGACCAGCGAGTCGCGCCCGGCGAGGAAGCTCAGTTCGAGCGGACGACCGTCGGCGGCGACCTCGGCGTGCACGCTCGTCCCGGGGTGCAGCGCGTGCAGCGCGCGCGTGCGCACGAGGCGGCGAACCTGCTCCTCGTCGATCCCGAGGCGAGCGAGGAACGCGGCGAGCGTGTCGCCGCGATGGAACTGCTCTTCGCGGATGTAGGAAGCGGGCGAAGCCAGCACCGCATGCGCCGCGTCGATGGCTAGGGATTCCACCAGCGGCTGCGCGGCGGGCGGCGGCGCTTCGTTGCCCGGCGCGATGGTCGCAAACGCCGCCACGGCGACAGAGCCGGTGAGCGCCGCGATCGCTGCTAGAATCCCTTTGTTATTCATGAGCCTGCGCAGTCTAGCAAACGGTTCGCCGGCCGCCATCACACATGTCCGCCATTGAGCAGGCCATCCAGACCATCCGTCGGGGTTGCGACGAGCTGATCGTCGAGGAGGAGCTCGTCCGCAAGCTGAAGAGCGGACGCCAACTGCGCGTCAAGCTCGGCATGGATCCGACCGCCCCCGACCTGCATCTCGGCCACACCGTGGTGCTCAACAAGCTGCGCCACTTCCAGGAGCTCGGCCACCAGGTGCAGTTTCTGATCGGCGACTTCACCGGCATGATCGGCGATCCGACGGGCAAGAACCAGACGCGCCCGCCGCTCACGCGTGAAGAAATTCACGCCAACGCGCAGACCTACCGCGCGCAGGTGTTCAAGATCCTCGACCCGGGGCGCACCGAGATCCTGTTCAATTCGGCGTGGTCGGACAAGCTCGGCGCCGAAGGCATGATCCGGCTCGCCGCCCGGTACACGGTGGCGCGGCTTCTCGAAAGGGATGATTTCAGCAAGCGCTTCCGCAGCCAGCAGCCGATCGCGGTGCACGAGCTGCTCTATCCGCTCATGCAGGGCTACGACTCGGTGGCGATGAAGAGCGACGTCGAGCTGGGCGGCACCGACCAGAAGTTCAACCTGCTGGTCGGCCGCGAGCTGCAGAAGGACTACGGGCTGGAGCCGCAGTGCATCGTCACCATGCCGCTGCTCGAGGGTCTCGACGGCCGGGACAAGATGTCCAAGTCGCTCGGCAACTATGTGGGGATCACCGAGCCGCCCGGCGAGATGTTCGGCAAGCTGATGTCGATCTCCGACGAGCTGATGTGGCGCTACATCGAGCTCTTGTCCTTCGAGTCGGCTGCGGCGGTCGGGCGCTGGAAGCGCGAGGTCGCCGAGGGACGCAATCCGCGCGACATCAAGGTCGCGTTTGCCGGGGAAATCGTCGCGCGCTTCCACGACCCGAATGCCGCGGCGGAGGCGGAGCGAGCTTTCGAAAGGCTGCATCGCCACGGCGCAATGCCGGACGTCATCGAGGAAAAGACCCTCGTCAGCCCGAGCGACGACGGCATGCTGGTCACCCATGTCGTCACGGCGTCGGGCCTGAGTCCCAGCAACTCGGAGTCGGCGCGGCTCATCGAGCAGGGCGGCGTCAAGCTCGACAATGCGCCCCTGTCCGACCGCACGCGCAGGATCGCCAGGGGCACGACCGTCACGATCCAGGTCGGGAAGCGCAAGTTCGTTCGCGTGACGGTGAAATGAGCGCGCCGTGCTACGAGGTGTACGCGCTGAAGTACGCGCACCATGCGCGCCGCGCGTCCGAGAATTTCATCGGCGGCGACCCGCACGACGGGCCGATGCCGCTCGACTACTTCGTCTGGCTGGTGCGCGGCGAGGGCCGCGAGCTGCTGGTCGACACCGGCTTTTCGCGCGCCATGGCGGCGAAGCGCGGTCGCGATCACCTGCGCTGCCCGGCGGAGAGCCTGCGCCTGCTCGGCGCCGACGCCGGAACGATGCGCGACGTGGTGATCAGCCACCTGCACTACGACCACGTCGGGAATTTCGAGCTCTTCCCCAGCGCCACGTTCCATCTGCAGGAGCGCGAGATGCGCTACGCCACCGGGCGCTACATGTGCAGCGAGTGCTTTCGCGGCGCCTTCGAGGCCGAGGACGTGGTCGGCATGGTGCGGCGCGTCTACCAGGGGCGCGTGCGCTTCCACGACGGCGACGCCGAGCTCTTCCCCGGAATTTCGCTGCATCTCATCGGCGGGCACACGATGGGCCTGCAGGTGGTGCGGGTGGCGACGCGGCGCGGCTGGCTGGTGCTCGCTTCCGACGCGAGCCACTTCTACGCCAACATGGAAGAGGAGCGCCCGTTCCCGATCGTCTGGTCGGTCGCCGAGATGCTCGACGGCTACCGGCGCATGCGCTCGCTCGCCGAGTCGCGGGCGCATATCGTCCCCGGGCACGACCCGCTGGTCATGGAGCGCTATCCGGCGCCCTGCGACGCCCTGCGCGGCATCGCCGCGCGGCTCGACTAGCACAAAACGTTTTCGTTGACCTTAGGGCGCGCCTCCGTTAAGGTGTGTTTCGCCTTGCGAAACCACCTTTAGAGGAGGAGGGGAACCATGAGGCAATTCGCTCGTTCGGCCGTGGCGTTCGTTGCGGCCGCGGCAGTCGCCGGCGCCGTCGAGGCGCAGCAAACCGTCACGCTGAAGATGCAGGCCACCTGGCCCGCCAGCCTGACGCTGTACGAGAACTTCACCTACTTCGCCGATCGCGTGAACAAGATCTCGGGCGGCAGCCTGAAGATCGAGGCGATGCCGGCCGGCCAGGTGGTGCCGGCCTTCGAGGTGCTCGACGCGACCCACAAGAAGGTGATCGACGGCGCGCATTCCTGGTCGGGCTACTGGGTCGGCAAGAGCAAGACGGCGATCCTCATGACCGGCGGGCCGGGCGGCACGTTCGGCATGGACATGATCGACGCGCTCGGCTGGATGCACCACGGCGGCGGCATCGAGCTCGCTCAGGAGTTCTTCCAGAAGGAGCTCAAGCTCAACCTCTTCTGGTGGCCGATCCTGCCCTCCGGGCCGCAGGCCTTCGGCTGGTTCAAGCGGCCGATCAAGAACCTCGCCGACTTCAAGGGCATGAAGTGCCGCGAGACCGGCATGGCCGCCGAGGTGTTCCAGCGCATGGGCATGACGACGGTCAACATGCCGGGCGGCGAGATCATCCCGGCCGCGCAGCGCGGCGTGATCGACTGCGCCGAGTGGGTCGGCGGCGAGGAGGACCTGCGCCTCGGCTTCCAGAACGTGTGGAAATACCACTACACGCCGGGCATGCACGAGAACGTGACGATCGGCGAGATCGTCATCAACGGCGACGTGTGGAAGGGCCTTTCGCCGACGCACCAGGAGATCATCAAGTCGGCGGCGAACGATGCGTTCATCATCTGGTGGGCGAAGTGGCAGCGGCAGAACGCCGATGCGATCCGCATCCTCCAGGAGAAGCACGGCGTGCACATCCTGCGCACCCCGCCCGACATCCTGGTCGAGTTCCTGAAGACCTGGGACAAGATCGCCGCAGAGGAGTCGGCCAAGAACCCGTTCTTCAAGAAGGTGCTCGAGTCGCAGCGGAAGTACGCGGCGCTGGTGGTGCCGGCGAAGCGCTTCATGTTCCCGCCGTACTCGTTCGCGGCGAACTACTATTTCCCGGAGAAGAGCAGCCGCACCGCGGCGAAGGCGAAATAGCCGCGAGGCGCCCAGGAAGGGGCGGATTTTCCGCCCCTTTTTCGTTTCTGCAGCCAGCAGATGACGCGCAGCTGAAGGGGGGATAGCGATGCAGGCGCCAGCCTCGGGGCTGATCGGCTTCGTCCGCAGGATCGACCGGTTCACCGACCGCACCGGCGTGTGGGTGGCGTGGCTCAACCTGCCGCTCGTCGCGGCCGTGAGCTACGAGGTGATCGCGCGCTACGTGTTCAACGCGCCGACCATCTGGTCCTTCGACGTCACCTTCATGCTCTACGGCACGATCTTCATGCTCGGCGCCGCCTATGCCCTGCACAAGGGCGCGCACATCCGCACCGATTTCTTCTACGAGCGCTGGTCGGTGCGCACCAAGGGCATGGTCGACTCGATCTCCTACCTCGTGTTCTTCTTCCCGTCGCTCGTCATGTTTCTCGTCGCGAGCGGCAACGAGGCGTGGTACGCCTACACCATCAACGAGGTGTCGGAGCAGACGCCGTGGCGGCCGATCCTATGGCCGTACAAGGCGGTGGTGCCGGTCACCTGCGTGCTGCTCATGCTGCAGGGCGTGTCGGAGACGATCAAGAGCGCGTACGCCTGGCGCACCGGCGTGGTGCTCGAGGAAAAGGAGAAGGTGGAGATATGACGAGCGACGTCCTGATCGGCCTCGTCATGCTGCTGGTGATGATCGGCGCGATCTTCATCGGCATCCAGATCTCCTTCACGCTGCTGTTCCTCGCGCTCACCTTCGGCTACGCGGCGCTCGGCACCACCGTGTTCGACCTCGCCTACTTCCAGACCATCGGCATGATGAAGGAGGAGCTGCTCGCGGCCGTCCCGCTGTTCATCTTCATGGGCTTCATCACCGAGCAGGCCGGGCTGATGGAGCGATTGTTCTCGGCGCTGCGCATGGTGCTCGCGCCGGTGCGCGGCTCGCTCTACATCGTGGTCATCCTGACCTCGACCGTGTTCGCCATGGCCACCGGCATCGTCGGTGCCGCGGTGACGGTGCTCGGCATCATGGCCGGCCCGATCATGATCAAGACCGGCTACGACGCGAAGCTCTCCGCCGGAGCGATCACGGCCGGCGGCACGCTCGGCATCCTGATTCCGCCCTCGGTGATGCTGATCGTCATGGGCCCGGTGCTCGGCGTGTCGGTCGCCGACCTCTATGCCGCCGCGTTCGGGCCGGGATTCCTGCTCGCCTCAATCTATCTCGTCTATCTGGTCGCGCGTAGCTCCCTCAACCCGAAGCTCGGCCCGCCCGTGCCCAAGGAAGAGCGCGTCACCGACCCGATGCTGATCCTGAAGGAAGTCGCGATAGGGGTCTTGCCCCTCGCCGGCCTGATTGCCGCCACGCTCGGCTCCATTCTCGCGGGTCTCGCGACGCCGACCGAAGCCGCCGGCATCGGCGCGCTCGGGGCGCTGATCCTCGCGGTCGTCTACCGGCGACTGACCGTCGCCGGGCTGAAGCAGGCGGTGATCAGCGCGACCCTGACCTCGAGCATGGTGCTGCTGCTCGCGGTGACCTCCAACATCTTCGGCGCGGTGTTCGCGCGGCTCGGCACCGCGAACTGGATCACCGACGCCATGGTGTCACTGCCGGTGCCGCCGCTCGTGATGCTCGGCTTCGTCGTGTTCCTGCTGTTCGTGCTCGGCTGGCCGTTCGAGTGGCCGGCCATCATCCTCGTCTTCCTGCCGATCTTCTATCCGGTGGTCGACGCCCTGAAGCCGGCGCTGTCGCAGAGCTTCGGCATCCCGCCCGAGTTCTTCATGGTCTGGTTCGGCGCGCTGGTCGCGGTCACCATGCAGACGGCCTACCTGTCGCCGCCGGTCGCCATGTCCGCCTACTACCTGAAGCAGGTGGTGCGCGAGTGGTCGCTCGGCACGATCTACAGGGGCATGTTCGAGTTCATGGTCCTGCAGTGCATCGCCATCGCGGTCGTCATGTTCGTGCCGCAGATCGCCACCTCGTTCCCGCAGCGCCTGCAGAAGGAGATGCAGGCCGTGCCTGCCGAGGATGTCGACGACAGCATGAACCGCCTCGAGGAGGATCCGCTCAAGGGGCTGCAGAACGACGAGCTGGAAAAAGACGAGCTGGTGAACCCGAAGCGCTAGCGCGCGCAACGAGCGCGGCGGTTGCGCTATAACCGTCGCGTGAGCTTCGACTTCGACCAGCCGGTGGATCGCGCCGGCACGTGGAGCACGCGCTGGGACCGCTATGCCGGCGAGGACGTGATCCCGCTCTGGGTCGCCGACACGGATTTCCGCGCCCCGCAGGCGGTTCTCGACGTGCTGCAGGAGCGCGTGCGTCACGGCGTGCTCGGGTATACCAATCCGCAGGCACTGCGCGAGGCGATCGTCGAGTACCTGCGCTCGCGCCACGGCTGGCGTGTCGAGCCGTCGTGGCTCGTGTTCCTGCCCGGCGTCGTGCCCGGGCTGCATATCGCGGCCCGCCGCCTCGCGGCCGCGGGCGAGCACGTTCTGCTGCCCAAGCCCGTGTACCAGCACTTCAAGCGCGCGGTCGAGCTCGCGCCGCGGCCGCACACCGAGGTCCCGCTCGTGCTGCAGGACGGACGCTGGGTGCTAGAGCTCGACGTCGTGCGCCGCACGCCGGCCCGCCTCGCGCTTCTCTGCAATCCGCAGAATCCGGGCGGCACGGTGTTCACGCGGCAGGAGCTGCTGCAGTTCGCCGAGGCGACGCGCGGGGCGCTGATCGTCTCCGACGAGATCCATTGCGACCTCGTCCTCGAGCCCGGCCGCCGCCACGTGCCGATCGCCAGCCTCTCGCCCGAGATCTCCCGGCGCACGGTCACCCTCATGTCGGCGAACAAGACGTTCAACTTCCCGGGGGCGGGCTGCGCCTGGGCGGTGGTCGAGGACGGCGGGCTGCGCGAGCAGTTCGAATTCGACGTGCGCGCGCATGTCCTGCCGTCGCCTTCGGTCTTCGGCTACGACGCGACGCTCGCCGCCCTGCGCCACGGCGGGCCGTGGCTCGAGGCGCAGCTCGAGTATCTGCGCGCCAACCGGGACGCGGTCGCGGCGAGGCTACCGTTGCCGCAGGCGCGCATCGAGGCGACCTATCTCGCCTGGCTCGACTGCTCCGGCCTGCGCGTCGCCGATCCCTGGCAGCACTTCCTGCGCCACGGCGTCGCCCTCTCGCCGGGCGCGCAGTTCGGCGCGCCGCAGTTCGTGCGGCTGAATTTCGGCACGCAGCGCGCGCGGCTCGAGGCGGCGCTCGCGCGCATGTCTAGGGCGCTTGCTTCCGCAGGCTGAGCGCGGCGTGCAGCACGCGCTCGAGATGCGGATCGCGCACGCCGACGCCGTGCATGTGCTCGAGCGTGTTGCGGATGTACTCGATGCAGGGACCGCGCTGGCCGATGCCCTGGGCGACGAGGCGCGCCCGGCCATGCAGGTCGAGCTCGTGCACATAGGACGGATGTCCGGGGTCGGCGATGAAGGCGAGGGCGCGCACCGTGCGCCCGCCGCGCAGCCGTACCGCCACCAGCCGCGGGTGGTAGGTGCGGCGCGGCATCTCGCGCTCCCATAGGCGGCGCAGCGTGCGCGGCACGTCGCGCGCCGCGACGCGGAACGCCATGCCCCAGCACGAGCCGCCGCGGCGCAGCCCCATGACGAGACCCGGCTTGCGACGCGTGCCGCGGTAGCGGGTAGAAAGAATGCACAGCGCGCGGTGGTAGCCGTGCGCGCGCGCCGGCGCGCTGTCGCGATACGCGAAGCACGGCGACCACATGAGCGAGCCGTAGCCGAAGACCCACAGGTCACCGACGGGCAGGCGCGCGACGAATTCTTCTAGCTTCATGTCCCCGGACGCTGCCGACATTATGTCAACGTCGGCCGTCGCGGTGCGTTGTTCGTCACAGGTCCGCATCGGATCCCAACTCGTACAAGGAGAAGCTCAATGCTGAAGAAACTATTCGCCGCACTCGTTGCATCCGCCTTCGCCGCCAGCGTCTTCGCGCAGGCGCAACCCGCCAAGCCGGCCGAGCCCACCAAGAAGGAAGCGAAGGTCCAGAAGCAGGCGAGCCACGCCAAGGGCACCAAGGCGAAAACCAAGTCGAAGGCCAAGGCCGACATCAAGACCGAAGCCGGGAAGTAAGCCGCCTCGCGGAGGAGGAGGCACTTGCCCGGCCTCGGCCGGGCTTTTTTCGCGCTAGATTGGCGGCGTGCCGCGCCTGCTCGCCGCCCTGCTCGCCGTGTGTGCCGGCGCCTCCGCCTTGGCGCAGGATCGGCCGGTCCCGGCGCCCTTCATACGCACGCCCGACGAAGTGGTCGAGCGGATGCTGGCGCTCGCGGGCGCCGGCGCAGGCGACGTCGTGTTCGATCTCGGCTCGGGCGACGGGCGGATCGTCATCGCGGCGGCGCGCCGCCGCGGCTCGCGCGGCGTAGGCATCGAGCGCGATGCGAGCCTCGTGGCGCTGGCCGAGCGCAACGCCGCCGCGGCGGGCGTGGCCGACAGGGTGCGCTTCGTGCACGACGACGTGCTGACCGCCGAGCTGGCGCCGGCGAGCGTCGTCACCGTCTATCTGCTGCCCGATCTCATGTGGCAGCTGCGCTCGCGTTTCATCTACGAGCTCCAGCCGGGCACGCGCATCGTCTCGCACGAGTTCGGCCTGCCGGGCTGGCCGCCCGACCGGGTGGAGACGTTTCCGGTCGGCGAACGGCTGCCGGGGCAGGGCGGCCAGAGCACCCTGTACCTCTGGGTCGTCCCCGCCAACGTGCGCGGCGAGTGGCGCGGCGGCGACGAGCGCCTGCGCATTGCCCAGAGCTATCAGCAGATCGAGATCGAAGGCGCGACGCACGCGAAGCTGCGCGGGCGGGAGATCTCCTGGGAGTCGCCGCGCGGCCGCTTCGCCGGGCGCGTGGCGGGCGATCGCATCGTCGGTCGCTTCGAGGGTACGGCCGGCCCGCGTGCGGCGACGTTTGCGCGCGTGCGCTAGAGCACCTTGCCGGGGTTCATCACGCCGGCCGGATCGAACGCCTCCTTGATGCGGCGCATGAGCTCCATCTCGAGCGGATCCTTGTGCGCGCGGATCTCCTCGCGCTTGAGCTGGCCGAGGCCGTGCTCGGCCGAGATCGAGCCGGCGAGCTCGGCGACCACTTCGTAGACGATGCCGTTCACCGCCGGCCGCTCGGCGACCAGCGCCGCAGGCCCGACGTTGTAGTGAATGTTGCCGTCGCCGACGTGGCCGAAGGCGTAGATCTCCGCCTGCGGAAAGCGGGCGCGCAGGCGCGCGCTCGCGAGCTCGATGAAATCCGGCGTGCGCGACACCGCGACGGCCACGTCGTGCTTGACGTTGGTGAACTGCGCCTCGGGAATCGATTCGCGGATGCGCCAGAGCGCCCGCGCCTGCTCGCCGCTCTGCGCGATCACCGCGTCGGCCAGCGTGCCGCCCTCCGCGCAGTCGCCGAGTGCGCGCTCGACGCGCTCGGCGAGCGATGCCGGCGTGCCGCTGTCCGCGATTTCGCAGAGCACGTACCAGGGATGCGCCGCCGCAAGGGGCGCGCGCAGATCCGGCACGTGACGCAGAACGGCGTCGAGGCAGTTCTGCGAGATCAGCTCGAAAGCGCTCACGCGCTCGCCCAGGCGCTCGTGCAGGAGGCCGAGGAGCCGCACCGCGGCGCGCGGGTCGGCGAGCGCGAGCCAGGCGGTGACTGTCGCCGAAGGCTTCGGATGCAGGCGCAGCACGGCGGCGGTAATCACGCCCAGCGTGCCCTCGGCGCCGAGAAAGAGCTGCTTCAGGTCGTAGCCGGTGTTGTCCTTGCGCAGGCTGCGCAGGCCGTTCCACACGCGACCGTCGGCCAGCACCACCTCGAGGCCGAGGACCTGGTCCCGCGCGCCGCCGTAGCGCAGGACGTTCACGCCGCCGGCATTGGTCGAGAGGTTGCCGCCGATCTGGCAGCTGCCCTCGGCCGCGAGCGACACCGGAAAGAGCCGGCCGGCCTCCGCGGCCGCGCGCTGCACGTCGGCGAGCACGCAGCCGGCTTCCACGGTGATCGTGTCGTTCAGCGGGTCGAGGCTGCGGATGCGGCGCATCCGGGAGAGCGAAAGGAGCACCTCGCGGCCGCGACCGGTCGGCACCGAACCGCCGCACAGGCCGGTGTTGCCGCCTTGCGGGACGACCGAGACGCCTTCGCGCGCGCACAGCGCGACGACCCGGGCGACTTCCGCCGTGCTGGCGGGACGCACGACAGCCTCGGCGCTCGCCGAATACTGCCGGCGCCAGTCGGTGAAGTAGGCGGCGGTATCCTCTTCGCGGGTAAGGACATTGGCCGCCCCTACAATGTCGCCCAGCAGCCTTTGCAGACTCATCCTTGAGCGCATTCTCTTACATTGCCGCCGCGCTCGCCGCCGCCGCGCTCTCGCTCGGGGCGCGAGCAGCGGGGTCACCTTCCGAGCAGCCGCCGATCGTGGTGGGCGCCGTGGTTTCGCAAACCGGATCGCAGGCCGCGCTCGCGGACGGCTACGGCAAGGGGCTGCGCGTGTGGCAGGACGAGGTCAACGCGGCGGGCGGGCTGCTCGGCCGCACGATCGAGCTGCGCGTGCTCGACGACCATTCGGAGGCGGCGCGCGCCGGGCCGGCGTACGCCGAGCTGCTCGCCGGCGGCGCGAGCCTGCTCGTCGGCCCGTACGGATCGGCGGCGACGCTCGTTGCGGCCGGCGAAGCGGCGCGTGCGCGGCACGTCCTCGTCAACGGCGCCGGGCCGTCGGCGCGCGTCTACAAGCGCGCCCAGCCCTGGGTGTTCCAGACCGTCGCGCCCTACTCGTCGTACGGGGAAGGCGTGCTGGCGCTCGCCGGGCAGGGCGGCTGCAGCCGGCTTTGGCTGCTCGCGCGCAACGACAGCGCTTCCGTGGAAATGGCCGACGCCGCGCGCGCGCTGGCGCTGAAAAGGGGCTTCATCGCTCCCGAGGTGCAGACCTACGCCGGCAGCGACGACATCGTGCCGCTCGTCAAGACCGCCGCGTCCGGGCAGATCGAGTGCTGGATCGCGTTCGGCGAGGTGCGCGACGCCGCCGACACGGTGATCGCGATGAAGCGCGCGCGCTATGCGCCCGGCTTCTTCTACGTGAGCAGCGGCGCCGATCCGCGCTTCATCGAGCGCGTGGGCCAGGATGCCGAGCTCGCGCTTGCCAGCGAGGCGTACGATCCGGCCTGGCGCACGCCGTACAATTCGGCCTTCGTGAAAGCCTATGCCGCGCGCTGGGGCCGGCCTCCGGACGCGGCCGCGGCGCAGGCTTTTGCCGCAGGCACGGTGCTCGCGCGCGCCGTCGAGCGCGTCGGCTCGCTCGACCAGGAAAAGCTGCGCGTCGCGCTCGGCGAGATGGAAATCGGCACGGTCCTCGGCACCTACCGCGTCGGTCCCGGCGGCGAGCAGGTCGGCCTCCGGCCGGCCGCGGTGCAGATCCAGCGCGGCCGCGCCGAAGTGTTGTGGCCGCCCGAGCTCGCCGGAGAAGCGAAGCTCAGCCCCTACCTGCCTTGGAACGAAAGGACGCTCCTGAAGTGAACCGCTCATTTCTCTTCGCCCCAGGCAACGTGCCGCGCCGCCTCGAGAAGGCGCTGACGCTCGACGCGGACGCGGTGATCCTCGACCTCGAGGACTCGGTGGGCGCGGCCGACAAGGCGGCGACGCGCGCGCCGGTGGCACAGGCGCTCGGCCGCCCGCGCCGCCCGCGCGCCTACGTACGCGTCAACGCGCCTGCCACGCCGTTCTGCTATGGCGACCTCGTCGCCACGGTGCGGCCGGGACTCGACGGCCTGGTGGTGCCGAAGATCGAGAGCGCGGCCGACCTGCACGCGATCGACTGGCTGGTGGCCGCCCTGGAGCGGGAGCACGGCCTCGCCGAGGGCTCGCTCGACCTCGTGCCGATCGTCGAGACCGCGACCGGCCTGCAGCGAATCGACCGGATACTGCAGGCGAGGAGCCTGCGGCCGTATCGCGCCGCCTGGCGCGTGAAGCGGGTCGCCTTCGGCGCGGCGGACTACGCCAACGATCTCGGTCTCGCGCCGACGCTCGACGAGCCGGAGCTCGCCGACGCGCGCGCCCGGATCGTGCTGGCTTCGCGCGCCGCGGGGCTGGAAGCGCCGCTCGACAGCCCGTGGTTCCACTTCAAGGAAACGGCCGCTTTCGCGCGGGCGCTGGAGCGAAGCCGCCGCAGCGGCTTCCAGGGACGCATGTGCGTGCATCCCGATCAGATCGCCCCGGTGAACGCGGCGTACCTGCCCTCGGCGGAGGAGATCGCGGCGGCCGAGCGCATCGTCGGCGCATTTCGCGAGGCCGAGGCGCGCGGCGCCGCCGCCATCCAGGTCGACGGGCAGATGATCGACTACCCCGTCGCCCACCGCGCGCAGGCGCTGCTCGACGCCGTGCGCAAGGCGCGAGGGTGAAGCGGCGCCGGTGCGCGAAGAAGTGGTGCTCGTCTCCGGCCTGTGGGTGCCCGCGGCCGCCATGGCGGTCCTCGCCGCCCGGCTGCGGCGCGGCGGGTTCGCCCCGCGCATCTTTGCCTACTACGGCCGGGCGCCGTTCGCCGCGAATGTCGAGCGGCTGGCCGATTTCGTGCTGCGGCTGGGGGCTGCGCCGCACTTCGTGGGGCAGAGCCTCGGCGGCGTGCTGGTGTTCGACATGCTGAGCGCGCGTACCGACGTGCCGGCGGGGCGCATCGTGCTGCTCGGCGCGCCGGTGCGCGGCTCGCTTTCCGGCCGGCGCCTCGGCCGTCATGCCGTCGGCCGCTGGATGCTCGGCGGCTGCGCTTCGCGCTGGCAGGAGCGCGACGCGGCGTGGCGGCGGCCCGAGCCGCTCGGGGTGGTCGCCGGCGCGGCGCGGGCCGGGCTCGGGCGCCTGCTCGGCCCGCTTTCCGGCGAGCACGACGGCGTGGTGCGCGTGGCCGAGACCCGGGTCGCCGGCGCGCAGCATGTTGTCGTGCCGCACGGGCACAGCCCGCTCGCCTTTTCAGCGCCGGTGGCGAGGCGCGTGCTGCACTTTCTTCGCGAAGGCCGGTTCTCTTGAAGCGCCTGCTCGCCCTGCTCGCCGTGCTGGCCTGCTCGGGGTGCCAGACGATCTCGTATTACGGCCAGGCGATCGGCGGCCAGCTGCATCTGCTCGCCTCGGCACGGCCGCTCGACGCCTGGCTCGCCGACCCGGCGACGCCGCGAGACCTGCGCGAACGGCTGCAGACGGCGCATCGCATCCGCGAGTTCGCCTCGCGCCGCCTCGATCTGCCCGACAACGCGAGCTACACGGCGTATGCCGACCTCGGCCGGCCGTACGTCGTGTGGAACCTCTTTGCCGCGCCGGAGTTCTCCGTCGAGCCGAAGCGGGAATGCTTTCCCTTCACCGGCTGCGTGCCCTATCTCGGCTTCTTCTCCGAGGGCGCGGCGCGCGCCGAGGCGGCGCAGCTCAAGCGCGAGGGCCTCGACGTGCACCTCGGCGGCGTGCTCGCGTACTCCACGCTCGGCTGGTTCAACGACCCGCTGCTCTCCACCTTCATCCGCTACCCCGACGCGCAGGTGGCGCGGCTCGTGTTCCACGAGCTCGCGCACCAGGTCGCGTACGCGGCGGGCGATACCACCTTCAACGAGTCCTTTGCCGTGGTGGTCGAGGAAGAAGGCGTGCGCCGCTGGCTCGAGGCGCAGGGGCGCGGCGCCGACCTCGAGGCCTTCCGCGCCGCCCAGGCGCGCAAGCGCGCCTTCGCCGCGGCGGTCAAGGAGACGCGCGAGCGGCTCGCTGCCGTCTACGCGTCCGGGGCGAGCGCCGACGAGATGCGCAGGCGCAAGCGCGCCGAATTCGATCGCCTGCGCGCGCAATTCCCCGGCGCGGTGCCGGCCGAGCCGAACAACGCCTTCCTCGTCTCGATCGCCCTTTACACCGAGAGGGTTCCGGCTTTCGAGCACCTGCTCGCGGCGAGCGGCGGCGACCTGCCGCAGTTCTACGCCAAGGTGCGCAGCCTCGCCAAGGCCGACCGCGCGGTGCGCGACACCCTGCTCGCGCAGTACCGCTGAGCGTCAGCTCAGCGGAATATCGACGATTTTGCGGAACGCCGGCCGCTCGCAGAGGCGCGCGAACCACGCCGCGACGTTCGGCAGCTTCGGCCGCTCGATCGGGCAGCGCATCCAGCGCTGCAGCTCGCAGCCGAGCGGGATGTCGCCCATGGTGAAGCGCTCGCCGCCGACGTACTTCCTGCCCTGCAGGCAGCGCTCGAGCACGTCGGTCGCGAGCTGATTGCTCTTCACCCGGCCTTCCTCGATCGCCCTGGCGTCGCGCTTCTCGGGCGGCGTGCGGATCAGTCCCCAGAACACGGCGCGCATCGCGTTCTGGAAGGTGAACGCCCAATCCATCCAGCGCTCCGCGTCGGCGCGCGCCTCGAGCTCGGACGGGCAGAGCCCGCCCATGCCGTGCTTGGCCGAGAGGTAGCGCACGATGGTGTGCGATTCCCAGAGGATGAAGCCGTCGTCCTCGATCGTCGGCACGAGCGAGTTGGGATTCATCTTCAGGTACTCGGGCGTCTTCGTGACGCCGAACTGCATGCCGGCGTCGAGCCGCTCGTACGCGAGCCCGAGCTCCTCGGCGCACCACAGCGCCTTCTTGACGTTGACCGAATTGGTTCTTCCCCAGATCCTCAGCATCTAGAAGCCCACCGCCTGGCCGTCGCGGCGCGGGTCGCTGGCGGCGAAATAGCCGCCGTCGAGCTTCCAGATGAGCTGCGCGCAACCGAACTGGTTGTAGTCGTCGACGGTGACGATGCGGTGGCCGCGGCGCTGCAGCTCCTCGATGACGGCGGGCGAGAAGCGCTCGCGCTCGACGCTCACATCCATGCCTTGCACGACGCGGAAGCGCGGGCCGTCGGAGGCGGCCTGCGGGCTCTGGCCGTAGTCGGCGATGCGCACCATGACCTGCGTGTGGCCCTGCGGCTGCATCGTGCCGCCCATGACGCCGAAGGCCATCACCGGCGCGCCGTCCTTGGTGACGAAGCCCGGGATGATCGTCTGGTAGGGGCGCTTGGAAGGCCCGACGCAGTTGGGATGGCCCGGCTGCACGACGAAGGTCGCGCCGCGGTTCTGCAGCGAGATGCCGTCGACGACGATGCCCGAGCCGAAGCCCATGTAGTTGGACTGGATCATCGACACCATCATGCCGCTCGCGTCGGCGGCGGCAAGGTAGACCGTGCCGCCCTGCGGCGGCTTGCCGGGACCGAAGTCCTGCGCGCGCTTCGGATCGATGAGCTTCGCTCTCTCTTTCAGGTAGGCCTTGTCGAGAAGGCTCTGCGGCCCTACGGGCTTCATGTAGTCGATATCGGCGACGTAGCGGCGCGCGTCCGCGAAGGCGAGCTTCACCGCTTCGATCTGCAGGTGCGCGCTGTCGGCGCCGTCGACCGCATGCGAGCGCAGGTCGAAGTGCTCGAGCATGCCGAGCGCCATCAGCGCGACGATGCCCTGGCCGTTCGGCGGGATCTCGTGCAGGGTATAGCCGCGGTAGTCCATGGTCAGCGTCTTGACCCAGTCTGGCTTGTGCGCAGCGAGGTCGGAAGCGCGCATCGCGCCGCCGTGCTTCTTCGCGTGCGCCTCGAGCTTCTCCGCGAGCAGGCCGCGGTAGAACGCCTTGCCTTTCGAGGACGCGATCTTCTCCAGCGCGTCGGCGTGCTTCTTCCACTTGAACCGCTCTCCCGCGCGCGGAGGGTTACCGTCCGGCAGGAACGCGTCAGCGAACCCCGGTTGATTCTTGAGAATGGGAATCTGTGCGGCCCACTGGCCGGCGATCGTCGGCGAGACGAGGAAGCCCTTCCTGCCGTACTCGATGGCTTTTTCGAACAAGCGGGAGAAAGGCAGCTTGCCCCATTTGGCGTGCAGCTCGACCCATGCCGAGACGCAGCCCGGCACGCTGACGGAGTCCCAGCCGCGCTCGGGGATTCGTCCCGCCTTTTCGAATCTGTTTAGCGTCCAGCCGGCCGGCGAGCGGCCCGAGGCGTTGAGGCCGTGCAGCTTCTTCCCGTCCCAGACGATCGCGTAGGCGTCCGAGCCGATGCCGTTCGACACCGGCTCGACCAGGCTGAGCGTGATCGCCGTGGCGAGGATGGCGTCGACCGCGCTGCCGCCCGCGGCGAGCATCTGCAGGCCGGCCTGCGCGGCGAGCGGCTGCGAGGTGGCGACCACGTTCTGCGCGAGCAGCGGCTTGCGCGGCCAGGCGTAGGGGTTCTGCCACGAAAACGGCGTCGTCGCGCCGAGCTTCATCGTCCGCATGTCCATCCTAGAGTCCTCGCACCTGTGTCATGTCGGTATGTCCGCGCAGCACCTTCTCGATGCCGTCCTGCTTGAGCGTGCGCATGCCGCCGAGCAGCGCGGCGGCCGCGATATCGGCGATCGGCGCGCGCGTCTGGATGAGGCGCTTCACGGCAGCGTCGCCGACCATCAGCTCGTAGACCGCCATGCGGCCCTTGTAGCCGGTGCGGTCGCATTCCTTGCAGCCTTTCGGCTGGTACATCGTCACCTTTTCCTGGCGCCATTTTTTCACGACGCCGTCCGCGTCCTGGCCGGTATCGCCGCAGTATTCCACGGCCAGCTCGGAGATCTCGCGCACGCTCGGCTCGTGGCGCACGCGGCACTGCGCGCACAGCGTGCGCACCAGGCGCTGCGCCAGCACGCCGAGCAGCGCGTCGGCGAAGTTGAAGGGATCCATGCCGAGGTCGAGCAGCCGCACCACGCTCTCGGGCGCGCTGTTGGTGTGCAGCGTCGAGAACACGAGGTGGCCGGTGAGCGAGGCCTCGACGCCGATGCGCGCCGTCTCGGCGTCGCGCATCTCGCCGACCATGATGACGTCCGGGTCGGCGCGCATGAAGCTGCGCATCGCGGCGGCGAAGGTCCAGCCGATCTTGGCGTTGACCTGCACCTGGCGCAGCCCGACCTGGCTGATCTCGATCGGGTCCTCGGCGGTCCAGATCTTGGTCTCGCTCGAATTGAGCGAGGCGAGCAGCGAGTGCAGGGTGGTCGTCTTGCCCGAGCCGGTCGGGCCGCAGACCAGGAACATGCCGTGCGGGCGGGCGATCAGGCGGCGGATGCCGGCGAGGGTCTGCTCGTCGAAGCCGAGCTCCTCGATCGGCTTGGGGGTCGCCGCGGCGAGCACGCGCATCACCACGTCCTCGAGCCCGTTGGCGGTCGGGATGGTGGCGATGCGCAGCTCGACGTCGAGCGGGCCGAAGCGCCGGAAGGCGATCTTGCCGTCCTGCGGCTTCCTGCGCTCGGAGATGTCGAGCTGGCTCATCACCTTGAGGCGCGAGATCACGGCGCTGCGGAAGCGTGCCGGGACCTCGAGGTAGTTGACCAGCACGCCGTCCTTGCGGAAGCGCACGCGCACGTTGCGGCCGCCCGGATTGGCCTCGATATGGATGTCGGAGGCCTGCTGCTCCACCGCGTCGATGATGATCTTGTTCACCAGCTTGACCAGCGTGCTGTCGATCTGCGCGCTTTGCTGCTCGGTCGCCTCGTCGGCCGCGGCCTCGCTCGACAGGCGCAGCGTCAGCTGCTCGATGCCGACGTCCGCCTCGGCGCGCCGCACCGCCGCCTCGAACTCGCGCTCGCTGCCGTAGGCCTCCTGCAGCGCCTGCTTGATGTCCTGCGCCGGCGCCATCACCGCGATCAGCTTGCTGCCGGCGGCGAAGCGCACTTCCTCCATGCGCTCCATCTGCGTCGGATCGTCGACCGCGACGACCAGCGCGTTGTCCGCCTCGGCGAGCGGCAGCACGCCGTAGCGCGCCGCCACCGCCGGCGGAATGCGCTTCAGCGCCTCCGGCTTGGGCCGGAACTTGCGCAGGTCGACGTAGGGCACGCCGAGCTTCTTCGCCATCACGCTGTGCACGAGGTCGAGCTCGACCACGCCCATGTCGGCGAGGATCTGGCCGAGCGGCACCGAGCGGTCGCGCGCCTCGATGGCGAGCGCCTCCTGCAGCTCGTTCTTGGTCAGGAAGCCGAGCTCGACCAGCGTCTCGCCGAGCTTCTGCACCGGCTGCGCCTGCTGCCGGCGCAGCGCGGTGGCGAGCTGCTCCTGCGAGACGATCGCGTTGGCGGTGAGGTACTCGCCGAGCTTGCGCGCGCGCAGGAGCTTCTGCTTCTCGAGCGCCTGGGTGATGGTCTCGCGCGAGGCGGCCTTCTCCGCCACCAGCATCTCGCCGATCGGCTTGCCGACCTCGACGCCGAGCGTGGCCGCTGCCGGGAGAAACAGGCGCTCCACCTTGCCGTCCGCCTGCGGCAGGAACAGGAACATGCCGCACAGCGCATGCACGTGGCCGACCGTCTCGCCGTGCAGCGCGCCGCCTTCGGCGAGCTCGGCCGTGAACGGCTGGCGGTCGGAGGGCGCGAACACCGCGCCGTCCTCCGGCACGCTCTGCCGGCGCACCGCAATGGGCCGCGACAGGCGCACCGAGCGCAGAGCGGAGAAGGCCACCGTCACCGGCTGCCGCGCGTTCTCGGCAAGGAACTTGAGCACCTCGAATTCCGGGACGAAGCTCTGCAAAAGCCCGCTCGCCTTCGCCCCGTCCGCGAAGGCGAGGACGCATCCTTCGCCGGCCGCGGGCAGCTCGTCGGCGAAGTCGTAGTAGGGCGGCGCCGGCCACAGGAACTTCGGCGCTGCGCGGCTGCGCGCCAGCGCATTGCGTTGCGTGCGCGACAGCCGGCTGGTGCGGTCCGGATCGCTCACGACGCCACGGCTGCGAAATCGAGCACGACCCGCCCCACCACCCGTCCCGCCTTGAGGTCCTCGAGCGCCGCATTGGCCTCGCTCGCCGGGCGCGTCTCGACCGGCAGCGGGCGCAGCTTGCGCTTTTTCGCCAGGGCGACCACGTCCTTCAGCTCCTGCAGGCTGCCCACGTAGGAGCCGATGATGCCGATCGCCCGCTGGGCGATCGGTGGCAGGGGGTGCACGAGCTCGCCGCCGAAAAGGCCGCAGATCACATAGCGGCCGCCTTTGCGCAGCGCGCCGATGCCGAGCGCCGCGGTGGCCGGGCCGCCGACGAAGTCGAGCGCGCCGGCGATGCCGCGCAGCTCGTCTTTCGCGTCGCTTGCAGTATTGACCGTACGGCGCGCGCCGAGCTTGGCCGCCACGGCGAGCTTCGCGTCGTCGATGTCGCAGCCGACGATGTTCCTGACGCCGCGCGCTCGCAGGACGGACACGGCGATCAGGCCGAGCCCGCCGCAGCCGAGCACCGCGACCTCGTCCCGGGGACCGAGCCGCGGCAGCTTGGCCGCCGCGCTGTACGCGGTGAGCGCGGAGCAGGCGAGGGTGGCCGCGAACGACTCGTCGATGCCGCTCGCGTCGAGCAGGTATTTCGCGTCGGGGACGAGCAGGTGCGTGCTGTAGGCGCCGGCGCGGTTCACGCCCAGGTAGCGAGAGCCCGATACGCAGTGGTTGTCCTGCCCGGCCTTGCAGACCGCGCACTTGCCGCAGCCGATCCACGGATAGACGAGGCGCTTCTGTCCTACCTTGACGCCTCTCGCCCGGGGGCCGACTGCTTCCACCACGCCGAACGGCTCGTGGCCGAGCGTGAAGGGCGGGACGCAGCCGCGTTCCTTCACGTAGAAGCGTTTGCCGCCGCCGAGGTCGAAATAGCCGTCCCAGATATGCAGGTCGGAGTGGCACACGCCGGCGCGCGTCACGCGCACCAGCACCTCGGCGCCTTTCGGCTCGGGCGTCGAGGAGAGCACCTTTTGCAGCGGCTTGCCGTGCTCGATGACCTGGTAGCTGATCATGTCTTTGCCGACTCCTCGAGAGCCTGGTCGATGTCCCAAAGGATGTCGTCCAGTGTTTCGATGCCGACCGAGACGCGGATCATGTCGGGCGTGACGCCGGCCTTGAGCTGGTCCGCCTCGTCCATCTGCCGGTGCGTGGTCGAGGCGGGGTGGATCACGAGCGTCTTGGCGTCGCCGATGTTGGCGAGGTGGCTCAGGAACTGCGCCGCCTCGATGAAGCGCTCGCCGGCTTTTGCGCCGCCTTTCACGCCGAAATTGAGAAGGCCGGACGCCCCCTTGGGGAAGTATTTTTGCGACAGGGAGAAATACTTGCTGCCCGGCAGACCGGGATAGTTGACCCACGCCACGCGGGGATGGCTCTCGAGGAACTTCGCCACCGCGAGCGCGTTCGTGCAGTGGCGGTCCATCCGCACGTGCAGGGACTCGAGGCCCTGCAGCAGGAGCCAGGCGTTGAGCGGCGAGAGCGCCGGGCCGAAGGTGCGCATGATCTCCATGCGCGCCTTCATCGTGTAGCCGAAGTCGCCGAACGTCTCGTGGAAGATGACGCCGTGGTAGCCGGGCGAGGGCGAGGTGAACTCGGGGAATCTTCCGTTGCCCCAGTCGAATTTCCCCGACTCGACGATCACGCCGCCCATGGTGGTGCCGTGGCCGCCGATGTACTTGGTCGCCGAGTGCAGCACGATGTCGGCGCCCCATTCGATGGGCCGGCAGAGGTACGGAGAAGGCACCGTGTTGTCGACCACCAGCGGGATCCCGGCGTCGTGCGCGATCTTCGCCAGCGCCTCGATGTCGACGATGTTGATGAGCGGGTTGCCGAGCGTCTCGGCATAGAGCAGCTTGGTGTTGGGCTTTATGGCCTTGCGGAAATTCTCCGGCTCGTCGGGGTGGACGAACGTCGTTTCGATGCCGAGCTTCTTCAGGTTGACGTGCAGCAGCGTGTGCGTGCCGCCGTAGAGCGTCGAGGCCGAGACGATGTGGTCGCCGCTCGCGCACAGCGTGAGGATCGCGGTCGCTTCCGCGGCCTGCCCGGTCGAGCAGGCGAGCGCGGCGCGCCCGCCTTCGACCGCCGCCATGCGCTCCTCGAACACCGCCACCGTGGGATTGGAGATGCGGCTGTAGACGTTGCCGAACGTCTGCAGGTTGAACAGGCTCGCCGCGTGCTCGGCGGAGTCGAAGACGAACGACGTGGTCTGGTAGATCGGCGCGGCGCGCGCGCCGGTCGCGGCATCCGGGATCTGCCCGGCGTGAAGGCAAAGCGTCTCGAAGCCGAACTTGCGGTCGGCCATCTACTCGCCGGAAGTGTCCGGGTCGCTCTCCCGCTTTTCGGGTGACTCTTCTCTCGAGGTGGTCACCGCGCGCCGGTACTCCGAGGGCGGCACACCCACCTGGTTCAGGAAGAAGCGCGTGAAGTTGCTCTGCGCCGAGAAGCCCAGCTCGGCGCTGACCTCGGCGATCTTGCCCCGGCCGTTCGACAGGCGGGAAATCGCCGTTTCCACGCACAGCATGTCCAGGTAGGCGCGCGGCGAGAAGCCGGTGCAGAGCTGAAAAAGATCGTAAAAGCGCGAGCGCGACAGGCCGACCTGGTTGGCGAGGTCGTCCATGTTGAGCTCCTTGTTCGGGTGCGCGCGCAGCAGCGCTATGGCGCGGCGGATGCGCGTGTCCTCGAAGCGCGAGCCGCGCCAGAGCGGCGAGGAGGCGCGGCGGCGCGCGAGGTAGGTCTCGACGATCGACAGCAGCAGCTCCTGCAGCATGAACTCGAGCCGCTCGGTGGAGAGGAACCGGTCGTTCAGCACCTCCACCGACATCGTGTCGGCGAGCTGGCGGATGCGCGGCGTGATCGCCTCGACGCCCACGGTGAACGGGCGCGGGTCCTCGGCGGTGAATACCGCCGGGAAGCCGGCGCGCAGCCACTCGGCGGCCGCGTGGAACACCACCACGCGGGTCGGGCCGGGGCTGACGTGGACCTCGCCGGGATTGAGGAACAGGACGCCGTCGTAGCGTTGCTGCAGCGCGATGACCGGGTCGGCCAGCGCCTCTATACGCTCGCCGGCGCCCACTTCATCGAGCACCAGGCGGCCGAACCGCCCTTCGAACAGCCTGAGCGTCCTCCCCATGCGGGGAGGATACCTCAACTTAAGGCCTAGTAAGCGAGCCAGCGCGGGCGCTTGGCAGAGATGACCCGGGTATTCACCCCCACCCAGTTAAGGCCGCCGAAGAGCCGCCCGTGCTCGATCTTGACGCACCGGTCCATCACCGCCTCCAGGCCGGCCGCCCGGGCCCTGGCGGCAGCGGCCTCGTTCCTGACCCCGAGCTGCTGCCAGAGCACCCGGGCGCCCACCGCGATCGCATCCTCGGCGACCGGCATCACGTCCTGCGTCTTGCGGAACACGTCGACGATGTCGATCTTCTCCGGCACCTCGCGCAGCGAGGCGTAGCACTTCTCGCCGAGGATCTCTTTGTAGCGCGGGTTGACCGGGATTACGCGGTAGCCGTGCTCCTGCATGTACTTGGCGGCGAAGTAGCTCGGCCGGAACCAGTCGGCGGACAGGCCGACCACCGCGAGGGTGCGGCTTTCGCGCAGGATGCGGCGCAGGGTATTGATGTCGTCCATGGTTAATATAATCGCATCCCCGAAGGAGGAGAGACAGGCTCATGTACGTCGAAGAGCGCACGTATACGCTGCGACCGGGCACGGTTCCCGAGTACCTGAAGCACTACCAGAACGAAGGCATGGCGGTGCAGCTCAAGCACCTGCCGCACATGGTGGGCTACTACTTCACCGAGGTCGGCACGCTGAACTGCGTGGTCCACATGTGGGCCTACGAGAGCCTCGACGACCGCGACAAGCGCCGCGCCGGCATGCAGGCCGACCCGGCGTGGCAGGCGTATCTCGCCAAGATCCGCCCGCTCATGGAGCGCCAGGACACGCGCATCATGAAGTGCGCGCCTTTTTTCATCGAGCGTCTGAAAAAGATGCTTTCCGCCGTCAAGACGTGAGCGTCCATCCCCAGGTCGCCTCACTGCTCGAGCGCGTCGCCCGCTCGACGCTGCCGAAGTACCACAGCGTCTCGCCCTCGGTAGCGCGGCGCATCTACCGCGACACGCGCGCCGCGCTCTCGCCCAAGGCGCCCGAGGTGCCCGAGGTGCGGCTGCTCGCCTTCGCGAACTACGCCATGCGGGTCTATCGTCCCGCGAAGGGCACGCTGCCCGCGCTCGTCTACTTCCACGGCGGCGGCTGGACCATCGGCGATGTCGACACCCACGACGCGCTGTGCCGGCAGCTCGCCGTCGGGGCGCAGTGCGTGGTGTTCTCCGTCGACTACCGGCTCGGGCCCGAGCACCCCTTCCC
>Ga0310810_10000578_pt1 | contig 36956 bp, 34 predicted proteins | sample NCmetagenome_FD_207641 | JGI IMG/M metagenome (GOLD analysis project Ga0310810, IMG submission 207641) | Soil microbial communities from experimental microcosm in Duke University, North Carolina, United States - NC | ecosystem: Engineered > Artificial ecosystem > Soil microcosm > Unclassified ...
TCTGAAGCAAAGCGCCGTTGCCGGACTCGGCGCGCTGGCCGGGATGGCGTGGTCCGACCTTGGCTGGCCAGCGTCCAAAGAGCGGCTCATGATTCTGAGCAGCATCGGCTTGGACACGCTTAACCCCTACGCGCACAGCTCCGGTCCCCAGTACGGCATCTGGGAGAACATGATTGAGCCGTTAGTCGAAATCGACTATGCGCGCAAAGACTATTACGGTGTGCTTGCCGAGTCCTGGAAATTCCAGGGGAACACGTGGGTGTTTCGCCTGAGAAAGGGCATTCGCTTTCATAACGGCGCGCCGTTTAACGCCGCCGATGTCGTCCATTCCGTCAACCGGATTAGAAACGACAAGCGCAGCCTGCAGAAATCGAATTTCGACGATTTGACCGAAGTCCAGGCGCCCGACGATTATACGGTGATTTTCACTACCGCGGCCCCCAACGCGGTCTTTCTTGACCGTTTGCAAAACCGTTTCGTGATCAGTAAAAGCGCCGCCGAGAAATACGGCGACGAAGCCGATCAACACGCCGTGGGCACGGGGCCGTATAAACTGGTCAGTTGGCAGCGCGACGGCAATCTTGTCATGACGCGCAACGACGATTACTGGGGCTCGAAGACGGCCATCAAAGAAATCGTTCTGAAAAAAGTCGGCGAGGATGCCGCGCGGCTGGCTGGCCTGCTCGCCGGACAGGGCGATGTGATCAACAACGTGCCTGTGGAAGAAATCCCTCGCCTGGACAAGCATCCGCGGGTGCGCACGGAAAAAGTCGAAGGGCTGAGGATGTATTTTCTCGCCATGAACGTGAACCACAAACCGTTCGACAACAAGCTGGTGCGCCAGGCGTTCAACTATGCCATCGATGCGACGGCCGTGATCAAGCATATCTACGAAGGCAACGGCTACGTCATGAACGGGCCGCTCGGCGCCAATGTGATTGGCTACGATCCGAAGATCAAGCGCTATCCCTACGATCCGAAAAAAGCCAAGCAACTGCTGAGTCAAGCGGGTTTCAGCGAAGGTATCGAGGTCAAACTCTACTTTTCACCGGATCGTTATCCAAAGGCGCGCGAGGTTTGCCAGGTGATCGCCGATCAGTTGGCCAAGGCGGGAGTCAAAACCGAGCTCGTCTCCCAGGAGTTCGCCATCTTCTGGGGCGCCGACGGAGTCAACGGCGGCAAAATCCCTTTCTACTACGTCGGCCGGCCGGCCATCGATGCGGACACGGTCTACGATCAATATTACCGGTCGGGAAGAACCAAGCGCGTTGGCTTTCAGAGTGCCGAGGTGGACCGCTTGATTGACGAAGAACAAAAAACCGGCGATCAGAAAAAGCGCGTCGCGATGCTTCAACAAATCGGTCGGATTCTGATGGACGAAGCGGCTCTGGTGCCGCTTTATACCTTGGCGGAAATCTACGGTGTGGCGCGCAACGTGATCTGGAAAGCGCACCCGGAAGAAAAAGTCCTCGCGTTCAATATGAAAATTCGATAGTTCACTCCGGCGTGGACAGATCTACGACCGTCGAATTGGAGGATTGCATGACCGCAAAGAGCCACGGCATCAAGCGCAGAGACTTTCTGAAGCAGGGAACGCTCGCCGGTCTGGGCGCGCTGCTCGGCAATTTCATCGTACGCACAAGTTACGCCGCGTCGCGGGAACGGCTGACGATTTTAAGCAGTATCGGGCTCGATACGCTGCATCCCTACGCCCATAGCTCGAGTCCGCACTACGGTATCTGGAACAACATGATCGAGCCGCTCGTCGAGGTGAATTACGCCAAACGGGATTACTTCGGCGTGCTTGCCGAGTCCTGGCAGTTTCAGGGCAAGAAGTGGATTTTCAAACTGCGGAAAAATATCCGCTTTCATGACGGTTCGCCGTTCACCGCGCAGGACGTGATTTACTCGATCAGTAGGATGAAAAACGACAAGGCGAGCCTGCAAAAGGAAAACTTCAGAGACTTGGTCGAGATGCAAGCGCTGGATGAGCACACGGTAGCATTCATCACGGAGGCGCCGAATGCGGTTTTTCTCGATCGATTGCAGAATCGCTTCATCCTCGGGAAAACAGGAACCGAAGCGCAGGGTGGCGACCCTGCGGAACGCAAGCCGGTCGGCACGGGACCCTACCGATTCGTCAGCTGGCAGCGCGATGGCAATCTGGTGATGACGCGCAACGATAATTACTGGGGCCCCAAAGCGGCAGTTAAGGAGATCGTCACGAGGCGAGTCAAAGAAGACGCGGGGCGGGTGGCCGGTCTGCTGGCCGGTCAAGGAGACGTAGCGAATAATATTCCCATCGAAGAGCTTTCTCGTTTTGAGAACAACCCACGGGTGCGCGGCGAAAAAGTCGAAGGCGTGCGCATGTATTTCCTGGCGATGAACGTCACGCATAAGCCGTTCGACAACAAATTACTGCGCCAGGCGATCAACTATGGGGTGGACCCGGCGGTGATCATAAAGCACATCTACGAGGGGAACGGCTACGTCATGAACGGGCCCATGGGATCGAACGTGATTGGTTTCGACCCCAAGATCAAGCGCTATCCCTATGACCCCAAAAAGGCGAAAGAGCTGCTTGATAAGGCGGGCTTTTCTCAGGGATTGGAAATCAAATTGTACTTTTCGCCCGACCGTTATCCCAAAGCCAAAGAAGTCTGCCAGGTGATCGCCGATCAACTCGCCAAGATCGGAATCAAAACCGAGCTGATCTCGCAAGAGTTCGTGATTTTCTGGGGCAAGGACGGCGTCAACGGCGGGAAGTTGCCCTTTTACTACGTCGGCCGGCCGGCTGCCGATGCCGATACGGTTTACGATCAATATTATCGATCGGGAGTCAGTCCGCGCATTCAATATAAGAACCCCGAATTCGACAAGCTCATCGACGAAGAACAGAAAACCGGTGACCCCAAGAAGCGGGTTGCGATCTTACAGCAAGCCGGCCGAATTTTGATGGAGGACGTCCCTTTCGTGCCGCTTTACACCTTAGCGGAGATTTATGGAGTTGCGCGCAACGTCGTGTGGAAAGCGCGACCCGATGAAAAGATCATCGCGGCGGAGATGAAAATCAAATAGCGCGCGGCGCGGATTCGGCGGGCAGCAGGTTCCGCGAACGTCGAAGCAGTTTCGCTTCTCACCGCTAAGCTTGGTACTTTACCTCTCCGCCGACCAAAGTCATCTCGACTTTTAGATCCTTGATCGTTTCCGCCTGAATCGCGAACGGGTCTTCGGCGACCACTGCGATATCGGCGAGCTTGCCGACTTCGAGCGTGCCCTTGTCGTTTTCTTCGAAACCGACCCAGGACGCAGTCGTCGTATGCATGGCGAAGGCTTCGCTGACGCTGATTCTTTCCTCCGGCACCCACACTTCGCCCCAGCGCATCTTGCGCGACACGCAGGCGGCGATGTCGCGCAGCGGATCCACCGGCCAGTAGCCCGGCGAGTCCGAGCCGCCGGCGATGATCACCCCGTTTTTGAGCAGCGTCCTGAACGGAAACGCTTTGGTCAGGCGTTTCTCGCCAACGCAGTCCAAAATCGCGTCACCGACGTAGTAGCCGATGGCGATGTTCGGGATCGCCACGATGCCGCTCCGCACCATGCGCTGCATTCTTTCCGGCGTGCAGAGCCAGTTGCCCATATGCTCGATGCGATGGCGATGATCTTTGCGCGGCGAGTGCTCGATGGCGTTTTCGTAGGCGTCGAGCGCCATGTCGAAGGCGCGATCGCCGATGGCGTGCACGCAGCAGCGCAGTCCGGCGTCATGGCACTTCTGCACGGTGTGGTTCAGCTCGTCCTGCTGAATCCGGATGATGCCGTGGTTGTGGTCGTCGTCTTCGTAGGGCTCGTAGAAGCAGGCGTTGCGACCGGTGATGCCGCCGTCGATGCTCATCTTGACGCCGCCGACGCGCAGCCACTCGTTGCCGAAGCCGGTGATCAAGCCCAGTTCGATCAAGCTCTTCGACTCGATCATCGACTCGATCACGCGCGGCAAAATGCTCACGCGCGCGTGCATGCGGCCTTCTTTGTAGATTTCCTGGTAAGCGCGCACCGGCTCGGCGTAGCGCACGATGTCGTGCACGGTGGTGACCCCGCGCTCGAGGCATTGGTTCAGCGCGAAGACGATGCCGTCTTTGAGCTGGAGATAATTGAACTCGGGCGCAACTTTTTTGACGATCAACTGTGCCCGCTCGTGCAATTCGCCGGTGGGCTCGCCGGTCTGCGCATCGTGCTTGATGTGACCGCCGGCTGGATCGGCGGTGTCGCGGGTGATTTTCGCCGCCGCCAGCGCGAGCGTGTTGGCGATCGTGATGTGCGCGCCGAAGGAGATTGACACGGGATTGTCCGGCACGGCGCGGTCGAGGTCGTGACGATCAGGAAAGCGTTTGTCCTTCAGACGAAAATCCTGCATGGGGCTGCCGTGGGCGACAATCCAGGAGCCTTTGGGAGCCGAAGCTGCGACGTTGGCAAGCCGCTGCAGAATGTCCGAAACCGAATCGACGTCGACGTAAAAATCGCGACAATCGATGAGCTCCATTTCGGCGGTGCCCTTTTCGGAAAGATGCACGTGCGTGTCGGTCAGACCGGGAATGGCCGTGCGGCCGTGAAGATCGATCACTTTGGTTTCGGCTCCGGCGAGGCGGCGCACGTCGTCGGAATTTCCGGTGGCGGCGATGCGTGAGCCGACGCAGGCCAGCGCTTCGCAGGTGTCGGTCTCCGACGTGAAAGTGCGGATCTTGCCGTTGTAAAGAATCAGATCGGGGTAAGGCAGAGGGCGTTTGGCCATGGTGGTTTGCTCCTGCTTCAGTTGCTTCGCGTGGGAATTATTTTCTTCGGATCAACGTCTGGCGCATCAAAGTTTCCCACTGAGAGAATTTCACTTCAAGCTGTTCGAGGGAGAATTTTTCGTCGAGGTAGATCTTCTTAAATCTCTGTTCGCGCGAGCCGGTGTCTTCACGCGGCGACCAGAGGCCGCCTTTCATCATGAGCTGCTGGCCTTCCTTGGAATGAACATAATCGAGGAAGAGCAGCGCCGCGTGCGGATGCGGTGCCTTGGCCGTCAGACCGGAATAACCGACGGTGGTGACCACCGGCTCCAGTGGCCGCCACTCGATCGGCGCGCCTTTTTGTTTTGCCACGGTCACATCGGCATCGAAGATCGTCGGTGAGAGTGGCACTTCGCCGGAGGCGACCAGACCGGCCAAGGCGGCGCCGGACATGTCCTGGACTTTGATCTCCTGCTCGGCGAGTTTGTCGAAAAATTCCCGGCCCATCCCTTCGACGATGCTGCCGATCCAGCGCACGCCTGTGGATGTGCCGGCGATGGACATTTTAGCTTTCCATTTCGGATCGAGCAGGTCCTTGATCGATTTCGGCGCGTCGTTGGCCGTAATCAGGCTCGTGTTGAAGCCGAGGCTGTTGTAGGTCTCCCGGTTGCCGAGATAAAAAACTCCGGTCTTGCCCTTCGCTTTGACCGTGTCTGGATAGAAGCGCGCTTCGGGCGTGAAGTATTCCTGAAACAGACCGTCGCGGCGCATCAAGCCCATGCCTTCCGAGGTGGTCTCGATCACATCGACGAGCGGGCGGCCGGCGCTGAACTCTTCCATGGCACGGCGGATGAGATTTTTCGAATCGTTGCGCCATTCCGATACGGTGATGAACGGATATTTTTTCTCGAATTCTTTGACGTAGGTGCGAAACCAGGTGTGCGAGTCGTAGAGGGTCAATTGCCCTTCGCGTTTGGCGCCGTCGCTCAAAATCTTTTCCCGGTCGGCGCCCCGATACAGCGCGAGCTGCGCCGGCGACATGGGCGCGCTGGCGGCAAGAATCGGCGATGTGCCGAGGATGGAAAGAAGCAAAGTAGCAAAAAGCAATCTCAAACGATTCATTATAAAACCCTTAGCGGAGCTTCAGCGCTTGCGCAGGAAGAGCTGGCGCAGCAACCCTTCCCACTGGGCGATTTTCGCTTCCATCTCCTCGGAGGAATATTTTTCGTCGAGATAGCTCTTCTTGAATTTCTGATCCAACGAACCCACGTCCTCACGCGGCGACCAGAGCCCGCCTTTCATGATGAACTGCTGGCCCTCCTTCGAGAGCAGGTAATCGATGAACAGGAGCGCCGTGTGCGGATTGGCCGCCTTCGCCACCATTCCCGCAGAGCCGACGGTGGCGACCACCGGTTCCAGCGGCCGCCATTCGACCGGCGCGCCTTTCTGCTTGGCCAAAGTCGCATTGGCGTCAAAGATCGTCGGCGAGAGCGGAATCTCGCCCGATGCGACCAGGTTGATCAGCGCCGCCGGCGCCATGTCTTGCACGCTCACATCCTGTTCGGCGAGCTTGTCGAGAAACTCGCGGCCGAGGGTTTCCAGCACGTTGCCGATCCAGCGCGCGCCGGTAGTCGTGCTCGTGATCGCCATCTTACTTTTCAATTTGGGATCGAGAAGGTCTTTGAGAGTTTTTGGCGCCGTCGCCGGCGGAATCTGCTTCGTGTTGAAGCCGAGGCTGTTGTAGGTTTCACGGTTGGGCAGATAGAAAAAACCGGCTTTCCCGCGCGGCTTGAGTTCGTTAGGATAAAAGCGCGCTTCGGGCGAATAATATTCCTGGAACAATCCTTCGCGCCTCAGGAATCCCATGCCGTCGGCTGTGGTTTCCACCACGTCGGCGAGCGCGCGGCCGGATTTGTTTTCCTCGAGCACCTTGCGAATGATGTTCTTGGAATCGTTACGCCACTGCGCAGCGCGCACAAACGGATATTTTCTCTCGAATTCGCCGACGAAGGTTTTGAACCATGTGTGCGACGTGTAGAGAGTGAACTGCCCTTCGCGTTTGGCGCCGTCAATGAGGATTTTCTCTCGATCCGCGCCTTGGTAGACGACCAACTGAGCGGTCGTCATTGGCGCGGTGGCGGCAAACAGGATCGTGAAGTTCCCGAACAGGTAGAAGAGACAAACGAGAAGCGCGAAGGTCCAACGCCGTTGTCGTACTCGCATTGTCTGTCTCCTATCGGAATGAATCACAGGCGCAAGTGGGTTTTGTGTTCGGTCAGCCAGCCCGCCAGGCGCGCGATGCCGTCTTCAAGATAGATTTTCGGCTCCCAGCCGAGCTCGCGTTTTGCCAGTGAGATATCGAGCGGGTCGCGATTGCGATGGGGCGCGACTTCGGCGGCGTTGGGATGCTGGCCAATTTCGAATTTCAAATCGGGCAAGGCTTTTTGAATCGCCCGTTTGAGGTCTTCGCTGACGTAACTTTTATCCAGGCCGATATTGTAGGCGCGGCTTAGCTGCTCGTCGGCAAAAAGCGCGCGCTGAACGGCATCGACGATGTCGTCGATGTAAATCAAATCGTCATGCGATCGAGTGAGAAACGGACGGCAGGGCTGGCCGAGAACACCTTTTTTCAATTCCAGCGGGATGCTTCGATACAGGCCCGGCCCGTACACCGATGAATAGCGCAGCGCGACGAAATTCACGCCGTGTTTTTCTTTGTAGAAATCGCCCATCCATTCGGAAACGGTCTTGGCCGCGCGGTAGAAATAGGTCGGATAAATCGACACGGCGTCTTCTTCCTTGACCAGACTGCCGTCGGGTTTTTTGAGCTGACCGTAGATCGAAGCCGAGCTCGAATAAACCACTCGCTTGATTTTCAGATCACGCGCCGCTTCGAGGATATTCGTCATTGCGTGATAGCAGTAATGGATCACCGAAGGACTTTCGTCGCGCGGCGGGTGCGCGGCGTGAAAAATTTGGGTGGGCTTTTCCCGTTTGCAGAGAACGCGAAACTCCACGGCGTCTGTCACGTTCATCAGAATGCTCGGCGTTCTAATTCCGAGCAGCGATAGATCCGGCGAGCGCGGCACCACGTCGATGGGCACGATCCGATGACCGAGAGACTCCAACAGGCGGCTGGTATGCGAGCCGATGAAACCGTTGGCGCCAGTAACTAGGATTGTTTCTGACATGCGCTGCCCTTCGATTTTTTGTCAGCGCTTGCTGATGAACAGCCGGCGCTTCAAGCCTTCCCACTCTGCGAATTTTCGTTCCATGACGTCGGGCGGGTACTTGTTCTCGATGTAAACCTTTTTGAACTTTTGCTCCCGCGAAGTGACATCGTTGCGGGCCGAGCTGAGCCCGCCTTTAAGCACAGCTTCCTGTCCTTCCTTCGAATGAAGAAAATCAAGAAACAACAGCGCTGCGTGCGGATTGGGGGCTTTGGCGACCATGCCGGAGGTTCCCGTCGTCGCGACCACGGGATCGATGGGTCGCCATTCCACCGGCGCTCCCTTCTGCTTGGCGACGGCGATGTTGGAATTGAAAATCGTCGGCGAGAGCGGCACTTCGCCCGATGCGACGAGTTCGGCGAGTGCCGCGCCGGAAATATTCTGGACGTTCACATCCTGTTTGGCGATCTTCTCGAGAAATTCCCGGCCGTAGGCTTCGACCACGGCACCGATCCACTGCGTGCCGGTGGTCGTGCCCGCGATGGTCATTTTGCCTTTCCATTTCGGATCGAGCAGATCTTTCATGGTTTTGGGAGCTTCAGCCGGCGGAGTCAGATTCGTGTTGAAGCCGAGGCTGATGTAAAGCTCACGGCTGGTCCAGTGAAAGACGCCGTTCTTGCCCTTGACCTTAGCGTTGTTGTCGTAGGGCGCGAGCTCGGGCGAATAGAGTTCCTGAAACATTTTCTCGCCGATCATCAACGCCATGTAATCCGGGCTGGTTTCGACCACGTCGGCAATGAAGCGGCCGGCCGCCGCTTCGTCCGTCAGCCGCTTCAACAGCTCTTTCGAATCGCTGCGCCACACGTTGGCTTTGACGAAAGGATATTTTCGTCCGAACTCTTGGCTGACGTAGCCCGCCATCCAAGTATTGGAAGTGTAAAAAGTGACCTGGCCTTCTTTCTTCGCGCCTTCGAGCAGGATCGCCTCGCGGTCCTTGCCTTTGTAAAGCGCCAGCTCGGCGGTGGACATGGGTTTCGCCTGCGCCGCGAGCGCTAAAGCGCTCGGCCAGCCGCCGAGCAGCGCGGCAAGAAGCACGATTCGTCTAAAACACATGTGTCCTCCGTCTAATCGAAATAGCCGTGCTTATGCGCCCAAAGCCAGAGATAGGCTATCTTTTCGTTGTAAAGTTCGGAGTAGCCGACGTGGCCGTAGCGCGGAATCAAAGCCACGTGAGCGCCGCGGGTGGTGGCGGCGTACTTGGCGCCCATGAACATCTCGCGTTTGTGCTCGAGCTTGTCGCCTTTGATCCAGTGCCCTTTGTCGTTTTCGCCGGCGACCAGCAGAACGCAAATCGTTTTCAACCAGTTCGGGTCGGGCTCCTGCAGGTGATCGAAATATTCCTCGCGCGGCAAGCCGGTGCGCTTGGGATATTCTTCGAGAATGCCGACGGCGGCGTTGTGTTGATTGTCGCACAGGCTGGTTTTCATTTGAGAGCGCAGCGGGCTGATCAAACGAATGTAATCGTCGGCGCCGCCCCACGGCGTTAAATCCTCGGGATCAACGTAGCCCGATTCTTTGAACGAATCCGGCGAACGCCGCGACACATGGTCGATCGGTTTTTCCGCGTATTTTTCGGCACCGGTCTGGTTTCTCCATTCGAGCCGCCAGCCGTCCGGACCGCCGCTGCCAAACCCGACGATGCCGATGACTTTGGTTTTTTTGGAAAAGCGCGTGAGGTGCGCCGCCATCGGGCCGCCGGTGGAATGACCGAAGACGATGAGTTCTCTTCCCGCGAAGTATTCGTCGGTGAGCAGTCCCGCGCCCTGCAAAATCACGTTGAACGTGCATTTCAGATTGCGGTCGGCGATTTCTTTCGCCGGCAGATCACGATCCTTCAGATAAATCGGACTGCGTTCGGCCACCGGCTGCTTCCACACGCCGCCGACCGGATAATGTCCCGGGTAAGTCAGCGCGAGCACTTTGAATCCCTGCGAGGCAAGCACCCGCGCCAGACCTGGCCGTCCGTCGGGCGTCAGATCCATGATTTTTTCGCTTCCGGCGCCGCCGTGAAAGAAAACGAAAGCGCGGCGCGGGTTGGTTTCTTTCTCCGGCGTATAGAGCGTGCCGTGCATGTCCCACTCGTAACCATTGCGGTGATAGCGGGCCCAAGCGTCGGCGGTGATCCATTGGGTCGCGCAGTAGGGCGCTTCCACGGTCAGCCATTCATCCCAGGTGAGCTTCAGCAGCAGCTCTTGCGATTGAAGGCCGGCGAGAAATTTTTCGGTGGCGCTGTTCATCGTGAAAATACTCCTCTAGGACTTGCTGCCGTATTGGTCAAGATAATACTTGGCGATTTCCCCTTTGGTGGCGAACCACACGTCGGGAAAACCTTTGGCGTAACGGATGCATTCCTCGAAGACGCCGATGATGTTCGGACGGCCGCCGATGTGCGCGTGCACCAGACAGTCGATCAGCTTGGGCGCGCCGGCCTGGCCTTCGGCGTAAAGACAATCGAAGGCCGCTTTGAAGCTGTCGAAGTAACAGCGCGCGGGATTTTTGTGACTGAAAAGGAGGCTCAAATCGTTGGCGTAATCCAACCGTGGCATGATGACGATGGGTTTGCCGTTGACGGTGAGGTGTTGTGGGATATCCGGTCCCGGCAGATCGCCGGTCCAGAAAATGCCTTCGTCTACGTAGTGGCCGAAGCTGTATTCGTTGATTCGATGTCCGGGACTCACCCAGCCCACCGGCCGCTTACCGGTCACGGATGAGAGGGCGTCGAGGGTTCGGCGGATCAGTTTTTTCTCGGCGTCGGCGTCCAGCGAAGAGAGCGCCGTGTCGTTGACCCAGCCGTGGCCGACGATCTCATGGCCGCCGGCGTGAAGTTCCTTCAACGCGTCGGGAAAGTCTTCCGCGATCCGGCCGTTGGTGTCGATGGTGCCCCTGACGCCGTTGCGGTTGAGCGTGTCCATGATCCGCCAGATGCCGGCCTTGCCGCCGTATTCGCCGTAGGCAAGCGAGGCAAAATCGGGTCGGCCGTCCTCGCTGCGGCGGTACTGCGACGATTTTTCGAAAGCCTCGAAGGCGACAAAGAAGCTGACGGCGATCTTTGCGTTATTGGGCCACTGGATCGGTTTGAGTCTCATAGCTTTGCCCTTCTAAGATTTGGGTGCGCCGAATGTATTGCGAAATAGCTCGTTGTAACGGTTGAAGTCATCGCCGGCGCCGATGTCGTCGATGACATAGTTGAGTTTGTCGATGCGTTGCGCGGTGGTCGGCACACCGCGGCGGGTCGGCACGCGGCCGAAGGACGCAATGATCTTTTGTCCTTCTTCGCCGAGCATGAAGTCGATGTAGAGCCGCGCTGCATTCGGATGCGCGGCTTTGGCGCCGACGCCGATGGGTTGGAACTTGGTAAACACCGGATCCTCCGCCACCCAGTCAACAGGCGCGCCTTTGCGTTTGGCATCGTCGACGTTGTGCAGATAGGTATTCAGCACCAGCGGAAATTCGCCGGCGGCGAGAAGTCCGGTTAGAATCGTCAGACCGGAATAAAGTTTGAAATCCTGCGCGCCGAGCTTTTTCATGTAGGCGAGGCCCTTTTCTTCGCCCATGCGCTTGAGCTTCCAGGAAAACCACTCGGGCTTGGAATGATCCATGCCGATCTTGCCCTTCCACTTGGGATTCAAAAGCTCGTCATCGGATTTCGGCGCTTCGCCGCGCTTCACCATGCGCGTGTTATAGCCGATCACGTTCGGCATCATGTAGACCGCCGCCCAGTAACCGTCGGGATCGAAGAACGGTTTCTGAATGTTTTTGACTTCGGGAGAAACGTACTTGGCGAGGAGATTTCGCTTCTTGAGAAAATAGGCTTGGGTCTCGGCCGACTGAACCACATCGAATTCATAACGGCCCGCCTGCGCCTCGGTCATGATCTTGGTCAGCAGACGCTCGCCGACCGCGCGAAACATCGAGGGCTGAATAAACGGGTATTTCGCCTTGAATTCGTCGTTGAGGCGTTGCGACTGCTCGACCGTCATCGACGTATAAAGGACCAAGGCGGCTTCTTTCTTCGCGCCCTGGATCGTGGCGTCATCGGCCGCAGGAAGGGTTTGAGAAAAAAAAGCTGCAATGGCTAGCGCGAAGAGGAAAAAACAAAACCGGAAACGCATCCATCCACCTCGAAATCAGTCGAGACGGATAGTATCAAGCGGCGGTGAAGAGCGTCAACCGATGGAGCCGGGCCATGCGCAGAAGTAGCGAATTTTCGAAGATAGATTAACTGAGAAGCGCGACGATCAATTGGCCGGGCACTTGCCCGTTGTGAGATGAGCCTCGAAATCGGCCGGAAAGAGTTTGATCGCGCTTTCGATCGGTGGGCCGGGCATGCCGATCAAGCTGCAAAATCCTTTGCCACGATTGAAAGCAATGATTTTGCCGAACTGTTCCAGAATCGGTTGACCGCCCTGTCCGGCCTGGACTTTTTTCAACATCAGCGTAAGCGTGTTGGTCTCCATGCGGCAGGCGGGACATTGACCGCAGGACTCCGCGGTAAAAAATTCGGAAATTTTCAAAACCTCTTCCACCATGCAGGTGCTTTCGGGAATCAGCCGAACAACGCCGCAGCCGAGCGCGGACCCGGCATCGCGCATGGAGTTGTGATCGAGCGGTGTATCGATCTTTTCCGGCGGCAGAAACGCCGATGACGGCGCCGCCGGCAAAATCGCTTTGATGTTCTTTCCGTTCTTCATACCGCCGCCGCAATCTTCGATCAAAAATTTCAAAGACGTGCCGAAAGGTAACTCGTAAACGCCGGGTCGGTTGACATCATCACCCAGAGAAAAAATCATGGTGCCGCTGCTCTCGGTCGTGCCGAATTTGCGGTACCAATCAGTTCCATGCAAGACGATCGGCGCGACGTTGGCGAGGGTTTCGACGTTGTTGACGCAAGTGGGCTTCCCAAAAAGACCGACGGTAACAGGAAACGGCGGTTTTTGCCGCGGCAAAGCTTTCTTGCCTTCAATGACCTCAATGACCGCGGTGTCTTCGCCGGCCACGTAGTTGTGCGGCGCGGCCGTCAATTCGACTTCCACGTCGAAGTCGCTGCCGAGAATACTTTTGCCCAGATAACCGGCGCTTTTCGCTTCTGCGATGGCGTCCTGAATGCTCTTCGTCGCCGTATCGTAACGCGCGTTGATGTATAGATAAATTTTTCCGGCGCCGACGGCGTAGGCCGCGAGAATTGCGCCTTCTAGAACCAAGTGGGGCAGATTTTCCAGCAGCACCCGGTCTTTTTTGCTGCCCGGCTCGTCTTCGCCGCCGTTCATTATCAGATAATGGGGCTGCTCAGCTGCCTCGCGCGTAAACTGCCATTTTTTTCCGGTGGGGAAACCGGCGCCGCCGCGGCCGCGTAAGCCGGCGTCGGAGACGACCGTAATAACTTCTTCTGAAGACCCTTTGAGCACCCGGACTAGCGCTTCATACCCGCCGCGCGTCTGGTAGGAACTCAGATTTTCTCTTCCCTCGGGAACTCCGTGAGGGAAAAGGATGCCATCCATGACTTAAACCACTCCCGTGTCGAGCAACTGGTAAATTAATTCTTTCAAGGACGAGTCGATGGTGTCGAGCCGCTGCACGTGCGGGCCCCCGGCCAGGTGCTCGATGATTTCGTCCAGATCTTCCGCTTTCACTTTGGCGTACCAGTTTTTTTCCGGGTAGAGCACAATGTTCGGACCTTCCTGGCAAGCGCCAAAGCACATGTAGGGTTTTACCTCGACATCGCTCAGGCCTTTGTCCGAGATCCGCTTTTGCAGTTCCGCCATAAGCTGCTCCGAGCCGCGCGATTTACAATCTATGTTCTGACAAACCAGACACATTCGAGCCACAGGGATTCTCCTTGTGTCTTAATTACCCGTGCACATGGGGAGATGCAACAAGCGGACTTGCGGACGGGTTAGTTCATCTGCAACTGAGTCACCCAGTCTTTTTCCTTGATAATCTCCGCCAGCACTTGCTCGTCTTCCGGCGTCGGCAGAACTTCATCGAGGTGTTTCTTGTGCTGTTCCGGAGTGAGCAATTCTCCGGTCACGCTATAGGGCTTGCCGACGTATTCGCCGATGGAGCGATTGAACTTGAGATCGGGCGCGTACAGCTTGGCTTGATCGGCCGGCACGAGCTGATTGAGCTGGTCGATCAGCTTGCCGCTCTCGGCCATATAATGGGTGCGCGCCAAGTCGTTCAACTTCTCTTTATCCGCGGGGATTTTGGCGTCATGCTCATCGAAGCGGCCTTTGAGTCCCCAGGTGTACGCCCAGTGTGCCGAGGAGGAATGATCGGTGCCAAAAAGATCGTAGGCGGTCGAGAGCCACTTGTTGAAATATTTCTGCACGATCGGCATCGGGATTTTGCCGGCTCGAACAATTCGCGTCAGGCCCGTATGGCCGGTGAACATGTGAAAAAATTCTTCTTTCAGCATCGCCGTAACGCTCTCCGCGAGAGGCGCAAACGCGGAATGCGAAAGCATGGTGAGCTGATACTTACCGTCGCGGTCGACAAATTCCGTGTAGGTAAAAAAGTCGAGCCAGTTGTTGACCGGCGCGTTGAATGACCCGAGCAGCCGGTCGCCGCGAAAAGCTCGCCGTTCCAGAAGCTTGCGCGCCTCCAACTTTCCGGAGTCCCCGAAATAGTTCACCAGCAGATAGCACATCTGCCAGCCGTGGCGCATTTCCTCGCTGTTGACCCGGGTTAGCGCCTGACGATCGTATTCCGTCGGCGCGGTATCCAAAAGATTTTTCTGCTGTTCCACCGACGCGAACTCGGTATCGCCTTGATAAACAATCAAATTCATCAAAGCGTCGCGAATCGACTGATTGGGAATTTGTGTGACCCGCTGCCATTTCTCCTGACCCTGATAATCGCCAAATTCGATTTCCGGCGTATGCAGTTCGCCCAGCTTGGTTTCAAACTTATAATCGCCCAAAAGTGCAGGATCGTAGCCGATGTCTTGCTGCCACTGACGAAAGTACTCAACCCAGTCGTCGAAATTTGAAATCTTAATCATGACAAACCCCTCTCCGTTCTGGTTCGAACGATCGTTCGAATTTAATTTAACCTGCGGCGACCCAGAAATCAAGGTCTCGCTGAAATAACCGGTGGGGTGACGGGTTAATGGTACATTTCCAGCAGCTCGACCATACCGAGCTCGCGGGTCTGTTCGAAAAGATATCGTTTGATTTCGCCAACTTCGTCCATTTCTAGGACGATTTGCGCAATGGCTTTGGCGCCTTGGTAGCTGATTGAACGGATCGCCTTTTTCACCACCGGAATGTAGAGCGACCCGGTGCTGAACTCTTCGAGGCCCATGCCGAGGAGCAAGATTGCGCTCAACGGATCGCCGGCCATCTCGCCGCACATGCCGACTCGCTTTCCTTCTCGTTTGCCGGCGGAGATAGTCGCATTGAGCGCGGAAAGCACGGCCGGGTGCAGCGGCTCGTAGAGATTGGCGACCTTGCGATTGCTCCGGTCGACGGCAAGAAGGTACTGGATCAGGTCGTTGGTGCCGATGCTGAGAAAATCCACTTCCCGCAGAAAACGGTCGGCCAACTGCACTGCGGCGGGCACTTCGACCATCATGCCGAGCTCCATTTGCCGGTCGTAAGGAGTGCCCTCACGATCGAGCTCGTGCTTGGCTTCCGCGAGAATCTCTTTTACTTTCTGGATTTCCTCTAGGCTGGAAATCATCGGCACGAGCAACCGAACTCGGCCGAGATCACCGGCGCGAAGAATTGCCCGCAGTTGAGTTTTGAAGATCTCTTCGACCTCCAATGAAATCCGGATCGAGCGCCAGCCCAAGAATGGGTTGGGCTCGGTAGTGACGCTACGCATGTAGCTCGGGTATTTATCTGCGCCAATATCCAAGGTCCGAATGGTCACTGGTCGGCCGGCCATTGCTTCCACGACTCGACAGTAAAGCGTGTATTGTTCCTCTTCGCTGGGAAAATCGCGATGGGACAGAAAGGGAATCTCGGTCCGATAAAGGCCGATGCCCTGGGCACCGTGAAGCTGGGCGAAGGCCACGTCGCTGAGAAGACCGATATTCGCATACAACGCCACACGCCGGCCATCTGTGGTTTCTGCGGGCAGGTTCTTCAGTCCACTCAACTCCCGATTGAGCGCCGCGTAATCGCGCTCGAGACGATTGTATTCGCGGATCACTTCGGGATTCGGGTTGACGTGCACGTTGCCGGCGTTGCCGTCGATGATGAGCATATCGCCCTGATGAACCGACTCCATCAATCCTTCGACCGCCACGACGCTCGGTATCTCAAAGGATTTCGCCAGGATCGAAGCGTGCGATGTGACGCCGCCGGTGGCTAATACGAGGCCCTTGAATTTGTCTCCCTCGAGCATGCTCAGGTCCGCCGGCGACAAGTCTTCCGCGACGAGCACTGCGTCATCCGGAACGTCCAACGGCTGGCCGGAGATACCAGTAAGGTTTTCCAGCAACCGCTGTGCCGCATCTTTGACGTCCGTGGATCGCTCGCGCAGATAGTTATCGTCGATCTGTGAAATCGATTGCAGATATTTTTCGAAGACGATCTTCACCGCGTACTCGGCCGTGTATTTTTCCTTGAGAATCTGATTTTCGATCTGCTGGATGATCGCCGGGTCCTCGAGGATCAGCCGGTAAACATCGAAGATCGCGTTCTCCTCCTTGGAGATCAAAAGACTCATGCGATCTTTGACCAGGTGGACCTGCTCGATGCCGCGCTCCACGGCGCTCCGAAATCGATTGATTTCCCGCTGCGGGTTTTTGGCGATCTGCTTTTTGATCGCGTTCAGATCCATGCGCGGTTCCAGTACGAATGCTCGGCCCCGGCCGAACCCCGGCGAGGCCGCCAGGCCGTTCAAACGGCCGCGCCAGTGCTGTTTGGTTTTCGCCGCCTTCTCACGCCGCGCGCCCTCATAGGAGCGAAGCTTGCGCATGGCGTCGTTCATGCGCTTTTCGAATTCCTGGCGTTCCTCCTCCTTGCTCTTCAAAGAATCGGCGAGGCGCGCCTGCACCAAGATGCTCGCCGCCTGTGCGGAGATTGTCGTAAGCAGACGAGTTTCGTCTCGGGAAAATTCGCGTCGGCGCGAGGTTTGCACAACCAGCACGCCGAGCGGCATTTTCTGCTGAATCAGCGGCACGCCGAGAAATGAGTGAAAATGCTCCTCGTGCGTTTCGGGAAAATATTTGTAACGCGGGTGGGCGAGCGTATCCGCGACCATCACCGGTTTCATGCGCTCGATCACCAGGCCGGTGAGTCCCTCGCCGGTGGCCATGGAAACTTTATCCACCGATTCCGGGTCCAGGCCCATCGTCGCACGCAAGGTGAGGCGATTGGTTTTACGATCGAGAATGTAGATCGAGCAGACTTCGGTCTGCATTCTTTCCGCTACGGTGGCGACAATGCGATCGAGGGCCTCCTGCAAATTATGCGAGTGGCTGATGAGCGCGGTGATATCCTCGAGGATATCGAGATGAAGAGGAGCTTGCTTTTTCGCCATAGCAGCGTCCCTGCGACGCGCTATCTATAAAACATAATTCCTGCTTTTCCGCCAGGGAAGGAGCGGACTTACAAGCGGCGCGGTCTGTGTCGCGCGCGCGTGTGGGAAACTTGGCCGGCGGGGAAAACGCCGGGGATCTGCTCGCCGCAGAGGCAACAGCCGGCACGAAGATTGTTTTCCAAAATTTCATGCCACGAGCGACGGATCACGGCGGTGCCGCACGAAGGGCAATAGGTCGTCTGCCCATTGAGATCATGGACGTTGCCGACGTAAGGGAATTTGATGCCCGAGGATTTTGCGATCTCCCGGGCACGAACGAGGGTTGCCGCCGGTGTGCGCGGCTTGTCGGTCAGCTTGAAGTCCGGGTGAAAGGCCGTGAAATGGATCGGCACCGAATCACCGAGATGGTCGACCACCCAATCACAAAGCCGGCGGGTTTCGTCGGGATCGTCGTTTTCGCCCGGAATCATTAGATTGGTGATCTCGTACCAAATATCCGTCTCGCGCTTCAGCCATTGCAGCGTATCGAGCACCGGATCGAGGTGAGAAAAAGTCAATTTGTGGTAGAAGCGCTCGGTGAACGCTTTGAGATCCACGTTGGCGGCATCGATATGGCGAAACACCTCCGGTCGCGCCTCCGCCGTGATATAGCCAGCGGTGACCATCACGCTTTTTAGTCCGCGCTCGCGGGCTAAGCGTGAGATGTCGATGACGAATTCACCCCAGATCACCGGGTCATTATAAGTAAACGCCAGCGCGGGTACGCGGTGTTTCAGCGCAAGCTCAACGACTCGATCCGGGGTCACTTCCAGACTCTGCGCTTCATCGAGCTTGGCTTTGCTGATGCTCCAGTTTTGGCAGAAGCGGCAACCCAAGTTGCAGCCGGCCGTACCGAAGCTCAGGATTTCACTCCCAGGCAAGAAGTGATTGAGCGGCTTTTTCTCGATGGGGTCGATGGCAAATCCCGTCGACGAGCCGTAGCCCAACGAATAAAGTCTGCCGCCGATGTTTTTGCGAATGTAGCAGAAACCGGCTTGCCCTTCGCCGATGCGGCAATAACGGGGACAAAGCGTACAGAGAATTTTCTCGTTCGCCTCCGCATGCCACCAGAGCGCCTCTCGCATGAAAAAATAATCCCGCTTTTAGATGCGCGCCGCAAGCGCGCGAATCAGCCTGTGGATCGGATCTCATGGCGATTATGCTATAGTGCTCTCATGGGTCGGGTCGCCGGATTGATAGGGATGCGCCACATAGCTTTGAAGGTCAGGGATGTGGCCCGCTCGAAAAGCTTCTATCAGGAAATTCTCGGCATGGACGTAGTCTGGGAGCCCGATTCCGAAAACGTGTATCTCTCCTCGGGCTGCGATAATCTTGCAATCCACGGCGTCTCGGCGCATTTCTCGGCCAGCGCAGAGGAAAAACAACTCGACCACATCGGCTTTCTGGTGGAAAGTATCGAGCGGGTAAAAGAGCTCGAACAGGAATTCATGACCAAGGGCGTGCGCATCATGCATTCATTCAAGGCGCATCGCGACGGCAGCGCATCCTTCTATTGCTCCGATCCCGACGGCATTGTGATTCAGATGCTTTTCGAACCGCATTTGAGCGCACAAAAAATCGGATAACGTCTCAGCTACAATCTCGCCGGCCTTGACCTCGCCGCGGTTCATCGACTACGTTTCGAGGAAAGCTCTGGGCTACGTTCGAGAGGTGGCGTGATGTACGATCTCTTAATAAAAGGCGGCAGGATCTACGACGGCTCGGGCATGCCCGGGTATACTGGCGATGTCGGCATAAAAGATGGCAAGATCGTCGCCCTCGGTCGCCTGAAAGAGAACGCTACTCGGACGCTCAATGTCGACGGCTTGGCTGTCGCGCCAGGTTTCATCGATCCCCACACCCATCTCGATGCCCAGCTGTTCTGGGATCCGCTCGGCACGTCGTCATGTTTTCACGGAGTGACTTCGGTAGTGCTCGGTAACTGCGGCTTGAGCCTGGCACCGGCGAAGCCGGAAAACCGCGACGCGGTGATAAAGAGTTTCGTGCGCGTGGAAGCGATCAGCCGCCGCGTGCTCGAAGAAGGGATTCGGTGGCGCTGGGTTTCTACGGCAGAATATTTGAATGCTCTCGATCATCGCCTGGGCGTGAATGCGGCAGCGCTGATCGGTCATATCGCCGTGCGCCATTACGTGATGGGCGAAGACGCGGTGGAGCGTCAGGCTACTGCCGAAGAAATCGCTGCCATGAGAGACTTGGTGCGCCAGGGCATGGAGGCGGGCGCGGTCGGTTTCTCCACCAATCAAAATCCCCGGCACATCCGCGAAGATAAAAAACCGGTGGCGAGCCGACTCGCGTCCGACGATGAATTGGGCGCGCTACTCGACATCCTGGGAGAGATGAATTCCGGGGTCGTGCAGTTGAGCGGCGGCGGCGCGGATGCGCGCGGGCGCATCGCCTACGCCGCAGCAATGGCGCGACGCACCGGCCGGCCAGTGATCTGGCAGAGTATCAGTCACAGCTGGAGCCGGCCGCATCATTGGCGCGAGATGCTCGCCAACACCGAGCAGATTTTCAGAGACGAGGGTCTGCCGATTTACGCGATGACCCAGGCCAAGCCTTTTCAGAATCGCTATACGCTTCTCGATGCCCAATGCTTCGATGAATTTCCTACCTGGAAGTCGGCCATGTTCAACCCGCCGCCGGTGCGTAAACAGATGTTCGCCGACTCTGCCGTGCGAAAAAAACTTCGGGCCGAAGCGATCGAGGACCGATCGCCTTCGGTATTTCCGAGACGATGGGATGTAATTTTCGTCGATCAGGTGAAGCTCGCCAAAAACAAATCCTGCGAGCACAAGAGTGTCGAGGAACTCGCCGCCGCTCAGGAAAAGGACGGTCTCGACTGGTTTTTGGATATTTCTCTCGAGGAAGATCTCGAAACTCGCTTCGTCCACACCAACACGCAAGGTGATCCCGAAGCCGTTTGCGAGATACTCAAGCATCCGGCGGTGATGATCGGCCAGTCCGACGCGGGCGCGCACATGGGTTACGATGCGCGCTTCGGCTACAGCACCGCGTTTCTCGGGCGCTGGGTGCGCGATCACGGCATCATGAGTCTTGAAGAGGCGGTCAACAAACTGACCTTTCGCGTCGCCTCGATCTTCGGCCTCAGCGATCGCGGCTTGTTGCGACCCGGCTTTGCGGCTGACATCGCGGTGTTCGATCCGGCGACGGTCAATACACTGGAGCCCGAATACGTTCGGGATTTGCCGGCCAACGAAACGCGCATGATCCAAAGAGCCGCTGGCGTACCGCACACGATCGTCAATGGCGAAATCGTGATCGAAAACGGTGCGCCCACCGGACTGCTTCCAGGCAGAGTTCTGGGACCCAAGCCGAACTAGAAGCACACGCTGATCGCAACACCAGAAAACTTTGCATCGTAAGAAAGCTGTTTCTTTCGTGCCGATTATTCGGCGGGCAATTTTGCTGTCAGGTAATTTCTTCCGCTTTTGTTCATTTTTCCTATCGCTCGAAATTTCCGAAATCCCTAGAAGCCTGATATCGCGGGCTTTTATTTAGGCACGGCGATTGCCCTATTTGGCAATTGTGTGAGCGAAGACGCTCTCCGGATTACCGTAAGCCGGGAAGCGTCGAACATGCAGAGAGGAGGAAAGAAATATGAAGAACGCTCTTAGGACTTTGATCGTCGGTGGGTTGGTGGCGGGCTCTCTCGCAGGCTCGGCAGGTTCGGTCATCGCGCGTGACTACTGGCATTGGTCGCAGCGTGAGCGGCGTTGGGATTACCGCGCCGATGTGAGAAGCGATCGGCGTGATCTCGCGCAGGCCCGGCGCCAGCTTGAATATGACCGGGCGCACCATGTCAGCCGACGCACCATCGCGCGGGACTTGGACCGCATTCACGCGATCGAAAACGAACTGCGTGAAGACCGCCAGGCGTTTTACCGACGGTAACTGAGATCGAAATTTTTACTAACTACTAAATGAGCGCCTGGCACGACGGGAATTATTTTTACAGGCGAAACAGGGAGGAAGCATGAAACGTAATATGAAGCATAAATTGAATGTTCTGCTGACGGGCGGATTGGTGGCGGGTGCTTTGATTGGCACCGCGGCGCCAGCTCACGCCGACTGGGATTGGTGGCATAACTGGTGGGGCCATGAGCGACGCGACGAGGTGAGGAATGACCGCCACGAGATCCAAAAAGACCGTGGCGAATTGCAGGGCGACCGCAGGGAGTTGCAGCAGGATAGGCGCGAGCTCAAGCGCGATCTCCGCAACGGCGCGGACCGCGGCGAGATTCAACAGGACCGCCGTGAGCTCAGCAACGACAGACAGGAATTACAGAGGGACCGGCGGGAGTTGAGGCAGGATCAGCACGAGTTCAATTACGACCGCCGTTAAACATCAGTCGTTTGAGATTACATAGGGTAAATTGCACTGACCCGGCCGCCGAAAGGCGGCCGGGCTTTTTTTGGCCTGTGAATTTCAGGCCGATCGAGTGAGCGCCGCTTTGATCCGTTCCGGCGTGAACGGCACTTCGCGCAGCCGAACGCCGACAGCGTTGAAGATCGCATTGGCGATTGCTGCCGGCACGGTACTGGTGGTGGCTTCGCCGGCGCCGGCCGCTGGCTGATCCGGCCGGTCGATCAGCTCGACCACGACCTCGGGAATTTCCGGAAAGCGCAGGATCGGATAGCTAGACCAATCGAGACTCGTAATGTTGCTGCGATCGAATTTGACTTCTTCCTTCAGCGCGCGGCTGGTCGCCTGGATCACATTTCCTTCGATTTGGTTTCTGAGCCCGTCCGGATTGACGGTCAACCCACAATCGTGAGCCACCACTACCTTCGTGACCCGCACGGCGCCGTCGGCAGGATTGATTTCTATATCGGCAATCGCCGCCACGTAAGCTTCGGTTCTCTCGTAGCGCACGAACGCGACACCGCGGCCGAGCTTCATGCCCGTTTGTGCGGCTGGACGATTCGGCCAGTCGGCGCGCTTGGCGGCCGATTGCAGTACCGCTTTCGCGCGTTCGTCGTCGAGCTGGCGCAGGCGGAATTCTACCGGATCGGCGCCGGCGGCCAAGGCCAATTCATCCATAAACGATTCGTTGGCGAAGGTGTTTTGTGGCGAGCCCAGACCCCGTAGCGCCGAAGCTCGAAGCGGACTCGATTTCAGCCAGTGCACCAGAACGCGGTTGTTTTTGAAATTGTAAGTGTGGTTGGCGTTGCGATCGGCGCCGGATTGGCTCGCCATGCCCGCCGCCTTGCCGGTGAGCTGTCCGGCGAGCAGACTACCGGCGCTGCCGTTGGGGCGGCTCGAATGCGTGGGCGTCCAGCTTTGAAAATCCCAGGCGACAATTTTGGCGTCGTTATCCAAGCCGCCGCGGACTTCCATCGCCATCGCCGGACCGACCGGTTCCCAGCCGTGCTCGTCCTGGCGCATCCATTGAACCCGCACAGGCCTGCCGACCGCCTGCGAAAGGAGCGCCGCGCCTGCGGCGGCGTCATCGGCGCCGTTGTGACCGTAGCAGCCCGAAGCTTCCGTGTAGATGACGCGGACCTCCGCCGCAGCAATGTCGAGAAGCTGCGCTATGGTCGGACGCAATTGATGCGCGCCCTGGGTCGCGGACCAGATGGTCGCGCCGCCGTTCTTCACGTCGGCCACTGCACAGGACGGACCGATGGAAGCGTGGAGCTGGTACGGCCAGTAGTAGCTCGCGCTTAGAGTTTTCGCTGCTGTTGCGAACGCTGCGTCGACGTCACCGGCGCTTCCAGCCGGTCGATCATTGCTGGGAATCTTGCGCAGCGTTTCGGCGAGCTCGCTCATGAGCGGCAGCGGTGGCGACGGCGCTTGCCATTCCAATTTGAGTTCGCGCGCGGCGCGAATCGCCTGCTCCTCGCGCTCGCACACTACGCCGACGAAATTCTCATTGACGACGACTTTGACGAAGCCCGGAAGCGAACCGATCGACGATGGGTCGGCTTTGACCAAACGAGCGTCGATCGACATAGGATGAATCACCCGCCCGTGCAGCATTCCAGGGAGCCGCAGGTTCTGCAGGTAAACATGAGCGCCGGTGATTTTGCCTGGAATATCGACCCGCGGCACAGGGCGGCCGACCAGTTTATAGCCGCTCGGACTTTTCGCTTGGATCGTGCCGCTGATTTCGCGCTCGAAGGAGTGGCCGCCAAGCGCTTCGGCGAAGGTCAATTTTTTGCCGAAACCGTCGCGGGCCGCGATGACGCCATTGGCGATCGTCAACGCTTCCTCCGGCACTCCCAGTCGCGTCGCCGCAAGCGAAAAGAGAGTTGCCTTTGCCTCGGCAGCGGCCTGGCGCAATTGACCGCCGCCGCGTTTGATCGTCTGGCTGCCAAAGGTCGGCGCCTGATCCACGGTGTTGGCCGTGTCGCCCTGAATCCATCTGATCTTTTCAAACGGAAAATCCAACTCGTCGGCGACAATTTGGCGGAGTGAAGTCGAGACTCCGGTGCCGAGCTCGACTTTGCCGGTCATCACCGTGACTGTGTTATCGTTGTGGACGATCAGCCAAGAATCGACCTGATTCGCCGGCAACGGTCCACCTGATGTTCGGAGTGTGGCGGCTTGGCTTTCGCTCTCCCCCCAATCCAACGGCCAGCCAAAGGCCACAACCAGCGCGGCCGTGGCCTTGAGAAAATCTCGGCGAGTGATGTCGATGTTCATCTCGGATTCCTCCGCGAAGATGAACTAGCGATCGGTAGCTAACGTCTAGCGCGTTCGGCAAATGACCAGTCGTACACGACTTGCGGCTTTGCGGTGATCTTTTCTTTGGCGCGGAAGGTGCCGACCGCGATCCATTCCTCGACCACCGAATCGGGCACGGTCAGGTCAGGGTTATACTGGTCACGATAGATGCCGTAGAATTTTTCCGCCGCCGGCCGATCGAGCTTAAGAAGCTTCTCGATCAGACCGACGCCGACTTCGCGCTGGCTTTGCAGAAACAAAATCGCGGCGCGCTGGGCGCGCAGAAAGTGCACGATTTCTTCGGGCTCGCGCTCAATTTTGCGATGGGTGGTGCTCAAGCCGACGATGGGAATGCGTACGAACTCGGCGGTTTCCTTGACCGACAAGAGTGTTTTGAACCCTTTTTGCTCGGCGCGGTACTCGAACGGACTGTTGACCACGGTGGCGTCCACCGAGCCACTGACCAGTGCGGCGAAACGCGCGTCCGGGCTGCCGGCGACGGCTTGCAACGTGACGTCCTTGTTGGGATCCAAACCGTTTCGGCTGAGCAACTGATAAATCGCGAAGTCGGCGGAGCTGCCGAAGGTGTTGATCGCGATCCTTTTGCCTTTGAGCGCTTTGACGCTGTCGATGTCCGGCCGCGAAATGATCGCGTAGCCGCTTGATTTTGTGGTAGTCCCGACGATTTTTACCGGTAACCCACGCATGGCGGCGCCGGCGATGAAAGGGATGATCGTCACGTAGTCCAGCTCGTTCGCCATTAGCGCGCTCAGCATTAAATTGGTTCCTTGAAACTGAACGTAGCGGACCCGCAGTCCTTCTTTGTCGAAAAACCCGCGCTCGCCAGCAATGCGATCCGGCAGCGCGGTCCAGGCGGAACCGCCGGTCCAGCCGACGTTGAGAACTTTGGTCTCGGCGCCGAAAGCGGTGACCGCCGTGACAGCGATGAAGACCGTCGACAAGACGGTAGCGAAAAAGCGAGCGCGCGCGTTCATGTGCATTACCTATCAATCAACCAGCCGCCGCCACTTTTGTGACGGTGGCGCCGCCGAGATGCTTGGCGAAAAACTCCAGCGTACGTGCCCAGGAGGTTTCGTCGGCTTCCGGCCGATAACCTTTCCAGCCGCTCCGGTTAAAACCGTGCGGCGCGTCGGCGTAGTAGAAAAATTCATGGGCTTTGCCGAGCTTCGTAAGCTCGGCGCCGAGACGGCGCATCTCGTCGGGCGACGGGTTTTTGTCGAGTTCGCCGAAGTGGCCCTGGATCGGACAGGACACGTTAGCGGCTAGAGTAGCCGGGGCCGGCCGGTCGCCCCATTGCTGATAGGTGCCGCCACCGTAGAAATCCACGGCCGCTTTGAAGGAGTTGGTTGCCGCCGCCGCGAGAAAGGCGATGCGCCCGCCCATGCAAAATCCGATGACGCCCAATCGTGAGGTGTCGGCGTTGGCGCAGCCCTTGAGAAAATTGATGGTGGCGTGGATATCGTTCAGCACGTTGGTGTCGCGCCGGGTATTTTTGAAGCTGGCGGTCTCCTCCGGCGTCTTGGGCTCGCCTTCGCGGTGATAAAACTGCGGCGCGATGCCGATGTAACCCGCGGCCGCGACCCGCCGGGTCATTTCCTGCGTAAAGGCCGCGACGCCGTCCTGGTTTTGCGCGACGATCACGGCGGGAAATGAACCTGGCCCGTCTGGCTGGCTTAAATAGAGCCCCATCGCGCTGCCATCGACCGTCACCGTTGCCCAGGAATTTTTCATAAGTGCCTCCCTAAACTGATCGATTTTTTTCTATTATCTCGTCCGATGCCTGTCAATGACAAAACCGTGGGCCGTGGCGGATTTGGCGCAGGTCATGACCCTTTTCGCGGGTGTAGAATCAATTTGCAAGACAGGTGCGAAGCCGGTAAACGAAGCAGAATGAAGACCATTCCGGAAGAGATGCTGGCGGATGCAAAAGAGATCAAAAAGGCGATCAAATCGCTTCGTGCGAAGAACACAATCGAGAGCCTGGTGCGCCGTGGGGTTGCTCCGGAGCGAATCGAGCGCACCATCAGGGATGCCGAAGCGGCTGCCGAGGCAATCACCGATCAAGCCAAGTCACGCATCGAGCATCGCAAGCGCGCGAAACTTAAAATCGTGAAGGCCTAGTCCGCGAACCGAATCGCGGCCAAATCGGTAACCGGACAAAAAACCATGAAGCGCAGCATCGACCGCATTCTCACCACCCACACGGGCAGTCTGCCGCTGCCGGAAACCGTTCGGCGCGGCCTGACGGCGAAACGCCGCGGCGAAACCTACGATCAAAAATCTTTTGATGCGGAGCTCACCGGTGCGATCGATGCTGTGGTGCGACGTCAGGTCGAAGTCGGCGTCGATGTGGTCAATGACGGCGAGCTCAGCAAAACCTCGTGGAACGATTACGTCGTGCACCGGATCGGCGGTCTCGAAAAAATCGCGCGCTCTCGAGCCCACGGAGCGGAAGCGTGGAACGCGGATCGGGGAATTGTCCGACCGCGCGACACCGGATTGGCAAGAAGCGATGCGGAGGATGCGCCGCGGCATTTCCGCACCGATATCGCCGAGTTTCATGACTTGGCGCGCAGTCAAAGCGACGCGCACGATAACGGTGGCATGGCTTATGTTTGCAGAGGTCCGTTGAGTTGGCGGGATTTCGCCGAGGTGGAAAACGATATTACCCGCCTCGTTACCACGACAAAGGCGGCGCGTCCCAACGATGTTTTCATATCGGCTTTGTCGCCGGGCTGCTTCGCGCGCTTTTTCAGAAACGAATACTACTCCAGTGAAGAGACGTATCTGCAGGCCGTTGCCGATCTCATGTGCCGGGAATACGAAGCGATTGTCGCGGCGGGATTCGTCCTGCAGCTCGATTGTCCGGACCTCGCCTCGGGAGCCAACACGGACTACGCCGATTTGAGTGTGAAAGAATTTCGCAAGGTCGTCGAGCAGCATGTGGAGGCGATCAATTACGCGCTCAAAGGTATTTCGCCCGAGCAGGCGCGCATCCACGTCTGTTGGGGCAATTATGAAGGACCCCATCACCGCGACATCGCGCTGGGCGACATTATCGACGGCGTGCTCAAAGTCAAAGCGGCGGGCATCACCATCGAGTCGGCCAATCCGCGCCACGCGCATGAGTGGAAGATCTGGCAGGAACGAAAGTTGCCCGACGGCAAGATTCTTTTCCCCGGTGTGATCGATGACACGACTTATTTTATTGAACACCCCGAACTCGTCGCCGAGCGCATCGTGCGCTTCGCCAAGCTCGTCGGCAAAGCCAATGTCATCGCCTGCACTGACTGTGGTCTGCGTCATCTGCCGGATGCCAATCTGGCGCTTGCCAAACTTTACGCTTTGAGCGAAGGCGCAAAGCTGGCCAGCCGCGAGCTGTGGAATTAGCAACATAGCCCCTCGAAATCTCTTCTCTGGCCCAAACCCATTGGGCACAGCGCGTCTCTCGCTGCGTCCAGCCTTGCTCCTGCGATTAATGATGTTACAACTAGTCGCACGGTCTCATCCCTTTTGGCCGGAAGTGGCTCGATGTCGACTCGACCGAAGTTTCTGAAAAAAAACTGGTGCACCACGATGATCGCCTTGTCGTTGACGGCGTCTTTCGCGGTGATTCCCTGGAATCTTCAAGGAGCGCAGTCAAAAGGCGCGCGGCGCACAACAAAAGCCGTGGTCGCCAAGCCGGCGGCAAAAAAAATCACGGAGCCCCGCGCTTACGAAATCGCGTTCAAGACCTTCAAACTAAAAAACGGGCTACGCGTGCTGCTCGCGGAGGATCATAGCGCGCCGACATATTCTATCTGTGTCACTTACAACGTAGGTTCGCGCGACGAGAAGCCGAGCCGGACTGGCTTTGCCCACTTGTTCGAGCACATGCTGTTTCAGGGCTCCGCCAACGTCGGCAAGGGCGAGCACTTCATCCTGATCCAGAATAACGGTGGCAGCGCCAATGGCACCACCAACATGGAGCGCACGAACTATTTTGAGACCCTGCCGATCAATCAACTGGAGCTGGGTATCTTTCTCGAGGCCGACCGCATGCGCGCGCCGGCGATTACCCAGGCCAATTTTGATAACCAGCGGTTGACTGTTCAGGAAGAGCGCCGCCAGAGTTACGACAATCGCCCCTACGGCAAAACCTACGAGGCGGTCATCGGGCTTGCCTATGACAATTTTGCGTACCAGCACTCGACCATCGGATCGATGGACGATCTCAACGCCGCCACAGTGGACGACGCCGAACGATTTTTTCGTTCCTACTATGCGCCTAACAACGCGGTAGTTTCGCTGGTCGGTGATTTCAAGAGCGATGCGGCGCTCCGCCTGATCCGAAAATATTTCGAGAGCATTCCAGCGCACGATCCGCCGCCAATGCCCGATATGAGTGAGCCCGCGCAGAAGGCCGAGCGGCGAAAAACGATCGAGGACAGCTTCGCTCGCACGCCGCGGCTCGATGTCGTTTATAAAATTGCACCGGGCAATACGCCGGACTGGTATGCTCTCGATGTGCTTGGCTACGTGCTCTCCAGCGGCGTATCGTCGCGGCTCTATCAAAAGTTGGTGAAGGAGAAGGAAATTGCCTTGAGCGTCGGTGCCGATGCCAACGAGCAACGCGGCACGTCGCTATTTTGGTTTAGTGTGATGGCAAGACCAAATACGGATCCGAAAGCGCTGGAAACGCTTCTTTACGAAGAAATTGCACGGCTTCAAAAGCAGCCCATCGCGGATTGGGAGCTGGCGAAAGTGCAAATGCAGCTCCGCCGCCAGCGCGCGCAGCAGATTTACAGCAGCCGCTCGCGGGCCAACGCGCTCGGCCATTTCGCGGTTTTCTACAACGATCCGGGACTGATCAATTCGATCTGGAGTCGCTACGAACGGGTTACGAAGGCCGATCTTCAACGGGTGGCACAGCGCTATTTTCGCGAGAGCAATCGCACTGTCGTGACCACTATGCCAAAGACCGCGGGCGAGGTTGAGAAGCCTCAATGAATCGGCAGCGTAAAAACGAAACGGTTCTCCTGCTCGCTCTTTGCGCGCTAGTTTTCTCCACGCCCCGGCTGAGCGGTCAGGAAGCGATCAGCACGCCGCAGAGCCGGGTCGAGCGCAAGAACAAAGCGCCGGTCTCGCGCGAAATCCTGAACGTCAAACTGCCCAAACCGGTGGAAGCCACGCTCGCCAACGGTTTGACCGTGCTCATCCTCGAAGATCACCGGGCGCCGTTTGTCAACGTGGCGCTCCACATCGGCGGAGCAGGCGCCCTGTTCGAGCCTGCATCGGAACCGGGTCTGGCGAGTGCCACAGCGCAAATGCTTCGTGAGGGCACGCAGACGCGGAGCAGCATTCAAATTGCCGAGGAGATCGATCGGCTTGGCGCTGCTTTGGCTGCGGGCGCTTCCTTCGGCTCGCCGGACGCGGTGGTGAGCGCGTCGGGGCTGAGCGACAACTTCGATCAGTGGTTTGCCGTGGCGCTGGACGTTTTGTTCCATCCAAGTTTTCCCGTCGAAGAACTCGGCAAGCTGAAGCAGCGTCTGCGCGCGCAGCTTCGCGAGCAGCGCTCGTCTTCGGGTTTTCTCCTTGAAGAGCGCTTTTATGGCGCCGTCTACGGCGATCATCCTGCGGCTCACGTGGCACCGACTTTGGCTTCGGTCGACGCGCTCAATCGAGATGCGCTGCTCGAATGGCACAGGGAACGCTACGCGCCACAAAACGCGCTCCTCGGCATCGCCGGCGACGTGCGCGCGCCGGATTTGATTGCGCGGCTCGAGAAGCAACTCGGATCCTGGAAACCAACTGCCGCCCAGGAAGTTTGGCCGCGCGACCCGGTGGCGGCGACCGAGCATCGGGTTTTTCTGGTCAATCGCCCAAACTCGGTGCAGACCACTTTAGCGCTGGGCAACATCGCGATCGACCGGCGCAGCCCGGATTATCCCGCGATGGTGGTCATGAATCATGTGATCGGTGGTGGAGCGTCGTCGCGCCTGTTTCTCAATCTGCGTGAGGAGAAGGGCTACACCTACGGTGTTTATAGCGATTTCAGCGCGCTCAAATATCCCGGGCCGTGGCGCGCCGGGGGCAATCTTCGCACCGAAGTCACCGAAGGCGCGCTGACCGAATTTTTTCACGAGATCCGCCGCATCCGCGATGAAAAAGTGCCTGCCGCGGAACTGGAAGCGAGCAAGCGCTCGATCGTGGCCAGCTTCGCGCTATCGCTCGAGCAGCCGGCGCGGGTTCTGGGCTTCGCGATTACGCGCAAGCATTACGACCTGCCTACGGATTATTGGGAAACTTATCCGGAGAAGATCATGGCTGTAACTGCGGAGGATGCGGAGCGTGTGGCCCGGAAATATTTGGATCCCAACACCCTGCAACTGGTCGCCGTCGGCGACGCCGAGAGAATCAAAGGGATACTGGAACCCTACGGCAAGGTGGAAGTCTTCGATGCCAACGGCGTTCGCCTCGACGGTTCGAAACCTTGACCGCCCGCGTGTCTTTTTTGCACTGCTAAAAATCTTCTGGCCAGCGCAAATCCCAAGTTGGTATAATTGACTCGATCGCGCCTGGGTGCTTTGGTCGATTGGGCGATCACCTTTTCATGATGCTTCTAGTCATTGCATTTCTGTTTGGCGCCGTTGTCGGCAGCTTTCTGAACGTTTGCATCGCGCGGCTTCCGAAAGGAGAGTCGATCGTCCGGCCGCCATCGCACTGTCCGAATTGCCAGGCGCAGATCCCCTTTTACTGGAACGTGCCGCTGTTAAGCTACGTGTTTCTCCTGGGCCGCTGCCGCTCTTGCAAAAAGTCGATTTCGTTGCGCTATCCGCTCGTCGAGCTTCTCACTGCGGTGGTCGCGCTTTCTTTGATGCGCCGCTTCGGGGTGAGCTATTCGTTTTTCGTGATTTTCCTCTTCGCTGCGGCGTTAATCGTCATCTCATTTATTGACCTCGATGTGCGGATCGTGCCCGATGTGATCAGCCTGCCGGGGATTGTCCTTGGCTTGCTGTTCGCGGTAGTCGGCTATTTTCTTTTTGACGGTACCGACGAGATCGTGCCATCGCCGCTGAGCTCGCTGATCGGCATTCTCATCGGCGGCGGGTTTCTTCTCGGCACGGCCTGGCTCTACGAAAAGATTACCGGGGTCGAGGGTATGGGCGGCGGCGATATCAAACTCCTCGCCATGATCGGCGCCTTTTTGGGTTGGCCCTCGGTGCCCGTGACGCTTTTTTTCGCCTCTCTGGTGGGCTCGGTGGTCGGCTTGGCGCTCATGCTCACGACCGGGGCCGGACGCCGGCTTGCTTTGCCGTTCGCCCCCTTACTCTGCTCGGGCGCAGTTTTGTTCATCTTTTTCGGAGAAAGTTTGATCCGGCTCTACCTGCCTCCAGGTTAGGATCTCGGAAAGCTTGTCTTTAACAAATTTCGTCATCGTGACGTTGATTGGCATAGAGACGGTTTTGCCTACGGGCAGTTCTGAGAGCTTTTCCGTCTAAATTGAGCCAAGCTGGAAGATTCGCGCTATGCGTGAGCCTGTTTTCGACTGGTGCGCGTATTGCTCCCCCCCCCGGTCGTATTATCGGTGGCAGATTAAAAGGCGCGGGCAAGAGTGCCGAAACGACCGTGAAGGACTGTATCCACATGTTTTCCAGCCAAAAACGTTTAATCGGAAATAGTCGTGGTTTCAGCATAGCCGAGATTATTGTGGCGGTCGCAGTTTTCAGTATTCTTGCTGCGATTGCGATTCCTCAATTCGTCGCTTTCCGGCCAAAAAATCGCTTAAACGGTGCGACCCGGCAGATCTATAGCCAATTGATGTGGGCGCGCTCTAAGGCGGTGACAGACAACAGCAGCTACGTCGTCACGTTCCCGACCAACCAAACCATGTTGATCACTGGAAGCACTACCCGCACTGTGAATATTCAATCCGATTACGTCGACGTGACCTTGAGTTCCACTGCGACGACGATCACGTTCTCGTCCCGCGGAACCTCGGACGTATCACCGACTATCACACTAACCAATTCAGGTGGTAGCAAGACGGTTAGTCTAAAAATCACGGGTGCGGCGACGATCAGCTAATCAAACCATGATGCTCGTTAAGCTTTTTCCCGTGCCCGCCGTCGGCGATGAAAAGGGTTTTACACTGTTGGAAATTTTCATTGCTATTCTTCTTCTGACGGTGGGACTTCTAGGCACGGCAGCTCTCACGACGGGAGTGGTGCGCGGAAACGTTTCTAGCCGGCTGTTGACCAGTGCGACAGCCATCGCGCAAAGCTGTTTGGAGGAAAACCGTCGAGTCGGTTACGCGAGCGCAGGAGCTGTCCCAAGCGGTGGAACAAACAGTTGTCCGACGGGTAATGCCACCGTCAGTGTGAACGGAGTGTCTTATACGCGCAACTTAGGCATCGATTCTTCTGTTGGTAACGTAAAAACCTTGACCGTCACGGTTACATGGTCCGAGGGTTCGGTCGGAAGCAAATCCATTAGCATGAAAACAATTTTGGCGCTCTCCTAAAATATGAAAACAGCACGATCTTCCGGCTTTACGTTGATGGAGTTGCTCGTGTCGATGTCGATCGGCTTGGTTGTGCTGGCCGCCCTCGCTAAGACCTTCAGCGTGCAGTCGCGGCAAAACACTGCTGAGGAGCAGATTGCACAGATGCAGCAGAACGCGCGGGCGGCGTTGGACTTGATGGTTCGGGAAATCCAAATGGCAAAATACAATCCCGCGGGAAGCGCCTTCTCCAGTGGCTATGGTGTGACCTTCAATTCTTCCCAGCTGGAAATTAAAGCGGACATGGACGGCAATGGTAGTATCAGCACTTCGAGTGGCAGTGTGGAAGACATCATTTACGCACACGACAGCACCAACCTCCAAATCACACGAAAACTTGGTTCAGGCGGCGCTGAGATCGTCGCCGACAATATTACTGCGTTCTCCTTCTCCTATTATGACACCAATGGCGCTGCGGTAAGTTCTTTGGCGAACAGCGGCAATATACGAAAAGTAACAGTTAGCATCACGGCGCGCACCGCGAGGCCGGACCCGAGTTTCATCACCAACAGTGGCTATAGAACCTACCAGATCAGCGCCGATATAACGCCACCTAACATGGCGCTCTAACCAGGAGTGATTTATATGGGATTCCGGCAGCCAACACGTAGGGCGGCTTTAGGTAGCAATAAATTAGCCGACGAAAAAGGTCTCGTCTTGATCGCGGTGCTCTGCCTACTGGCGACTCTAGTGTTGGTTGGTACCACAGCATTCATCGTGTCTTCTACAGACGTAAAGGTTGGTGGCAACTACAAAACAAACCAGACAGCGCTGCAAGTCGCCATGGCGGGTGCGGAAAAAGCGCGTGAAGCGTTGCGGGCCGCCAATGCGTCAAGCTCCGACTCAACGAATTTCAGCGAAGAGCTATTTGCGCGAGTCGGTGCCAACGGGGTTTTAAATGGCTATACGTCTTCCACCGACGACTCCGCATTAGCAAGCTCAAGCACCCTGGTAAGTGGCTATTCGTATAATGCCTATCTGACCAATGACTCGAGCGAAGGAGCTAGTAGTACTACCGATTCCAACAGTAAAGTAATGATCACTTCCGTAGCCACGGGTCCGAACAATGCGAAAGCCATTGTCATCACGACCGTGCAGCTCTACAACTTTTCCGCGAGCAGTCCCGCGGTTCTTTACTCTAAAGACAACACGACGCTGAACGGCTCGTCGATCAACATCAGCGGCAACGACGCGGGAACTTGCGGCGGGTCGAATCTTTCGGCGGTCTACGTCTACAGCGATCCAAGCGCCAACAACACTCATACTATCACGCAAAATGGCAATCCGACACTTACCGGAAATCCCGCCACGCAAACTGGCACGACCAATTTGGATTTGCAGTCCTATGTCGATAGCTTGAAGGGTGGAGCTAGCGTGACTTTGACAGCAGACGTTTCTGCTGGAGGAAATGGTACAACGAGTTATGGAAGCTCGACTAACTATGTAACGGTTTATTCCGACGCGACGCAGCAGGCGGACGGGGAGTTGCGACTCAATAATGTTACCGGCTATGGTATTCTGTTGGTGAAGGGCAATCTGCAATTTGCCGGAAATATCGATTGGCATGGGATCATCATCGCTACAGGAGTTGTCACCGCAAGCGGCGGTGGCAGCAATTCGAAAAATATTCAAGGCCAGGTTTATTCTGGTGCTTCTTCGCTCGGTGACACAACGGTCAGCGGAAGTGTGACCATTGGCTACAACAGCTGTGACGTTAAGAAGGCGTTGTCGAGTCAACCGTTGAAAGTTGTTGATTGGAGGCAGAGTTACTGAGTTCTCGAACGCAGCGCAGTTTCCGCTATGTTGCCGAGTTCCTGGAGATCGTTGAACTCTCGCCCATACTGAACGAAGGCTTTGCTATCTTTGGCCAGTTTATTCTTGAAGCCGGTTATCTGATTCAGCAGTTCGCGGATCTCGCTGGTTAACATCCCGTCGACTTCGGCAGTCTTCTCCTTCAGCCGATTGAATTCCCCAACGATCGGATCGTTCGGGTCCCGCTCTTTCTTGATGGTATCCTGGCCTTTTTCCTGACTTCCATCTCCTTCTTGTTTTGAAGGAAGAGTTTGAGGGTTGGCAACTGGCTCTTGCTCCAACGCTCTGGCGAGTCTGACAATCTTCTCGGTCTTTTCGATTTTGATCACGAAGCTCTTTTCAACTCCGAAAATTCCATCATACGTGTCGAAACAGATTTGTCCGCCTTCGTTCCAATAGCGTGTGGTGACGTACTCGTTGCCGTTTTTGAGCTTGATCACATAGGCTGCGTCCGCGCTTGCCGTGATCACGTGGCTGGCAACGAAAAAGAATCCATATGTTAAAGCTTTATGCATTGCAGCGCCGTACTGAGACTAGTTGATTTTACCATCTGGTCGCGTAATCGGCCAAAGAATTTTCGCCCGGCGTACTCACTTGGCCACTCTTGACACTTGTTGGCGTACGGCAGTATTGTCCGCGGGCTTGGGAGGGCGCAAATGGAGAGCGCGCAGAAAATCGACGGTTTCTCGACCATCGAGCTTATCGTCGCTCTGAGCATTGTGGGTGCTCTCACCGCTATCGCGCTGCCGCGCTGGACTAGCCTGATTCCCAACTACGCGCTCAACAGCGCCACACGGCAAGTGCAGTCGGAACTGCATCAGATCAAAATGCGCGCTGCGGCGGAGAACGTTGGGTTCCAGTTGTCCTACCTGCAAGGTGCCAGCGCTTATACTATTCAGCGCGATTCGAAAGCGGTTGCGACCAAACCGCTCGCCGAGGGGACCACGATCACCAAAGACGGTGTAATCTCGTTCTCACCTCACGGCACCGCGGGCGCAAATCGAGTTCGCTTGCGCAATGCTGCTGGGATTTGCAGACAAGTCGTCGTCGGAGCGACAGGCCGCATCCGCACCTGTGCGCCTGCTAGCTGCGCAGAAGATTGTTAAGAGGCGGACATGCTAATCGCGATTCTCGCCCGACAGGACGGTTTCACGTTCAACGAGATCCTCGCCGCGCTGGGCATCGCAGTGGTGACGGTCATGGGTTACTCGCTCAGCAGCGTACAGCTCATTCAGCGCCATACCACGAGCAGCAATTCGACCATCGCCATTCATCTTGCGCAGGATAAACTGGAAGAATTGCAGTCCCGGAAAAATATCGCAGACGTCGATCTCTGTCCTGGCGCTGGCGATCACGCGTTGTCAGCGAACCCGGCCACGCCGGGAATTTTCCATCGTTGTTGGCGTGTCGCGCCGTCGGCGTTGGGGGTAGGACTGAAGCAGCTCGATGTCATAGTTTCCTGGCGCGACACCGAGCCGCGCGAGATCACGCTTTCGACGCTGATCTATGTGGGTGACGGCGCATGACACGGTTGCTTGGAAATCGCGGCGCGACGTTGATCGAGCAACTGATGGCGCTGCTGATCGGCTCGGGTCTGATCGTTTCGCTTTACAGCTATTTTCGCAGTGAGCTCTATCAGGCTTTGGTTCTGGAAACACGCACCGCGAGCCTGGAAGACGGACGTGGAGCCCTGGACATCATCGTCCGCGACCTGAAGGAAGCCGGTTCCTGGGGCACCGGGAGCGTTCCTGCGGAACTCGGCGGTGCCGACGATCCGAACTCCGACGCCGATTCGGTTTGCAACCGAATCTACGTAGCAAGCGCGAGCCTTGTCCACGTCCAGATGGATTTGAACGGCAACGGCAACTGCGCCGACACCGAGCCACGTGAGAACATCCGTTATGAATTGGCCGGGCCGACATCGACTTGCGCCGGTCCGAACACGATTCGGCGCAATGGCGATTGTCTGATCGCCAACGTGGTGCCGCTGGCGACAGGTAAAATATTCACTTACTATGACGCGAACGGCACGGACCTTGGCAACACGCCGGCTCCGGAGGCGGTCAAGCGAATCAAGATCGGTTTCAGTGTCCAGGTGAAACATCCCGACCCGCGCATCGGCGGCAACATGAGCGCGCCAGTCTCGACCAGTGTCGAGCTGCGCAATTGATCGATGCAAAGCCCAGGAAAAACGCTTCACGGTTCCCGCGGCATGGTCCTCATGAGCTGTCTCACGATTCTCGCCGTGATGCTCGCCGTGGGACTCGGTACCCGCGTGATGGTCAAAAATGACTACCAGGCGCTGGGCAACCTGCGTGTTGGAACTGAAGCTTTTTACTATTCGGCCG
>Ga0310810_10000580_pt1 | contig 36925 bp, 31 predicted proteins | sample NCmetagenome_FD_207641 | JGI IMG/M metagenome (GOLD analysis project Ga0310810, IMG submission 207641) | Soil microbial communities from experimental microcosm in Duke University, North Carolina, United States - NC | ecosystem: Engineered > Artificial ecosystem > Soil microcosm > Unclassified ...
GGCTTCGAGCGAAGGTGTCGTCGCATCGGCAAGCAGCGTCGAATGCTTTTCCACCGTCGCGAGTGATTCACCCAGCCGAGTTCTGAGTTTACGAACGATCTCACTCAACGCGTTCAGGACGTCTTCTCTCCTCGCCGCCTGGATCTGCTCCTCGTCGAGAATGCTCCCGGTGTTACAGCTCTTGGCGCGCAGGCCCAAAACGTATTGGCTCCCAAGGCTGGCGATCGACCCTTCGAGAACGGCGGCGCTGGCGGTCCGCTCACAGACCTGCTGCGCGATCTCGGCGGTCAGTCGCGCATCCTTCGGCTGTCCCATCAGCGGCAGCGTCTGCTGCACCTGCTCGTCCGAAATCAGGCCGAGGAATGGGGATTGTTGAAGCTGCACGGACAATCCCTGGCGCAGGGTGTCGTCAAAAACGGGATCGCCGGTTGTATTCTCGAAGTCCGCGAGGACGATGCTGTCTTTGTCGGTGAGGCTCGGGGCCGGGCGAAGATAGACGTAACCGGCGAACGAGAGTGCGAGCGCCGCTGCCGCGGCCGCGGGAAGCAGGATCTGCCGCCGTGACCATAGAGTGGTGGTGACGCCGGTCGCCTGAACGGAGCCCGAGTCCCGCTTCAGACGCTGCAGGTCGGCGCGAACGTCTGATGCGTGCTGGTAGCGCAGCTCGCGGTCGATCTCGAGGCATTTCGAGACGATGTGCTCCAGCTCGGGACATTTGTCCACGCGGAACCGGACGGCAGCCATGGGACGCATTCCCGCGGCCATTTCATAAAGCACAAGACCCAGACCCCAAATGTCGGCGCGGTGATCGACCGTGTCGCCGCACGCCTGTTCGGGCGCCATGTAGGCCGCTGTCCCGAGAATCACGCCTGCGTGTGTCGCGTTGGAGCTCAACGCCCGTGCGTCGGCAGCGGGCGTCATCGCGCCTCCCGTCTTCGCCAGTCCGAAGTCCAGAATCTTGGCGTGGCCGCGCGGGCTGATGAAGATGTTGGCGGGCTTGATATCACGGTGAATGACGCCCACACAGTGCGCGGCATCCAGCGCGTCCGCGATTTCGATTCCGAGCGTCAGCACCGTGTCGATCTCCAGGCCGCGATGCTCGGTGATTTTCTCGTTTAGCGTCGAGCCCTCCAGATACTCCATGGTGATGAAGGAGCGGCCGTCCTGCTCGCCGACGTCGTAAATGGTGCAGATGTTGGGATGATTCAGAGAGGAGGCGGTTCGAGCCTCTCGTTGGAACCGACCCAAGGCCTCCCGGTCGCGAGCCAGGTCGTCGGTCAGGAACTTGAGAGCGACGAAGCGGCCGAGCCGGGCGTCCTCCGCCTTGTAAACGACGCCCATTCCGCCGCCGCCAAGCTTCTCGACGATGCGGTAGTGGGAGAGGGTCTGGCCGATCAACGAGTTGGTGCGTTCCAGAGCGTTGTCGGTCTCGTCGCGGGCGAGCGACAGCGCGGCCACTTCGAGAGCCGGGCGTTCCAGAAATTGTTTCGCGCCCGGCTCCGCACTCAGCAGTGCGCGGACTCGACGTTCCAGTGGTTCGTCACCGGCGCAGGCGTGCTGGAGAAACGCGTCGCGCTCCTCGAGCGGACGCTCCAGCACGGATTGGAGCAAGCTATCGAGCTGTTTCCAGTGCTCCAAGTTCATCGTCGGTTTCGCCGGTGAGCTCGCGATAAAGCCAGATCTTGGCGCTGCTCCAGTCGCGTCTCACAGTGACGGCCGAGACCTTGAGCACCGAGGCGGTCTCTTCCACGCTGAGGCCGCCAAAAAAGCGCATTTCGACCACCTGCACTTTGCGGGGATCGACGCGCCCGAGCGCCTTCAGCGCGTCATCGAGCGCCACGAGGTCGACACCGGGATCTGCGCTCACGACGACAGCCTCGTCGAACGAGACATGCTGGATGCCGCGTCCGCGTTTCAGGTTGTGACGTCGTGCATGCTCGACGAGAATGCGCCGCATCAACTGCGCCGAGACCGCGAAGAAATGCGCCCGATCCTGCCACTGCATCCGTTTGTAATCCACCAGACGTATATAGGCTTCATTGACCAAGGCGGACGTCTGGAGGCCGTGGTCAGAACGCTCACGGCGCATGTAGCGGTGGGCCAGGCGGCGGAGCTCCGCATAGACGACCGGCGTCAGCTCGCCAAGGGCCAGTTGGTTGCCGTCGCTCCAGGCGCGGAGGAGCTGACTGATGTTGTCCAGAGCGATCCCCCTAAGTTCTGTGCTCGGTCGTCGTTGCTGGATTGTATCCCCAGCAAGAATCCCACGGATATCGCGCCGAAGTCGTCTTTGCGGCACTCTCGGCACCGACGCCGAGTTACGGAGGTCAGACCCGACCAACGATCGAGGGGGTGCTCATAGCTCAGTTGGACAGCGCATCGGTCTTCTAAGGCCGGGGCCGCAGGTTCGAGTCCTGCCGGGTGCGCCATTTCTAAAGAAATCGCGAACCTCGTTCACGAAGAATTTTCTCAGCAAACACAAATCGAAAAAAGTGTTCACTCTCGCGAGTTCACGCCACAACTCGCGCAATGTAATCGTTCGCAGTTCTCCTCAGTAAAACGCCCTGTCGCCTTTTCCTCGATCGGTACAACGAGGACGGAAGCCGCCCCGATTCCGGGCACCGTCATGTTCTCGGAGCTGACGGCCACGGAGATTAAGCGCCTGGGGAAGCGCAAGGAGGTCGCGACGATCTTTCTGCACGAGCCGGAGGGCATCCTCGCCCTGTCGACCTCGATGGCAATCGTGCAGTCCGACAAGGTGCAGTCCAACCTCAGCATCACCGGCAGCGGCGTCAACGTCGCCGTCTACGAGGACGGGCCCGACGATACGTCGATGCTCTCGATCACCGCGCAGTTCAAGACGAACCCGGCGACCTCGGAAGGGCCTTCCGTCGACGTCGAACTCGACGCTGTCGCCCTCGCGAAGCTTGTCGATTCCCTCCCCATAGATTGCACTCTGGTGAAAGAAGTACTCGTTGCCGCTCTCGGTCTTAATGAATCCGAAGTCCTTGTCGGTTCTTAGCGTCACTCGTCAACTGCGTGGCCTCGCATCGCATTGTCTCTCACCGAGGGTCCGACTATCGAGCGGCGTAGATTTCACGGTTTCTGGCCGAACGCAAGACGACGTGGAGAAGCACCAACCTCCGAGCTCGAGGAGGTCGTGCAGGATGGTGTCGTGTAATCCGGTCTGCATGATGTGTTCGCAACAACGTGCGAGTGCGAGGGTGAGAGTCCGCGGCCATACACGACGCACCGAGCACTTTCGACAGACGGTAGCCGCAGCGTGGTGTCAGGCGTTGGTGCCCTGTTCAAATCTGGACAGACCGGCGCGCAGGCGAGAGGCACAATGATCGTCTGTGACTGATTGGAGGGCGCTGCTACAGTCGATATGGGCACGCCGGCGAGCCACGCCTGTTTCAGAACCTCCGGGGACGATCTTCCCGTTCGAGCGATCGGCGCCGGCTGTTCCTGCCGAATATCTCTCGCTCTATACGTACCTGGAACATCGCTACGCCTCCATCGTCGTGCTGACGTTCGAGCAAATGGAGGCGCTGCTCGGATTTGCGCTGCCGACATCCGCATGCACTGAGCCAGGCTGGTGGACGACGGCGGCGGTGCCGATGCACCTGCATTCGGCGGCGTGGATCGGAGCCGGACGAACCGCAACACCGAACCTCCTGGCAAGGACCGTCACGTTTGCGCGGCCGTGACGGGATGCGATGCGATCACGGCCAGAGGGACAGCGCGAGCGGCTGAATCGCCCAGCCACATCCCAGCGCGGCAGCCGCACACATCAAGCGCATCCGCCGCGCATCCTCGCGGCTCGTCGCTATGAGGATCGAAGATTCCGCGATGTTCTGTTATGAACAGAGTGGCGAGGTTCGGGTCTCGAGGGATCGATCAGCTGCGTGATGCGCATCAGAACAAATCGCTTTGCCAGTACAGGACCTGGTCGCGCGAGAGTCCAAGCCGGTCGTCCATCGTCTCGGCAAGAGGACGCGCCAACAAGAGCTGCACTGATGGCTGGGTCGACGCGATCGAGACCGGCGGCGGCACCAAGCCAGGCCGCAGCCATCCGCGAATGACAGGGCGGCGTTCGATTGGTTCCCGCGCGATCAGGGCTTGCAAGATAGCGCCGACACGGGCGCCAGAGGGATCACGATCCCCGCATTCCTCAATCGTCCAGCGACGATCGACGACGGCTGATGACGGCGTACGCGGCCGCCGTGATGCCCTCTTCGGCGATCACGAACAGCAGCTGACGAGCGCCGGCCGGGCCCAACCCCGCGAGGAGCCGCTTCTTCGTGATGGCGTACTTCACGAACTCGACGTCGCATTCGAGATGAAATCGGAATTGAAGGGCACGAGCCTGACCCATGGCAACGATTGCCGCGAGGTCTCGATCTTCACCGCCGCGTATCAACGTCATGGGCGCACCATGCCACGACGATTCGGTCACGTTCAACTCGAGATCCTGCGTCGGGATCATCTCGAAGCCTTCGAGCGCGGATAACGGCGAACCTGACGCGGCAAAGACGACCGCGATATCCGCACCACATCGCGTGGCGTCATCGACCAGCACGCGCGCGGCCGTAATATCCCATTTCTCGGCCGAACCCCTCAGGCCGCGCGTTCGTAGAAATTGAGGAGCCCGCCGAGCCGCGGGCGGCGACGCACGCGACCGCCCGTGTCGATCACCGCGGTGCCCGCGATGAGCTCATTGGCGAGTCCTTGATGATTTCGCTCGCGGTGATAGTGCTCGACAAATTCCCCCACGGCGCGCCGGAAGTGTCGCTCCCCGATCGGCACGATCCGATCCAAACATTCTTCTTTGATGGATCGGACGAATCGCTCCGCGTACGCATTGGCGTTGGGCGCCCGCTCGGGGATCAGCACGACGCGAATGTCCGCGTCCCGGAGTCGACGTCGGACGTCGGGACTCCACTTCCGATCCCGATCACAGATCAAGACGTGCGCCCGTTGTGTCCCACAACTCCGCCGACGGGTTGTGAACCGCAAAAACGCGGCGGCCGTGATGTAAGCTCCCGCTCGTGATCGACCTTTCGGCCCTCCAGCTGCTACTGATGGTCCTGACCGGCTGGCTGGAGCGTCGCGAGCGGAAGGCGATCGCCTACCTGATCGCTGGACTCAAAAACGATGGCGAACACCGTAGGAGGGCAGGCGGCGCCTTCCTCCTCCCATTTCAAACAATCGTGCGTCGTCCGCTGAGCAAGCCCACCAGAAACAGCACGATGGCGATGACCAGCAGAATGTGCACGAATGCACCAATGGTGTAGGTACCAACCACTCCCAGCAACCATGCGATCAACAAGATCACCGCCAAGATGAACAGCATGTGACATCTCCTAATCAGTGAAGAATGTCATTTACCGCGTGATGTTCTTGCCAAGGTCCTCAATCGCCTTTCCCACCTTGCGCCGACCACGCCCGAGCGTCTCTTCGACGCCGCCAGCAGCCTCGTCGTCCACCCCTTCGTTGCGCAGCCGCTAATCATGGGTAAGGTCGACCGATGCCTGTTTGGCCTTGCCCTTCAATTGTTCGGACTTACCTTTGAGTTCGTCCGGTTCTTCATGCCTGCTGCGGCTGGAAACAGCACGGGAGTGCCATGCCTGCTGAGTAAGAAGAGTCGAGAGAAAGCCGCGGACCGACGTGATCGAGGTCGAAACACCTAAGGTATCTGAGAAGAGAAGCTGACGACGTGCAGCTCAGCCCGAGGCTTCCTTACCCGGACATCGGGCCGGGCCGTTCAAGTGGCCGCTCGAGGGACGCCCTTCGCGCACATCGAGGGCACCACTGGTCAGTTGTTTTCACGGCGAAGTCACGTCTTACGCACTGGCTCTGCCGCGAAGTCGCACACGCCTACGCCGTTCACTGCGGAGAGAAGTTTTGAGCGTGAGTGTGCGCCACCAGCCACACACGTGGCATCACGCTTGCTCGATCAACGGCAGCATCGCTCGTCCCCCGATCTGGCGGGACGACAAACATCACATCCCCAGGACGGGAGGCGTCGTTGGCCTCCCGGCACGCCAATTCCACGAAACGAACTGCGGACGGGATCGTGCGCTCGGGCGCTGCAGGAGTGTGCTTCTCCCCAGTTACGGCGAACCTTCTGCTCGGTCAATTAGAAGCCGGTGATTTGGATTCAGGTTTACGAGTTGCACATAATCGGTTCGTGCAGTAAACCGGCCGTAGGAGGGATGATGCTGCGATTGAGCGAGTTGGTAGGCCGGCATGTCGTATCGCAGGACGTAGGTGCCAAGGTAGGTGAAGTAGCCGACGTGCTCGTCGATCGTAGCGGCGTGGTCGGCATTGTGCTCGCGGGTGGTGTTTTCGCTTCAGAGCGCGTGCTGCCGTTCAAGGCTGTCGCGGTGTTTGGCGAGGACACCGTCATTGCATCCACCGGGACAGCGATCGTTGATGCCGCCCAGTGGGGCAAGAGTGGGGTGACAGCGCAGCGCTTGAGCGTGCTCCGAAAGAAGCGGATCCTGACGACTGCCGGTGAGATGCTGGGTGTTGTGGGTGACGTGTACGTGGAAACGACGGGAACCGTCGTTTCGTATGACGTCGAGACGCGTGGGCTCGGTGGCCTGGTCAAGCACCACAAGATCTTGCCAGCCGAAGGCGTGACCGTCGGCACGGACGCGCTCGTCGTGTCTGAGGAAGCGGCATCCGCGTTCCAAACGAAGGGTGAACGGTAGTCGGCGTACGCACGGGTCGCCGACCGAGGTCGTCAACACGGCTTCGATTAACGAATCCGTCGACGCATCCAAGGCCGGTGACGATCCGCGACGCGAGACGCACCGCTTATCACGAGTCTTGAAGATTCGGGAGTTCATTTCGGCACGCAAGGGGGGCAGAGATGTCGGCGAACCGGTAGGGGCATGTGCGTTCGTTGGTGGCGTCGATGTCCACGTCGCCGTTAGACGGCCTGACGAAAACACGCGACCCACATTGCGCGTCCTCGAGGCGCTCCGGTTTAGCGAACTCCTGACGAGCTCGTGATCGACCTCGCCCCGGATGGGTACGTGGCGCTCGGCACCGAGAGCACGGTAGCGGTACTCGAAGCCAAAACGATCATCACGGCGCACCTGCCGAGGACTGAGGCGGAAGCCGCCGACGTGGAAACCATCGGCAACTATGTGACTCCAGCCCTGAAACGGACGAATGTGCAGAGGGCACTCAAGGAAATACCAGGGGCTCAGTTCGTAGGTAAGGGGGAGGGAGGGAGATCCGCAACGGTGGTTCTTACCGTTGATTGTTTCTGCCCAAACTTCAATCACATAGACGAGCAAAAATCTTGAGACTGAATTGACCCAACCCGAACACGCCAAAGCACGGCGTACTGGTGTCGGCGCTCGAGCGGCCGAGCGTGAGCACCATCGGGAGCGAATTCGGCTATGCCGGATCGCACTCGGGCTCGCGTTGCGTTCTGGCTCAAAGAATGTGGCGCGGGAGGGAAAAGCGTGAGCGCCAAGTCCACAGGTGATGCGTGCTGACAAAGCGGCACGTCGACGAAGAAGCGGGACGTTGAAAATTCCGGAACCGGCTTCTAGTCGGTCTTTCCCCTGACTCCATTCCAGTCGGTCTTGACCCCAGACACGGAGCGCGGTTCCGGTGCTGCCTTATGACGACAACGCGACGGAGTATTAACGATTCTGTATCGGTAAGGATAGACAGAGGGATGGCGAATCGCTCAAGGACGCTGACTCGCAGTTTGGATTTCGGGGTTATCCCCTTCACCCAGTCCGTAATGGGCACCGACACTCAGAGTCTCTTTTGGCGGGCCTTTGCACCGTCGCGCGAGCTGATTTCGGTGTCTACGCGTTTGGCAGTTTTCCAATCGGGACTTTACCGGCGCTTTCGTGGACGCTCCGATTTGTCGCATGCGCGGTCTTTTGGGGCGGGCGGGCGTCCGTCCGGCACGATCGGAGCGGGGCGTTCATCGTCAACTGGCACCGCGTAGCCGGATGCGAGCAGGTAATTCACCAGCGACGTGCCTATGTCGTAGACGTGGCCAACCTCGAACTGCTCAAGGTTGATCCCGTCGATGCGGCCTTTCATCACTGCAGTAATCCGCACACGCATGCGAGACGGAATATTGGCACACGCCTCGATCGTCGCACTACTGAGCTAGAACAAAGTCGCCGGTTTCGGGTGGAGCGGGATCGATGGCTAGCTCGCGATCGGAATCTCTTCCTTGCGGCGTACCGGCCACTCTTCCTCGCACGCGGCGCAGTGCCACTGGAGGATTACCCGCTCGCCTTGAATCACGTGCTGGAGACGCACTCGTCCGATGCTGCCACAACGCTCGCATCTACGCGGAACCTGCAACGCAATGGGGGTGTGGGGCATGGATGGGACAAAAGAGAACCGAATGTTAGCACGCGCAATTCAGTACTCCGAGAAATGGCGCGCCTTCGATTCCGCTGGATGGTTAGGGGTAGGACGATAGGGGTCAAGTGTGATTTTCTCCCTGTCTGGGAGCGCGCCTCGGTCGACGCTGCATCGGAGAACCGCTGCACCACTGACATTGGTAGTAGGCACCGTGGAAGCCCTGACAGCGTTGGGGAAGCGGTTGCCATCGCTCGGCAGACCAGCGGTCATCGGTTAGTGCGCGTGCGTGGTCGGGACAACTCACAGCACCGCGCACCGACCAGTACAAACCGGTCTGTGATTCGGGAATATACGGCGGCACAGTCAGCCCGCTTTCGGGCGTCTCAATCGGCTATGAAGTGCGCGGTTGTATTCGGTATCGACGCGCACTTTTAACGTTCGCAGATCCCTCTGCAAGGTCCGCAAACGCCGAAGGAGTTCGGCGGTGCGCTTCCGACTCAATGCGCCGATCTGATCAACCGACGACGCCGGACGCCTGTACATCGTCGCGAATGGGTGGAAGCCAACTTTGTGCCGGCAGAGGTGGAGGTGAAACCTGCGCTTCACCGTGTTCTGACCACCACCGTTGCACATGGGGGACGAAAAAAGTCTCTTTGGTGGGGCTTGACCGCCGCGCGGGTTCGCGCAACATTTTGGATTTTGAGCTCGCGCAAGCGATATCAACGGTCGATCGCGGCAGTGGTCGCGGGGTTCCTCGAGCGCTTCCCTACCTTCCCGCTAAGTGTGGAGGGGGGAGGCAAATCTCTGGATCGCTCGCCTGTAGACCGCGCGGGCGCTACCACGCACATTTTCGCGAAAATAAATCCTCTCGGTCCATCGAGAACTAGACGTTAAGGAAGGCGAACTGGCTGACACGGTCGATGGCCACGAACAAATACAGCTGGCCTTCTTCGGTCGATACCTCCGCCAGGTCGATGTGGACGTACCCGAGCGGATACGCCCGGAACTGCCGGCGTGCCGGTGGGTCCTCGACACTCGGGAGACGGCTGACCCCGTGACGTTGAAGAAGCGATGCAGCGAAGAGCGTGTGAGATGTGGGATCGTCGCCTGAAGGGCGCAGAGGCAATCATCGAGCGGTAACAACGTGTGTCGACGAAACGCGACGATGAGTGTTTCCTCTTCCGTCGACAACACTGTGGATCGCGGGACCTTCGGTCCCATCCGTCGATCCTCGAGACTCGTGCGCTTCCACTTCGCCACGGCCTTACGGTTAATGCCGTAGCGTTCGCTCAGCGCCTGGAGCGAAGCTTTCGATCGCTGTATTGCCGCTCGGATGGCGTGAGTGGTCGTGGCGCTTCCGTGAAGTACCTGTCCCACAGCGTCTCCTTGATTGTGAGGTCAATGGTGCCACCATCACACTGTGGGACTAAACATCTAGGGCCCGGCTCTTCACTGGCGTGGGATTGTGGCATTTATGCTTCTGTTCGCAATCGAGTATGGCGCAAGATGTCCAACACCTCCGTCTGACTTGCCCGGGTTGTTGTGCCTCCGTGCTGACCGATCGCTTATCTTGCTTCCATCACGCAAGTGCCGCATAAACGGCACTCCGTTGATGCCGCCGGCGTTTGATCACCGGAAGCGGCACGTCCTCGCGAATTTCGATCAGCGATGCGTGCTTGCAATGTGCTTGAGCGACAACCACACCTGCAACATCGCGTTCCGATCGAGCGGGGCAATCGCTCCCGTCGCGTCGATTTCGCGTGCGGCAAGGGCGCGCGCAACAGTCGCCTGTTCAGCATCAGTTTGACTACCGTCGGGTAACAGCTGCCACAGGCGCAACACGTTGTTGCCAGCAGTCGCCATCCGGGTCCCATCCGGTGCAATGGCAATTGCTGGGGTATCGGTGCCGTGAATCAAACGGGGCGATAGCGCTTGGCCGGTGTGCGCATCCCACAGCCGTACGCTCCCATCATCGGCGGCCGTCACGACGAAGCGGCCGTCACCGCTGATGACCGCATGTCGAACGTTGGCGCGTGAGCCGTGACCGAGCGGCGGAGTAACCGCGGCACCACTGCGGGCATCCCAGACGCGCGCGTAGCCGCCGCCCGCGATGACCAGGAACTTCGCATTGGACGCAAAGAGCGCGTCGTCGAGCAGATAGTGTTCGTGTCGAAGCTCCGCTCCGGCTTCTCGGCGTGCAATGTCGTACACGCGAACGGTGCCACTGCGGCGAACGAGAAGGGATCGGCTGTCGCTGCTGAATGAGGCCGCCCTCACATCACCGAACCGGAGCTCAGGGATTTCGCGCTTCGTCTCGAGGTCCCACACAGTGAGATCGCTGGACCCAAGCGTGAGGAGTTTCGACCCGTCGCCCGAGAACTCGACGTGTGTTGGCCGGCGGTCGGGATGCGGCAATGTGAACAAGACGCGACCCGCCGCAAGGTCCCATATCGTGACCACCGCCGTTCCGCCACTGGCCCCGGCGGTCGCGAGCCAGGCACCATCCGGCCGAAAGCTCGCGCTTTGCATCCGCACATCGTGTTCGAGCGAGAGCAACTCGGCACCGCTGGCCGCATCCCACATGCGAGCGCGGTGATCTTCAGACGTCGTGACGACGCGGCCGGCGTCGGGACTGAAGGCCGCATCATAGAGTTGACTCTTTGGTGAGAGGATGACGGGAGGGCCAGCGGTCGAATTCCAGACTCGAGCCTCGCTCCGGGTGATCGTGAGGAATCGCGTTCCTCGCGGCGCGAACACCACACGGTCGACAGACGGATCGCGAATCGGCAGCGGACCGATGGCGAGATCCCACACACGCACAAGGCCATCGGCCGTGACGGTCACCAGTTGTGATCCCTTTCGGTTGAACGCGACATCCGACACAGTGTCTTCGTGGTGGAGAGGCGGCGATACGGCGTCGCCGTCGATCGTCCACACTCGCGTAGTTCGATCCGTGCTTGCCGTCGCGAACCTGTTGCCGTCTGGTGCAAAGGCTGCGTGCAGGACGACGGCGCCGAGGTTCACCACCGCGACGTCCTTGGTGTTTTCGGCGTCGTACAGCCGCGCCTGACCGAAATCGTCGGCCATCAGCAGGAGCGAGCGAGTGGGGCTGAATTCCGCGCTGTTTACCCCACTCCAGCTCCACAGATGTTTGGGCGAGCGCGGGGTACTGACGTCGAACAGTCGCGCGTCGCGCGAGGCCACCGTCACGACAAAGCGACCATCACGCGAGACATCGACCTGGTCGATCGGATCATCGTGCGCCAGACGGATATGGACCTCATGCGGGCGAGTGTCGGCGAGCGTCCAGATGTGCGCGGCACCATCATCGGTGAAGCTTACGAGTCGTAGGTTGTCAGGCGTGAGCGCTGCGTCTTGTACCGGATGATCGTGCTCGAATGTGCGCACGAGCCCGGCGGTGTCCGACTTCCAGATCTTGACGGCACCATCGGCGGACGAGGTGACCAGCAACGAACCGTCGGCGCTGAAGCTCGCAGCGGTCGCCGAATGCTGAAGCGGTATTGTCGCGCCCGACTGCGCATCGACGATCTCGGCGGCTCCGTGCTCGTCGCGAACGACGGCGCGCAACGACGCATTGGTCGCGTCCACCGTCAGCACCTCGGACCCCGGCGGCACGTTGAGCGTGACCGCCGCGCCGCTCTGAGCGTCCCACACACGCCACGTCGTGTGGGAAACGGGACCATCGGGTGACGTCGCGCTCGACGGATCGCCTTCGGCATGCAGTTCGCGAGCGACAATCTCGCCCCCGGTGCGCGAGAATTCGACGCGAACGCGCGACGACCGTTCATCGGCACGCCATAGCTGAATCAGACGTGGATGTTCTGTGAGTGCAGTGCCGACGCGGATGCGATGAAGTTGCGCGCGGTCACCGCCACGGGTATCGAGGCGGAGTGCCTCGGCGAACCAGAGCGCCGCACCCGAGACGTCCCCTTCGTCGCCGAGATGAATGCCATTGGCGAGTGTGAGATCCACGAGCCGATTCAGCGCCGCGTTTCGCTGCTGAATGGCGAGCACCGCGGCAATGGCTGTCGACACCAGCAACGCCACGAGTCCCGTCACCGCCGCAGCGGCAAGCCGGCGCGTGCGGCGATGCTGCCTGGCATCCTCGCCGATCAGATCGTCGAGCGGAATGCCGCGAATTGTGGCGGAGAGCCGAGCCGCGGCATCCAACAATTCCGGACGCCGCGGCGACAGGTCGGCGCGCTTCCGCGCCCACCGCAGATCGACGTAGAGCGGCTCCGCATGAAAGACGGAGCGCAAGCCTGGGTGAAGGCACGTCGTTCGCATCCAATCGAAGTCGTTGGCGACCGCATCCCACACGAGCGTCCCATCCGTCCATACGATGAGCAGTCGATCGGCCGATGCGATCTGCAACCACGTGTTGATTTCCAATTCGACCCATTGCGATCGCGCGGACTGTTCGGATGCAAACAGCACGAAGTACTCGGAGGAGGCGAGCGCTTGCCGGATTCTCGCCCAGAGGTCGGGCGTGACGCTCAGTCCCGTCAGGTCGCGAAATACGCGAATCGCGCGGCGTTGGTACCACGGTTTCGCAAAACCCTGTAGCGCGTTCTGCAGGAAGGCTGCAAGGTGTCCATCGGCGGCGTGGCTGTAGGAGAAGAATGCGTTATACGCGAAGGGCGGACGCTGGAGACCCGGCGTGGACGCGGATTCAACGGTGGTCATCTACCGGCCACGAACTTCTGAACTGGAATGGCAATGGTATCGTAACCAGCGCTGGCGATCGGACGACGCTGAGTCGTTCGGAATCGACGTTAGAACCCATCTCATAAACTCCGCAACAGTATGAGACAGCAGGCCAGGTGTAGCATCCCAAGAAAATTGTCGGCGAATCGCTCATAACGCACGACGAGTCGTCGACAGTTCTGGAACCAAGCAAAGAGTCGCGTTAGGCGGGACCTATCTATGCGGACGTGGGAAGCAGCGCGTCGTAACGTCCAAATTGAGGGGCCGCACGCCGCCGCGGATGAAAGGGCAGTTCACCATAGTCAGCGATCGGCAATGACGGTGGCATGACGTGCATAGAGCCGCCAAGTGCCTCCTTCTCTCTTCCAGACATTGGTGAAGCGGCGTCGCGTCGGCTGGCCAGCTACAAGTCCCACGCCCGGTGCATCCGTGGCTGCCACGATCGTCTCAAGCCCCATGATGAAAGCAAAGTCACCATCGACTCGAAAGAACTCAATCTGTCGGACGTAGGACGAGCGCGGCACAAGTGCATCCATAAGTGCCCGTTTGTCAGCAACCACTTTGTTATTTGGCTGGTTTCCCACAAACCGATCTGACCATAGGCGCTCGAGTGCTTTGGTATCCTTCTTCAACGCGGCGATACGCTCTTGGTCGTCCAAAGAGCGAACCATAGCTTCATCGCGGCTCTGACCTTGTCGAGGCCGACACCGTCCAGACCATCAACAACGGCAGGATGAGCAGCGGTATTGTCTTCACATGAACCTCCTGGACCTCAGAGCGGACGTGCGCGACGCTCAGATATGCCGCCTAGTGTAGACCTATCCTGAGCGACGCAGGCCGGTGGGTTGACGCAGCCATTTATGAGATGGCTTCTAATCAGCGTCCTTCACGAGCGGTGTCCGCGATGAATGCCACAGGTGACGGCCGATCGAACGGTGAACGGACACGATTCCGCCGCCATGCGTGGTCGCGAAAATGCGCGTCAGCTCCGCCCCAAAGAAGAACACCTGTGCCGAGTAATATACCCATGCCAGCAGCGCGAGGACGCCCGCCGCCGTGCCGTACGGCGATGTGCCGGTCGTGCCGATGAAGGTCGAGATCACAAGACCACCAGCGTCGAACAGGAATGCGGTGACCACCGCTCCGATAGCCGCATCACCCCACGCGACGTAGGCGTCGGGCAGGGTCTTGTAGACCAGCGTGAAGACCGCCACCATCAGGACGAAGCTAATTGCGAAGTTGAACAAGTACAGCACTGGCGCGGGCAACGGCAGCGAAGCGTGAAAATACGCTCCGGCGACGATGATCGTTGTGTTGACGAGCACTGACAGCATGACGAGAACGGCGGCGCCAACGGCGAGCAGAAAGGCATACGCGCGATCAGTCAGCATCGTGCGCACTGTCGCGAGCGGGCTCTGATCGTCGACGCGCGGCAACTGCACTCTCCACACGAGATTGATGGATTGACGCAGTTGGTCGACGAAGAACGATGTGGTTAGGAACAGCGTCAGCAGACCGACCACCGTTGTGACTATTCCGCCGGCAGGCGTGACGTGTTGCTGCAGCATCAGCTCCGCCGCACGTGCGCCGTCAGGACTGAGAAAGCGCTGCAACCATGGCGCGAGCTCTGCCTGCGCTGCGGCGTGTCCGACGAAGAATCCGATGACGCCGGTGATGACGATCAGCAAGGGGGCGATGGAGAAGAGTGTGTAGTAGGCGAGCGCTGCGCCAAGGCGGGTGGCGTTATCGGCAGACCAGTCCGCGTACGTCTGCATGAGCACTGCCGCGAGACGCCGGGGATGCATGCGCCCGGCGACACGAAGCTGCCGCCAGATGCTGAATCGTCGCTGCGCCTTGACCGCGGGCGTTTCCGGCGTGTTGATCGCTGACGCGGCTGTGGCGGGCGAAAGCTCGACGTCCTCTACCGCGGTCCCGGCCGGGGCAGCTGACTGCTCATCAGTCATACCTCGCGGTCACAGTCCAGCAAAACTGAGGCCGCGCTAATCACTGATTGGGCCTACTAACCCTCCATCCATGTCCGAGGTGGTCCTCCGGATCAATTGATCCGCGAGCGTGAAATCATTGTCCGCCGCCGCGGTCTATATACGTTTGTACTTAGCAGCGAGCTTGTTCGCTGGTGCCCGGGTGCCGCCCTCCATTATTTAAGGCACACGACCGGACGCGGACTGGGGGGCGGAGTTCCTATTGGCAGCTTTCTCCGGCTGCGGACTTCGCGAGAAGCATGAGAGTGACGGTCAGTCCTCCTAGAACGGCCGTCGTTCAACGCGAAATGCCGCTTTACGACACGGCGAGACGAGTCTGTTTTTGAAAGAATGGGTCATGTCGTTTACCCTCCTCCACGAATACTTCGTCGGCAGCATGGCCGTTCAGGTCCTCGGCGCCGGCGACGATGTGGTCAAGGTTTCCTGTGCGATCTCGGGCGAGTTGGCCATTCGTTTCCCCGGTAAAGTCGTCTTCGATAGATGGGCTACGTATTCACAGGCAATTTATGTTGTCGACGATCCGAGCACACGGAACGAGGGTGTCGATCCGGACGCACGCCCGCCCCAAGGCCACTGGGATTGGCAGGATCAGCCGCTCTATCTCGCCCTGGAGATCTGGACACCGGACGGGCAGGCTTTCACAGCCGACCATGTGACTTTGGATGATCTGCGGAGGTTCCGGGACCTCCGCGGAAGATCGCAGGGGAACTGGACCTTTCGCGTCCACGGCGAGAAAGAGGTCCCCGCTTTCGAGGATACGCCGCCGACCGAGGGAAATTCGCGCGTTCGAGGCGGTCAGGCTTACGTACGCATCGGCATCAGCGAGACTGTCGAATCCAAGAGCGCGCCACCTCTCGTCTCGGACACGCTCAAGCCTGCCGAGACGCGCGTTTACAAATTCGATCTCTTCCGCTTGGGAACGTTTATCGCGAGTGCCAGGTCGGGCCCGGCCTTCAGACCGCTGGCGCTTCGTAATCCCGACGGCGCAGTCGTTGCCAGCGGCCCTGGCGCCTTGCGCTTCGCCGTTACGCCGCAAACGCTCGACATGTCCCGCGATCCAGATGGTCATCCGCGTCTATGGTCACTCGAGGCTCGAGAGGCGGGGGGAGGCTTCGCCTGGTCACACCAGAACGTTGAGGTGTTTGCGACCGTTCTCGCGTCCACACGCATCAGCACGCACACCGTGCTGGACAGAATCCAGACCTTGCTCGGCACGGCGGGGGAAAAGCTTTCAATCTATGGCGAAAATCGAGGAACGGACCTGCTCGTCCGCTTGCAGATCCACGATGAAGTGAGCGCCGAGACCTTCGACATGTGGGGGTTGCTCGATGCGAGGATAAGTTCCGTACCGCAAGACGAGGGGGTCACCACAGATATCGCCGCCGGCGTCGCATACAACCTGTACCAGAGGAACATGTTCTTCGGCCCGGGGAACGCCTTTCACGTTTCGAACCTAGGTGATCTCAAAGTCAGCGAAATCAAGGTTTCCATTGGGCCGAGCGCAGGAATCCAGCCTTCAATTCCAGCGCTGATGCTCGACGTTGGCGTCCAGGGCCAAGCCACCATCAGGGTTGGCGGGGCGCCGCTCGCCACAGTGGGCATACGCGACAACCGTGTGCGCCTCGAGGTCGGAGTGTATCTCGACGAGCACGGTTCTCTCCGCGCCCGAACGTGGATCGACGACGCGCCGATTGATCTTGACGTGCACTGGACGACTGACGTGGAAACGGCCTTGGTCAGCTTCGGCATTTTGACTGCCGTCGCCAATGAGTTCGTCGAGGGACTGGAGGTTGTCCTCAACGAGGCGGTTCAGCAGCACTTCCGCGACGTCGTGGAGGACGCGATGAACAAAGCACCGCAGGTGCTGGCGGTCCTGATGGGCGACGACTTCACCTATCGCGACGTCCAGATGCACGGTGACGATCTCGAGTTCTCGTACGTGGCGCCGTTGGAACCCGATCCGAAGCCCTCCGCGGGGTATGTCGGCATCATCGGACGATCCGCGATGCAGACAGGTCCCACCGTCTGGGAGATGACGCCGCCAACGCTCGGCGACACCTGGAGCGCCCAGAACCTCGCGAAGATCGATCACATCGTGGTGGTGATGATGGAGAACCGATCGTTTGACCACGTCCTCGGCTACCGCGCCAGACGACGTGACGCGGCGGGCTCTGATGGCCTCACCAACGCGCTGACCGACTTTCTATCAGGAAACGGCTTCGCAATCCGACCGCTCAAAGACTCGGATATTCCGGAAAACAGCGTCCATAGAAAGACCGGGTTTCCTCGCGGCGTGGGTCACTCCTTGGACGACGTCGCTAAGCAGCTCCAGTTCCGCCTCCAGGCTCCGTCCGGCAGATCCGTGAACAGCCCGCAGGGTTTCATCGACGACTTCACGGGAAAGGCCAATGGGCTCCAACCGCAGGATGTTCTCGGCTATTACGAAGCCGACGATCTGCCGTTCTTCGCATTTCTGGCCGAGAACTACGCCTATTGCGAGCAGTACTTTTGCTCGCACGCGGGGCCGACGATGCCAAATCGGATGTTCTCGCTTTCGGGCGACGTGCAGTACGACCGCACCGGTGAAGCCATTCTCGACAACAACGAAGGCGACTACCTCTATCTTTCGCGCGGCCTGACTATCTTCGACCTTCTTACTCGAAAGGGTGTTGGCTGGCGTGTTTATGAGTCGTTTCCATCCATCACGATGCTGCGGTGGTTCGCCCGCTACGCAGGTGATGTGACAAACATCGTTTCTCTTGGAGACGACACCGGCAGCGTCGCGAGGCTGCTGCGGGACGTGGCGGGGCCGCCGCAGGACTTTCCGCCAGTTGTCTTCATTGATCCGGCGTTCCATCATCATCCGCAAAACGACGACCACCCCGAAGATGCGGGTCAGAGGCCGGCGGTGGACATGTGGAGAGGGCAGCAGTTGCTGAAAGACGTCTACGATGCGTTGGTATCGAACAGGGAGCTGTGGTCGAAAACGCTCCTCATCATCACCTACGACGAGCACGGCGGGTTCTACGATCACGTTATCGCGCCATTGGCCGAAGCGCTCTTTCAGCCATCTACGCCGGTCGCACGCGGTGATATGGGCACCATCGCATCATCGATGACAATCCGCTATGGATTGCGGGTGCCGACCTTCGTGGTTTCGCCGTGGACACCGGCCGGTAAAGGGCCGGACATGGTCCTCGACCATTGCTCGATCCTCAAGACGATCACCGCTCGATTCCTGGCGAAGCGAAGGCATGGGACGTCCACGAATCCGCGTGGCGCAGATCTCTCGGGCGGCCACGGGACCGTCTACTACACGGCTCCCTTCCTGAGCGACCGTGTCCAGGCATCGCGATCGCTCGACGCTTATCTTTCATGCACCGAGCCGCGGCTGGACGTGCCGGCCTCGCCCACGCTCGAATCTTTGGCTCGCGAAAGGCCACCGTACGATCGAGCGATTATCACCGAGGTGCTGTCGCGCGCCCAGATGCGCCGAGGCGATGTCGACTTTCACGCCCTGACTGGCTGGCTCGCGCGTCAGTTCGGAAGATAGTCCGTGTTGCAGCTGCTGCCGTACGCCCATCACCTGGAGGAACGATTCCTGTGGATAGTTTCCTATGCGTTCAGCTGTATCAACGGCATCGTCCATTCCGAACTGTATACAGTCGCCACGATCACCGGCACGGTTGGCGGCACAGGTGTTCGGGGACCGGACCGACCGGACCCGTGTCTCGACGAGTTGGGACGGCGATCGGCTCGTGATCGAAATCAGGCATCCGAGCGGATCGCCTGCGCAGAGTCCCTCTTCCGAACACAAAGCGGGGTGGTCGCTCAACGCTGCCCAAGGGACCCTGTTACTCACGGTGACAGACAAGGCTCCAGACGGGAAGCCGTCGTTGGCCGATCTCATTTATCGACGCCAGGTGGTGTAGATCCGGTGGCACCGCCTGTCAGAGATGAGCAACTCCACACCGGCCCAGGAGTACCGGATTGATCTGGCCGGCGTGGTTCAACGCTGGCAACGATTTCGCGAATGCGAACAGTTGGGCAAGAGGAGCTGCCCCGAATCTGTATCTTCACCGGTCCGGTTGCATTGGACACAACCATCCCCAACCGCCGCGCAACTGGCAAGGTGGATCAAGATTCCGATGTTGATTGTGAGTCGTTGTGTAGGTTCTCAGGACGCCGGTGACGAGCTCGCTCTCATCTTGGCGATCAGTCGTTCGTACGGGGTCTGGCCGTCAAGCGCCCCGTGCGGTCGATGGTAATTGTAGTAGTCCTCCCACTCGCGCAGTTTCGCATTGAACAGATGAATGTCGTCGGAGATACCGTCCTTGTCGAGGAGCTGGTAGAACTCCTGGTCATCCACGCGGTGTGAACGCTCGACCTTGCCGTTCAGATGCGGGGTGCGCGGACGAATGTAGACGTGGCGGATGTCCAGCGACTCAAGATGCCAATGAAAATGTGACTGGAACTCCGCGCCGTTATCCGTCTGGACGACGAGCACGCGAAACGGGAGCCGCCGTAAGACTTCATCGATGAACCGGATCGCCGTGCCTTGATTGCACGCGTCGTAGATCTTAAGCACGCGAATGCGCGTGCAGTCATCGATCGCGGTAAACTGATAGAGGCGCTTTCGCGTCCCGGGAATCCGCTCGAGAAACTTCACATCCAGCTGCAGCCGATGGCCAGGCTGCGCCTTCTCATACCGCTGCCACCGCTTCGCGTGGGACCGGTGTTTCTGACTTGCCGGCAACCGGTTCATGCCGTGCCGCCGCAGGATCCGGTGCACGGACGACACGGCCAACGAGAGCTGATGAAACCGAGTCAGATAGTCGGCAATCTTGCCCGGGCCGAAGTGATAGTGCTGGCGGAGATACAAAATCTTGCTGACGACCGCCGCCGGCGTGGCTCGCGGCGACCGATGCGGCGTACTGGGCCGATCGGCGAGGCCAACCTCACCGTGGACCTGATATCGCCGCCGCCAGCGGTAGTACGCCTGGCGTGAAATCCCGAAGTGTCGGCATGTCCGCGCCACATTCCGTGACTGTGCGCACGCCTGCTGCAATACCTTAAATCGCCACGCCAGCCGGCGCGCTTGCTCTGCTTTGGTCATCGCGTCTCCACTCGAGGGCCGAAGCCAAGAGAAGAGCACGAGATCTGTTACCGGTGTCCTGGGATTTCACAAAGATTTCGCGCGTTTCGATCCAGAAGAAATCTCTCGGCGAAACAAATCGAAAAAAGTGACCGGTATTGCGAATGTGCGCCACATGTCGCGCATTCCATTTCTGGAGCATTTCTGCCTGCCTGCGGATCCGCATCGCACGCGGTAGCTCAGTTGGATAGAGCGATCACCGGTCAAATATGCCGGTGATCGCTTTAGGACGCGCGGCGCCAATGGCATGGTGTGGGCGTTAATGCGTATATCGACTGTCACGAACATCGTGTGCGGTTTCTTTGTGGTGCTGTGGGCGGCGGCGTGACGATTGTGTTCACGCCGCACGTCGGCCACTTTCACTCGACGACGTCATTCACGATTCCGTTCATGCGCGTGTTCGCGACGGATCCGAACCTGAATGGCGCGCGAGCGGCGCGATCGTCTTCGCCTTCTGACGCGAGCCAATCGCTGCGAGTTCGTCAGGGTCAGTCAGTTGATACCCGCCGGGCAATTGTCGGGATGGGGTGCGTCGATCCGTCTCACGGCTGCCGCCGGAATCAGTTGCACGGCAACGGTTCTGGCGACAACGCTGGATTCGTTCCGCAGCACGTGCGTGTGCCCGTTCACGACATCGACGAACGACATCCCTTGCTGGTAGACGTGCGGGGCACAGCCAGGGTCGTCTCCTTCGTACGCCGTCACCATCCCCTCGGTGACAATCACCAGGCTCAGCCCAGGATGCGTGTGCCAACCCGTGGTTCCTCCAGGCTGCCATTCGTTGCTTTGGACGTACAAATCGGAGAGACCTTTGGTCCTGAGCTGCGCGTTCCAAAAAGCGGGAATCGTGTGGGTCTGAAGATCGATTTCGTCGAACGTGCCCTTCGCAATGGTTGTCGGCATGAAGTTCTGGCCTGGCGTCGCGACAACCCTGCTCGCGTACGATCCGCAGGCAAGCACAACCGCAATCACTCCCCACGTCAATTGCTGCTTCATCTTCTCCTCCTTCGCCGCGACGTTTCCGCGCTCGCGACGCAGTCTCTGGGACTGAGCGAGATAGGAACGAACCGCTATTACTGGTGCGGAAACGACTCTGTCTTCTGCAGCTCGGCGCGGACGGCATCTCCTGCTTTGACTGCGGCATCGGTCTCGTATCGCGACCCGCACGCACTGCATATTTCTTTGAGCCGCAGAATCGCAGCCGAAGAGCTTCTGACGTAGTGGTCGCTCAGGACCTCGATCGCGTGCTGCAATTCATGGCCGATCGTTCCGATCAGGTCCTCGTCCGATTTGCGCGGATCGACGGCGATGCGAAGAAGTCGGTTCGGGCCAGCAATCGTCACCATCGCCAACAGACACGCTCTGACTCCTTGACCGCATTCGCCTTCGGCGACGTACACGATCCCATCAGTCGTCAGGATCGTGTCCACGAGCCCACGAAACGTTTGCGACCGCGTAACGGCCTCGGCGATGACTGCATCTAGTCTCGCGTTGGCCCCGCGAACGCGTGTGCGTGCCGTCTTAGCAGCCGACTGACCGGCGACAACAACAACGTTCGAGGCTGAGGCAACAGCCGCCCACAGCAGCAGGGCCATGACAACTGTCGTTGAGACGATTCGTGTTGTTTTCGTCATCGCATTCTCTCCAGCGGCGGCCGGACTTGACGCCGCCGTCAGAGTGGAATGCGGGAACGCGCGTCTGAAGGGTGAAGATCGTTAGGACTGCTCCAAAAAACGGCCAATTAGGATTTCAGCGCGACCGGTTGTCCGGGCGTAGAATCGGCCCGTCCATCAGGAGGGACGTTGGTGTCGAGAGATTCGTCCGCGGCGGTCACGCAGCTGCTGCGCGCATGGAGTGACGGCGACGACGCCGCATTCGATCAACTTGCGCCGCTGGTGGAGGCAGAACTCCGGCGCCTGGCCCGCGGCTACATGGCCCGCGAGCGACCGGGCCACACATTGCAGCCAACGGCGCTGATCAACGAGGCGTTCCTGCGACTAACCGACGCCCGCCATATTCGATGGCAGGACCGCGCACATTTCCTGGGAATCTCATCTCGCCTGATGCGTCGTGTGCTCGTGGATCATGCGCGGTCGCGGATGTATCGCAAACGTGGAGGCGACGGACACCGCATCTCACTTGACGACGAGTTGATCGCTTCGCCGGAGCCGTCTTTAGACCTTCTCGCCTTGGATCGCGCATTAGAGGCATTGGCCGCCGTCGATCCGCGAAAGGGCCGTGTGGTCGAGTTGCGATTCTTCGGTGGCTTGACGGTCGAAGAGACAGCCGAGGTGCTGCATGTCTCTGCAGACACGATTAAACGCGATTGGCGATTGGCCAAGCTCTGGTTGATGCGAGAACTCGAGGGGGAAGAGCATTGATCGACCATCGCCGGCGGCAGATCGAAGAAATTTGTGACGTCGCCCTCGACCGACCGATCGACGAGCGCGCCGCGTTCGTGGCGGCAGCGTGCGGCGACGACGAGACGCTTCGAAGGGACGTTGACGCGCTGCTGCTGCACGCGCAGAACGCGGATGTCTTTCTCGCCACGCCCGTCGACGCACTGTCGGCAGGCATCTTTGCTTCAGGTCAGACGTCGTTCGCTGAAATGGAGATTGGATCGTACCGAATTGCCGGTTCTCTCGGGGCCGGAGCGATGGGGGAGGTGTATCGCGCGCGCGACCTGAAACTCAATCGCGAGGTCGCCATCAAGGTTCTACCCGAGGTGTTCGCGACCGATCCCGAGCGTCTGGCGCGCTTCAAGCGCGAGGCGCAGGTATTGGCCTCTCTCAATCACCCAAACATCGCGCACATCTACGGGTTCGAGGAAGCGCGGCCCGCGAACGGATCTGGATCCCCGGTTGTGGCATTCGTCATGGAACTGGTGGAAGGCGACACGCTTGCCGAGCGTCTTGCGAAGCGACTGCCGCCGCCTGGCGAGGCGCTCTCCATGGCGCGGCAGATTGCCGAGGCGCTCGACGCCGCGCATGAGCAGGGCATCATCCACCGTGACCTCAAGCCTGCCAACATCAAGGTCACTCCGCAAGGCATCGTCAAGGTTCTCGACTTCGGGCTGGCGAAAGCCGGTGCGCTCGCGGGGGAAACCGCCAACGCGACGCGCGACGGCGCGATCATCGGGACGGCGGGGTACATGAGCCCCGAGCAGGCGCGCGGTCAGGCAGTGGACAAACGCACCGACATCTTCGCCTTCGGCGCGATTCTGTACGAAATGCTCTCGGGGCGCCGCGCGTTCGACGGCGAGACCGCGATGGATGCCGTAACGGCGGTGCTGAACAACGACCCACCGGAGCTAGCTGCGGCGGAGCCCCACATCCCGCCCGCCCTTACGCGCATCGTCGATCGGTGCCTGAAAAAGAATCCGGCGGGACGATTCCAGAGCGCCAGCGATCTCGTCTTCGCACTTGAGGGCATATCGCCGCAGTCCGGCACGGCTGCGGCAGCACTCATCGCCGACGGCCGCACGGGTCTTCTGCAGAACCCGCCTACGGCCTGGGTGATTGCGGCGAGCGGTGCGCTGGTCCTCGTGCTCGCGATCGCCGTGCCGCTTTATCTCCGTCGTGCGGCGCCGGAGCCGCTCGTCACACGTCTGGATATCGTGACACCGGCGACCGGCGATGCGTATTCGATGGCGCTCTCGCTGGACGGACGGCAGCTGGCGTATGTCGCCAATGGCGACCATGGGTCGCAGCTGTGGGTGCGGCCGCTCGATCAGGCGACGGGGCAGCCGCTCGCGGGCACCGAGGGAGCGATGATCCCGTTCTGGGCGCCCAATGGCCGCGCGGTTGGCTTTTTTGCCGAAGGCAAATTGAAGCGGATCGACCTGCCCGGCGGCGCCGTGCACGTGCTGGCTGACGTATCCAATCCGATGGGTGGAGCGTGGGGGGCGGATGGCATGATCCTGTTCACGCCGTCGAGCACCGACCCGCTGCTCGGCGTCCCGGCAACCGGCGGACCCGTCACGTCCGTCACCCATCTTGCGGCTGGGCAGGCGGGCCATCACTGGCCGGAGTTCCTGCCGGACGGCCGCCGCTTTCTCTTCGTCGTCTCGACGGGCCAGCCGGAAACGTACGGCATTTATGTGGCGTCGCTCGATGGGGGCGAACCGACTCGCCTCATGCCGGACGCCACCAGGGCCGCGTACGCTCCACCCGGATATCTTTTGCTCGCGGCGCGCGACGACAGTCCGCCGCCTGGCGCCAGCGGCAGTGCATTGCTCGTCGCCTACCCGTTCGACGGGGCGAGTGCGACAGTGACAGGCGAGTCGATCCCGGTGGCCCAGGGGGTCGGCAGTTGTTGTGACCACGGCGCCTTCTCGGTGTCGGCGCAGGGCATCCTCGCGTATCGCGGTGGCGTCGTGACTCGACGACAGCTCGCGTGGGTCGACAGGGCGGGCCATCTGCTCGGCGCCCTGGGTGCGGTTGACGACAGCGCTCCCTCCTTTCTGGATCTCTCCCTGGACGATCAGCGAGTAGCGTTCATTCGCGCGGTGCAGGCCAACATCGATGTCTGGCTCATCCGCGCGGGTGAGAGTGTGCCTCGTCGCTTCACGTTCGAGCGCGCCATTGACAGCGGGCCCGTATGGTCACCCGATGGAAGCCGGATCGTCTTTCGAACATTTCGCGGCGGCGCCTACAACCTCTACGAGAAAGCGGTTGACGGCACCACCGACGAACAACCGTTGCTCGTCACGCCATTGGCGAAAGCGCCGCAGGATTGGTCACGAGACGGCCGGTTGCTGCTCTATAGCAATCAGGATCCGAAAACCGGGACCGACCTGTGGGCGCTGCCGATGACCGGCGACCGGAAACCGTTCCCTGTCCTGCAGACGCGTTTCGACGAAATTCAAGGACAGTTCTCTCCGGATGGCCGGTGGCTCACCTACGCCTCGAACGAATCCGGGCGCTACGAGATTTACGTGCGGACATTTCCAGAGACGGGTGGCAAATGGCAGATTTCAGTGGCGGGCGGCCTTCAACCGCGCTGGCGCCGCGATGGCCAGGAACTTTTCTACGTCTCGCCGGACAACCGGTTGATGGCGGCGCCCATCCACGTCGCGCTCGGCACGAAGGCGCTCGAGGCCGGCGCACCCGTGCCGCTCTTTGCAACGAAGCTTGCGACAGGTGTCAACATCGTACCGGCCGGATTTCAGGCGCGCGCGCAGTACGCGGTCGCGGCCGACGGCAATTTTCTGATGAATATTTCCGTCGACGAGGGCGTCATCTCACCGATCACGATCGTGCAGAACTGGACGGTGGGGCTAAAGAAATGACGTCGTGTCTGTCAGCGTGATATTGCTCAAACGCACTTATTTGTCGAACGTCAGCTGGGGCACGTCGTGACTGTCTTAATTCAATCGGTTCCCTGAGAACGATTTGAGAAGTTTTTCGAACCGGGGCGCGCCCGTGGCTCAGTTGGATAGAGGTGCGCCCGATCACCGAGCTTCTAAGCCGGGGGCCACAGGCTCGAGTCCTGTCGGGCGCGCCATTTCCTAGAGAATTCGCGAGTTTCAATCGCGAAGAAATCTGTCGGCGAACACAAATCGAAAAAAGTGATCACTCTTGCGAGTTCGCGCCACAACTCGCGCGATTGCGCGATCGTCAGTTTACTGAGCAAACCTCGTCATCGTGTTTTCATCGCCATTCGCAAGCTGGCTGATAGGGCCTCCGGTCACCGTCATGAAAGCCGGTGATTGAAGCCGCGATGCTTCTTCCGTTCCGTCCGTCTTAGCCTCGCTTCTCTGCAATCCACTGATCGATGTCCTGCTCGAGCACGTCGAGCGGCACGCGTCCAGCGCCGAGGACTCGATTGTGGAATTCGGCAAGGCTGAACCGGTTGCCGAGTGCGCCCTTGGCTTTCTCGCGAAGTTGGATGATCTTCAGCTGACCGATCATGTAGCTGCAGGCCTGACCTGGCTGCGAGACATAGCGCTCTACCTCCGCTTCCGTTCCAAGCCCTGGAAGCGGACCCAAGTACTCGATGGCCTGAGCACGGGTCCAGCGCTTCGCGTGGAGGCCCGTGTCGATAACCAGCCGCTTCGCCCTGAACAGCTCCATCTGAAGTTGCCCCAGCAGACCGGTCGGGTCGCCGTCATACCACCCCTGCTCCGCTGCGAGCCGCTCTGCGTACAGGCCCCAGCCCTCCCCAATTGCGGAGTTGTTGCCAAACACGCGCTGCCTGAGAAATGTAGGCAGTGTGGAGTCCTCAGCCTGAAGCGCCCCCTGGAAATGGTGTCCCGGCACGGCTTCGTGGTACGTGGTCGTCCGTAGCCCGAAGCGCGTCATCGTTACCCCGGTCACCGCGTACTGGTACGTCCCGGGCCGCGCACCGTCGGTAGTGCCAAGGGAGTAGCTGGCGGCACGTCCGCGCATGAAGTCAGGATACGGGCGCGCCACCACGCGCATTTTCGGCACCCGCTCGAAGAGCGAAGCCGACCGTTTCTCTGCGTCGCGAATGATGTCGGTGATGAGGGCGTTGTACCCAGACCGGCCCTCCGGCGTATCGGGAAAAGCCGGCTGATCCGCCATCATCCGCGCCATCCGTGCGCTCAACGTCCCCTCGGAGTAGCCGAGCTCGCGCAGGATGCCGTCCATGCGTGCCTCGATCTCCGCCACCATGCGCAAGCCTGTCTCGTGGATTTGATCGGCCGTCATCGTGGTGGTCGTGTAGCGCCGCAGGGCCGCAGCATACGCCTCGGCGCCATCTGGAAAACGCCACAGTCCGGCATCATCGACCGCACGTAACTTCTGTTCGTCGACGAACGCGAGGGCGCGCCGCCAAGCTGGATAAATGTCCGTCGAGGTGATCCGTTCGGCCTGCGTGCGCATGGTGTCTCTTTGCGCATCCGTCATGCCGGCGACGGCGGATAGTTTGTCCGCGAAAGTTGAGACGAAGGGGTTCGATGCCAGCGGCAAATCGAGGAATCCCTTCATCTGCGCAGCTGTCGTCTCGAGAATGAACTTCGGAGGCCGGTGCCCCTTCGCGGCGATCCGTCGCCCTTCTGCCGTGGCCTGGTCCATGCGAGCCGACACCAGCGAGAGACGCGCCAGATAGTTCTCGGCATCGCGCTTCGTGCGTACGGTGTGATTGACCGTCAGCGCGTTGATGAGGGTGGAGTCGACACCGTAGTTCTGCGCGTAGGGGAAGTAATCGTCGTCGAATGCGGCACCATCCCGTTGCGTCTGCAAGTCCCACTTGATGATGTCGTACGACCGTTGGTCGGACCTGGTGAGGCTGGCACGGTCGAATCGCCCGAGCTCGTTCAGACCGCGCCGAATCAACTCCAGCTCTCGGTCTCTGTGCGTCCGGGTCTTCGGTTCGATCTGGCGCTCGATGGCGTCCTCTTCCGCGCCCGTGAAGTAGCGGCGCGCAGCTGCATCGTCCGTGTGGAAGCGCATCCAATCATCGGTGTAGCGCTCTACGAAGCGGGCGAAATCCTGCCGCTGCCCCTGGGCTGCGAGGACGCTCGATATGAGAACGACCGGGAGAATCAGGAAAGCTCGCCGCATGGGTGGGATTCTACGCCTTTGCAGAATTCCGTCATGGCAAACGTGTTCAGTGCAACGATCTTTAATCGCTACGCTCGGCGTTGATGCGAGCGCCAGGGTGTGTGGAAGAGCGCCGCTTGTATCAGTTCACGGCGATCGACGTTTGCACCCGGATTCGAGTGCTCAAGATCTACGCGATCTGCCGCACTCGCAGAATGCGGCGAGGCTAACGGCGGCCGGAACGTTACGCTCGCATTGAGACGACCCGCCCGCGTGCCAACCCCATCGTCATAACAGCGTGGAACAAGACTGCCGGCCACAGCAGTACTCCACCCCATTCGCTCCGGATACCCAGGTCTGCGAGATAGAGCGTGACGAGCAGGTTGTAGATCAGCATCGCCCGTGACGCGGCAGCGGTTGTCTCGCTGCCCGGCCAACACGCCAGCCCAAACGAGAACAACCCGATGCCGGCGACGCGAGCCGTGACAATAGCAGCGCCAGACAGTTCGGCGTCGAGCAGCAATCGCCCGACAAGCGATGGAACCACGATTAACGCCACACCGGTGACGACTTCGACGATGGCGGCGACTGCGAGCGGCTCGTTCAATTCAACGCTCCTGACGTCGAGCAAGACCGCTGCCGTTGTGCCGCGTCGCTGTCTGGCACGTCCAGTGCTGCTCGGATGCACTGGACGCGACGTCTGAAGATCGAAGTCGATCAAAGCCTTGATTTGATCGAGGCGCGCACACATCAACCGCCAATAGATGGTGAGCGCTCACGGCTTCACGTCAGTGTGGGAACGCACGCACGAACCGGCTTGGTGCTGCGACAGATGCGTGCGTGCGCACGAGGAGAATCACATGCCCAAGTATCTCTGTCAGGGTTCCTACACGGAAGTGGGCTTAAAGGGCCTGCTCAAGGAAGGCGGTTCGAAACGCCGGGCGATCGTCGAGCAACTGGTGCGCAATATGGGCGGGCAACTGGAAGCCTTCTACTTCGCTTTCGGCAGCGACGATTTTCACATCATCATCGACCTGCCAGGCAGCGTGGAGATGACCGCCGTGGCGTTGGCTGCCCAGGGCAGCGGCAGTGTGAAATCGCGAATCACCATCTTGGTCACGCCCGAGGAAGTCGATCAGGCCGTGAAGAAGCACGTAAACTTCGTCGCCCCGGGGCAGTAGACGTGCTTTCGCACCGAAGATCGCTTTACGAGTCCGCTTCATGATGGCATCGTGTTGCCCGCCGACTGCAGCAGCCGGCGGGTGACGATGAATGGATCGCGCACGGTTGCTCGCTCCAGCGTGTGCTACCTCGCTTGTGCCGTCTGGTTCGCGCTTGGTTTCGGCGCCAGATCGTTCTTGATCACCTGCCCTCCCTTCATCACGAACTTCACATTCTGTATCTCCGTGATGTCCTCGAGCGGGTCGCCGTCGGTCGCGATGATGTCCGCGTACTTGCCTTTCTCGACGGTGCCGAGGTCCTTGTCTTTGTGAAGGATCGCAGCGTTCACGCTCGTCCCCATCTTCAGGACGTATGCCGCTGTGGCGCCCCACTGCGTCAGGACTACGAAGTGTTCGGCCTGAACGCCGTGCGAGCATTGGCACGCGGTGTCGAAGATGCGTCCGCCGCCGTTGACCGGCGTGGCGCCGCTGCCGAAGCCGAGAATGACGCCGGCCTTCATCATCTTGACCCACGTCTTCTGCATCTCACGGAATTTGCTGTATGGCGCCCATTTCAGCAGATCGGCCGGTTCATCCTGACGCAGATCGAGAATCGTCGATGTGACAGGCAGATGCTTCGCCACGAGCGCCTTGATGTCGTCATCGTCGGCTGCCGTCGCGTGCTGGATGTCGTCAACGCCGGCCGCGATCGCGTCCTTCAGTCCTGGTCCGCCGTAGGAATGCGTCGCGATGAACATCCCGTTCTTGTGTGCTTCGTCGACGGCCGCCTTCAGCTCATCGAACGAAACCACCGCGACGTTCGACATCTTCCCCTGCTTGTCCCAGCTGTAGCCCGTATTCGGGACGATTTTCGCGTGCATCGCGCCGTGCGCGTGCAGTTCGTCGAGCGCCTTCCGGAACTGGTCGGCTCCTTTCGCCTTGAGCTCCTGGCCGACGATCGGTCCGGCGGTGATCAGCCGCGGCCCCAATGTTTTGCCGCTGTCGATCTGCTTCTGCAACTCCACGTCCGTGTAGCCGCCGCCATGCGACCCCTGCGGGACGAGCGTCGTGAAGCCCGCCTTGAGGCTCGCTTCCGCCATCTTCATCGCCTCGGCCATCTGGTCGCCTTTACCGTCGTTGAGGTGAACGTGGCCATCGATAAGACCCGGCAGCACCGTCGCAAAGCTCAGATCGATGACCTTGGCGCCCGCTGGAATCCTCACGGAGGCCGCAGGCGCAACGTCGGTGATGCGGTCGCCGGAAACGAGAATCACTTGGTTCTGAAGGTCCGTGCCGGATTTCGCGTCGAACAGCCGGCCCGCCTTGATTGCGGTGATCTGCCCCGTTTGCGCGGCTGCCGGCATTGACCAGGCAAACAAGCCGGTGGCAACGGTCGCAGCGACAAACACGATCTTGAGATGAAAATTCGAATGCATGAAGGACTCCTTGATGGGCTCTCTTATACATTCACTGGGAGCACATGGCCAGTCAGATTGAACCAATTGACGTAAACGCGCGATCGAGCGAGCGCTAGCTTCTGAGACCAATCACGACGTTCGGCGCAAGGTCGGAAAACACGCATCCTCATGAATTGTGCGCAGCTGAGCTCAGGTCTAGGTCTACACTCCGATTGGATCCCCATGGCTGCTCATCCCCCGCGGATCGTGGTCGCGTCTCTAATCGTGATCACCCTGGCCGCGTCAGTGCTTGCGCAACGGCCCTTTTACGGAGTACCGGAGGGCCCCGGCGTCCCTGTCCGCTTTCCGCCGCTGAATTTCGAGGACGGCGGCTTCACCGCGTGCAAGCTGATGTACACGAGCAACCGCCGCGAGGCGGGTGGTGTCGGTTGGTCCACGGATTATCCGTTCGCCGCGATCAACCTCATGACGCGACTCTCGGAGCTGACGAGAACACGTGTGAGCCGGGATCCGCAGCACCAGGTGAACTACTGGGTCGTGAGGCTCACTGACCCGACGCTCTTCGATTGTCCGGTGCTGCTCGGCACCGACGTCGGCACCGCGTCATTTTCGGACGAAGAAGCGAAGCGGCTGCGGGAGTATCTGCTGAAAGGCGGCTTTCTCTGGGTCGACGACTTCTGGGGGACCGAATCGATGGAACAGTGGACCGGGGAAATGCACAAGGTGCTGCCCGAGTTCCCGATCTTCGACGTGCCGGAGGATCATCCTATTCGAACGACGCTGTTCTCGATTAACCAGGTGGAGCAGGTCTCGAGCATCAACTTTTGGCGCCGCAGCGGCGGTGACACGTCCGAACGCGGCAACGACAGCCGCCATGCCGACTTCCGCGCCATCGCCGACGCGAAGGGACGCATCGTCGTCATCATGACGCACAACACGGACATCGGCGATTCGATGGAACGCGAGACGGAAGACCCGGAGTTCTTCGCGCTCTTCTCACCCAATGGCTACGCGCTCGCGACTAACATCGTCCTGTACGCTCTGACGCATTAGGGGCGGCGCCAGGGCAGCGGACATTGCGCGTATTCGATATTCCGAGCCTTTCGACGCGTTTGCAGATCGTGGATCGCTCGCCGTGTGCGCGGCCCGTGGTCAACAGTGTCCGATCGCCAGCACTTCGACACCGCAACGGCGTCGGCGGCGCAGAGCCGGAAGCAATCGGCGCTAGACTGAGTTTGCCACGTCGGACGACCGCGCTCCTCACCGTGCTACTCGTTGCGGCACTGTTCGGCGCTACCGCCGCCGTGCAGGCCCAGGTCCGGCGCGGCGGCGGCCGCGGCGGGTTCGGCTTCACCGCGCGTACCGCGAGCCCGAAGGATTTCGACGGCCGCTTCCACTTCTGCCGCATCATCTTCCGCAACTCGCCGGAGGGAGACGGCGACGGCTGGAGCGTCGACTGGCCGCGCGCCGATGTCAATCTCTCGATTCGCCTGTCGGAGTTGACAAAGCTCGACGTCAGCAAGGGCGCGACGGGCGAGCCGAATCACCTGCTCATACACTTGACGGACGACGAGCTGTTCGACTGTCCGTTCGTGATGATGACCGAGCCCGGCGGCGCCGCGTTCGACGACCAGGAAGCGGCGAAGCTGCGGCTGTATCTCGAGAAGGGCGGCTTCCTGTGGGTCGATGATTTCTGGGGCGAGTATGCCTGGGGCTGGTGGGTCGGTCAGTTGCGGAAGGCGATGAATGCCAGCTTGGGCAGACATCGCGTGGCACAGGCACGGGGTAAATTAGTCCCGTGTGCTCGCCAAAGGTTGAGCGATGCCCGCGCGTTCGCTTTCACTCGTCGAGCGCGAGTGGGACCGCCGTTGCGCCGACAGGTGAGGCTTGCGTGTAGGACGTAGGACGGACCAGTTCGGCGCCGCATGCTCTCGCCGCGCAGGGAAAAGCTCTGCTCGGAATGTAGGCGGTCAGCGAATAGACGGCGACTCGTGCGATCATGCACAAGGGCGTTCCGCTCTCTGACATCGAATGGCGCAAACAGTCGAGATAAGTCTCAGGATTCCTTCCCTGCGCCTCCGCCGCGAGGGGAAGGAGGCCCCGGAAGCTATCGCAAACAGCGACGTTCGATTCGGCAAACAGGTCGAGGTCAAGGCCATCCCAAAGCCGGGCGATATTCTGACGATGACGGTCAGCTCTGGTGGCACCTTCGAGTGCGATGTGGTCCGGAGCGATTGGCAACACGATAAGAACATGTTTGTTATTGCTTGCCGGTACTCCAAGCGGTCTATTTCACCTGCTGAATACCAAGCCTTGGTGAGCGCTTCAGACTGGCAAGTAAGGCCCCTGCTGTAGGCGCGAGGCCCTGTCCACAGGCGACAACGTGCCGACACTGAACCTGGTTACTCCCGACAAACCCATTGGTACGGCGTTACTCGCGAGTGCCAAGCCGAGAGGCGTAAGCGACCGAAATGACAGCACAACCACCGTGATGTCCTCGCGGAGAACTCGCAACACAATTCGCATGTGGGCAGCGCCTTCGTATACCTTGGATCTGAGGCACAATACCGGTCGTGAATCGTGCCTTCCGGGCCGGTGAGACCCTCGAAGATTACTGCCGCGCGTGCAAGACCGATCGCCTCCACACGGTCATCGTCGTGGACGGCACCGGTCGACCGATTCGCGTCATACGTGAAGAAGCCGGCCTGACGCCGGTCGCACCCGCTGCGAAATGGCGAGGCGGAACCCTCGTGTTACGTCGAGGCACACCAGGACTGCAGGAGAAGAGCTGGCCAATCGAGACGTTCTTCCACAAGATCCTGATGCTGCGGAATCGGCTGCGGGCGCTGGAACAGCAGGTCAATGCCTCTGACCTGCCGGACGATGTGAAGATCAAGCTCGAGGGATATGTCAGCGGCTGCTAGGGGTCGTTGACCAGCTTCAATGTGCTGTTTGCCGACGAGGCGGACCAGTTCAAAGGCAATGGAGGTGACTGAGAAGGGCCCTTCTACACGATCGACATGACAACCGGCATGTGGCGGCGTTACGCGCGAAGGGCGAGGTCCCCGCGAACTCCTCATGAGTGCCCTTGAGCCTTTGTCGGTGCATCGGAACGAGTGATGTGACCGTGCGGTCAGATGCGGCTTGTATCGACGGTATCAGCCATCTGCGCGTTCACGCCCAAAGGGTCTTCGGATGCATTGGACAGAGTGCCCGTACCTCAGTTGGATAGATTACCGAGGTTCTAAGCCGGGGATCCGGCGTTCGAGTCGCGGTGGGCGCCACTTGTTAAATCCTCGCGAATGGCTTGAAGGAGAGACGGACGTGACCGGAACGATTCGCACGCTAAGAACCGACAAGGGTTTCGGATTCATTAAGACCGAAGGCGGCAAGGAATACTTCTTCCACCAGAGTGCCATCTATGGGGAGGGAATCGACGATCTCCGCGAGGGCGACACTGTCGAGTTCGACGTCGGCGAGGGCCCGAAGGGTCCTCGAGCCGAGAACGTCCGGCGGACATCGACCTAGGCGCAACATCGAGAATCACGCAGTCAGATCTGGCGCAACAGATAGGGCTGATCCCTCCATGCACGGCTTAGCCGCGCATGCCGTTGGCGCCACGGTTCGAAACGCCGGGCAATCGCGTCGAGGATCCGAGCTTTCCGCGAGGACTGTTCGTGGAGAGCCGCTTGCCTAAAGAAGCCTGCGCCCAGCTCCGCGTACCAGCGGATGTTGTGTCGCCGGCGCATCTGATCCTCGAAGAATCCCGCCAAGATGAGGCATTGCGTGCCTGCCACTTCCATCATCAGGCTATCTCGCCGCAGAGAGGTGTCCGACACAAAGTGGTCGAAGACTTCGCTGAGATTCGCGGGCGTTGGCCATTCAATGTCCGCTTGTGTCGAAACCTGAGCGTAGTGCGCCAGCACGCTGGCGTTATAAAGCAGTTCCTGTCGGTCGACCAAGGGCTCGCACACATCTCGCAGGCCCACGATGAAGAACTCGAGCGTCTGCTGATGGTCATTCGCGAGGAGTTCCTCAAATGGGCCCATGACACCTCCCGGCGGAGAGCATCGGGGCAACATGAGTGCCAAGACGTGAACGCGCCGGGTCTAGGTGATGCTAAGCAAATCGCGCATTCCGTGGACCATCAGTGCCGCCTAGCGTGACAAAAGGGGTCCAGAGGACACTCTTCTTTCCGTGCCACGGTGCGCGGGGACGGTGTGTCTGCACAAGTACAAAAAGAGGGCCGGGTCCGAACGGCCCGGCCTGCGTGCCTTCGACTTTCTTCGATTTGAACTCAGTACATCCCACCCATCCCGCCGCCACCGGGCATTGCCGGCGGTTCCTTCTTGTCTTCGGGGATCTCGGAGACGAGAGCTTCGGTGGTGAGTAGGAGCGATGCGATCGACGAGGCGTTCTGCAAGGCACTGCGGACTACCTTGGCCGGGTCGATGACGCCAGCCTTCACCAGGTCCTCGTACATGTCGGTTGCGGCGTTGAAGCCTTCGTCCTGCTTCATGTCCCTGACCTTTGCCACGACGATCGAGCCTTCCGCGCCGGCGTTCGTCGCAATGTGACGCATCGGCGCCTCGATGGCGCGCTTGACGATGTTGAGGCCGACGAGCTGATCGCCCGTGAGCTTCAATCCGTCCAGCGCCTTGCCGGCGCGGAGAAGCGCGACCCCGCCGCCGGCTACGATCCCTTCCTCGACGGCCGCCTTCGTGGCGTGCATTGCGTCCTCGACGCGCGCCTTCTTCTCCTTCATCTCGGTCTCGGTAGCCGCACCCACCTTGATGATCGCGACGCCGCCCACGAGCTTCGCCAATCGCTCCTGCAGCTTCTCGCGGTCGTAGTCAGACGAAGTGTCTTCTACCTGCACGCGGAGTTGTTTGACGCGCCCCTGGATGCCTTCGGTCGTGCCGCCACCTTCGACGATCGTGGTGTTGTCCTTGTCGATGGTGACCTTCTTCGCCTTACCGAGGTCGTCCATCTTGAGGTTCTCGAGCTTGATGCCGAGGTCTTCCGTAATGGCTTTGCCGCCGGTGAGAATCGCGATGTCCTCGAGCATCGCCTTGCGGCGGTCCCCGAAGCCCGGTGCCTTGACGGCCGCTGCTTGCAGCGTGCCCCGCAGCTTGTTGACGACGAGCGTAGCCAACGCCTCGCCCTCGATGTCTTCAGCGATGATGAGTAGAGGCCGGCCCATACGCGCGACCTGCTCGAGCACGGGGAGGAGATCCTTCATCGAACTGATCTTCTTCTCGTGAATAAGGATCACCGGATTCTCCAGAACCACTTCCATTCGCTCAGCGTCAGTGACGAAGTACGGCGACAGATAGCCGCGATCGAACTGCATGCCCTCGACCACGTCCAGCGTCGTCTCGAGGGTCTTGGCTTCCTCGACCGTGATGACGCCATCCTTGCCGACCTTCTCCATCGCTTCGGCGATGATCTTGCCGATCGTCAGGTCGCTGTTCGCGGAGATCATTCCCACTTGCGCCACCATGTTGCCCGACACGGGGCGCGACATCTTCTTGATCTCGTCGACGATGACCTCGACAGAACGCTCGACGCCGCGCTTGATCTCCATCGGGTTCGCGCCCGCGACGACGTTCTTCGCTCCCTCTCGGTAGATGGCCTGTGCGAGCACGGTGGCCGTGGTGGTGCCATCGCCTGCCGTGTCCGACGTCTTGCTCGCGACCTCGCGCACCATCTGCGCGCCCATATTCTCCAGCGGGTCTTTCAGCTCGATCTCCTTCGCGACGGTGACACCGTCCTTGGTGATCGTCGGCGAGCCGAATTTCTTGTCGAGAACGACGTTGCGTCCCTTCGGTCCGAGTGTGACCTTCACCGCGTCGGCAAGCTGGTTGACGCCGCGGAGGATCGCCTGCCGGGACTGCTCGCCGTAAATAATTTGCTTTGCCATATATGCCTAACTCCCTGGACGCACAGGCTAACGCCCGCGCACTGCGCGTTACTTCGAGTCGAGAACCGCGAGCACTTCGTCCTCGCGCATGATGAAATATTCCTTCCCATCGATCTTGATGTCCTGACCGGAGTACTTCCCGAACAGAATCGTGTCGCCGGCCTTCACGTCGAGCGCCACGCGTTCGTTCTTTTCTTTCTTGCCGAGGCCGACAGCGATGACCTTTCCTTGCTGCGGCTTTTCCTTGGCGCTGTCGGGAATGATGATTCCGCCGACTTTCTGTTCGCCCTCGTCGATGCGTTGGACGATGATGCGGTCGTGTAGCGGTCTGACGTTCATATAGTGGACTCCAACCATCTGGTAGGTGCGCTGGGCCTGGAAACTTGCGCAAATATTGGGGAAATCGATGCGGCACACACCGTGAGTTAGCACTCACAGTTATCGACTGCTAATCATAGCGGTGCCGATGAAGGCCCGTCAAGGACGGGTCTTGTATCGACACGAATCAGCAACCCGGTGTGGCGACGGACGAAACCCTCACGAATGATCGGCGCGCCCGTAGCTCAGTTGGATAGAGCACCGGCCTTCTAAGCCGGGGGCCGCAGGTTCGAGTCCTGCCGGGCGCGCCAGAATCGCAGTTCGCGGCGCTCCTCGTAACGGCGCGCCGTCTGCTCGAGTTCG
>Ga0310810_10000582_pt1 | contig 36858 bp, 35 predicted proteins | sample NCmetagenome_FD_207641 | JGI IMG/M metagenome (GOLD analysis project Ga0310810, IMG submission 207641) | Soil microbial communities from experimental microcosm in Duke University, North Carolina, United States - NC | ecosystem: Engineered > Artificial ecosystem > Soil microcosm > Unclassified ...
TTTCGAATCGAAGGGACATGGAGTCCAACTGAAAACTATCTCACAAACGGACTTCCAGATGATCGGCTGCTTACGGGGATTCAATAACCTCGTCGAAGTTTGAGCAAACCACCGTTGAAGGAAGGTAGTCTCAACAGATCTTGTTGTCGCGTGCCTCTCGGGAAGGAAATACAACCACTTCTCAGTAGAAAACCAGCACAACCCAATACGCGCCGTTCGGATACTTCTGCGTCTTGGCGTAGCACGTTCCTGCAGAGTAGGTCCGCAATCCGCGCTGGGCGATGATCTTCGAGACATTCGTGGGAAGCGACTCCGGCTGCATGCTGGTGTACCGCAGCATGTAGGCCCCGGAAGGCGGCTCGGCCCCGCTCAGAGAATCGGCTTGCGCCATCGCACAGGCGCTCGTCTGAGCGTATCGGTTTTCGACACGCTGCAGGCGAGGCATTCGGGCTTGAGTTCGTAACTGCTCCAAGCTACTCGATACCGCCGCTTGCGCCTGCTGCACCGAATAGGCCGGAGTGCTCGATCCGAAATCCTGCGTGACGTAGAGCCAGTGCCCGCTGCGGAAAACGCCAAATCCTGCGACGTTGAAGTTCGGACTGAGAAGATTGTCGCGATGCGGCGGCGAGGCCATCAATCCGGTGTGCGCCTCTTCGGCATTGGGCGCGACCGCAACGTTTTCTCCAGTGCGGTTCAAGTGCAGCGGCGAACTCGCTCCAATGCGCTCCGGCAGTCCCGGTTCGCCCGAAAACTGATGTGACAGTTTGTTCTGCGACGCCATCTGCGCAGCATGCGCGCGGGCAGCCCGCACAAGTCCTTCGTCCATCTTGAGCGGCGCAAGTCCAACATGCTGGCGCTCAGCATTCGCCATGTCGAGGAGCTGCATCTCCGCCTCGCGGTCATAGGCGGATGAACCGTCGTAGTTCTGCACAGACGCGGTATTCAGCGACGAATCAGCGACCGGCACCGCCGCGGTAGCCGCGGCATTCAGCTGCAGGGAAAGCGCCGTAATCAGGGTCAGGAGCATGCGGTTGCCTACCTTCCAGATGCCCCTGGGAGAAACTGCTTTGCTTGAGACAAGGATAGCTTCTACAATCCGGTCAAGCACCTTACACCGGAGATATTACCGATTGGCCACTCTCCCATTACTTCTAGGCCTGCTTATCGTCCTGAACCTGGTACTACTTTCCTGGGTGCTGTTGCACCAATGGTCAGGGGGTTCGCAAGCTGCTGGAATAAAAAGACTTGTGGATCAATCGGACGGCCTGCAAAAGGCCTTGTCCCATCAGTTCTCGGCAGCCAATGCGGACATGGCTTCCCGACTGGAACGGACCACCGGGAATCTCAGACAGCAAGTCTCCGATCGGCTGTCAGACGGTTTTTCGGGGCTGCAAACGACCGTAGAGGTCCAGATGAAGGCCGGGCGGAAAGAACAGTCAGAAAGACTTGCCGAAACTCGGAGCGAGTTGGCTGGGGCGCTGGCGATAACCACCTCCGCCCTGAAATCCGAGTTCGACCGCTTGAACCAGCAGACCGCCGAGAGTCTCGAATCCATCCGTGAGCGGGTCGATATGAAGCTGATGGCCATCACCGAACAAGTGCAGTCAAAGCTCGACCAGAACATCAAAGAAGGTTTCGCCCAGTTCGAAAAAGTTCAGCAGCATCTTCGCGCGGCGGAAGAACAACTCCGCGAAGTGGGCGCGCTGGGGCACTCGATAAACGACCTAAACAATCTGCTGAAACTTCCGCACCTGCGCGGACAATTCGGTGAGGCAAGTCTCGAACGCCTGCTTTCAGACTTCCTTCCCGCGCACATGTTCGAGATGCAATGCTCAGTCAACGGCGGCGGACGTGTAGATGCGATGATCAATTTCCCTGATCGCCGCCTCCCAATCGATGCCAAATTTCCTCGCGAGCAAGTGCTCGCATTCTTCGACGAAAACAGCAAAAAGGAAGACCTAGAAGCTGCGCGTGACGAGTTCCTTCGCGTAATGAAAACCGAAGCCAAGCGCATCAGGAACTACATCCAGCCCGAGCACGGCACCACCGAAATTGCGCTGATGTATCTGCCGAGTGAAACGCTCTACATGGAAGCCGTGCGCAATCGCGAGCTTGCCGACTGGCTGAATCAGCAGCACGTGTTTCCGGTGTCTCCCAACACGCTGCTTATGACGCTGCACACTATTGCGCTCGTCCACAAATGGTACGAAGTTGCCAGCCGATTCGAGAAAAGTCGGCAGGAACTGGCCAAAGCGCAGAAATCTTTCGATCACTTCCAGAACCAGTTTGAAAATGTCGGCAAGAGCTTAGGCAAGGCACAGGAGGCATTTGATAAGGCCTCAACACACCTGAAGACCTACCGCGGCCGCGTCTCCGCGCTCAGCGGTCAGGAGCAACTGGAGCTGGATGCAGGCACCGGCGAAACGTCTCTGATAGACAAAGCCAGTGCTTAAAGTCGTCCCATCCAGTATTCGGGATGGCGGCTGCAATGCGCAAAAGCCAGGACCTGTAAGCGAGTGGGTGTCAGCTCTCGATAAACTACGACGAATGGAAAACTTCGTACCTTCGAATCGTCGCGTGTTTTTGATTCCTGGCGCCCAACTTCGAGGCATGGAAACGATTTGCGTCAGAGCTCGATGTACTTCCTGGTCGAAGCGAGCGGCAGATTCGGGACTACGTTCCAGATACCATTCGAAAGCCGCGTCATACTCTGCGGCGGCTTCGTCATGAATGTCGAGCTCCTCAACGCGCATTTCGGAGCTTGGCTAGATTTCGCTCTCTTACCTCTGCCCACGGCGTTGTCGTAGCTTTACCTGCATCCAGATCAGCGATCCGCTTCTCAATCTCTGCTTCCCAAGCAGCCTGGATCCCGGGATCTACCTTTTCTCCGAGATTGGAAATCAAGGAATCAGCCAGCGCCTCCTGCTCCTCCAACGTGAGCGATAGGGCCCGTTCCAGGAGCTTCGAGACTTCGATTGTCATTTGCGGCATGATTTGTCCTCAGCAACTTTGGCTGCCCCTGTGGCATTCAAGCTGCCCTGCGGTAATTGTAGTCCTCATCTCAGCAAATTCTAGTATCGAACGCCTAGGAAGCCGTGCCGTAGGTTCATTCGCCGGTAAATCCCCTTGGTTCGCCGAAATCCCCAACGCTGTCCTCTCACCCCGCCCTACTCTTGCCTTAGTTCATGAGAAGGAGAAGTACCATGACAGGCAGCAAGAATGGGCCCTTCACAAATGAAGACGCAGTGGTGGCCGTCGGTCTGGCTTTTGCCGGCATGGCGATTCTGCAAGGTAAACTGTTCCCGGCATTTTCAGGGTTTAATGGAGAGTTCCTGAGCAGACTGCTGGACTGGAAAGTCCTGGCATGGTGGCCAGTCCTGCTGATCGCCGGTGTCCTGTGGCTGTGGCTCAAAGATTGGCGCCGTAGGCGTGCGGCATCGACTTCGCAGTCGGGAGTTAGCAAATGAACAACGAATCTGGGGCAAGGGTAGATCGCGGTCCGGTAATTGGCGGCGTGGTGTTCATCGTTGTAGGCCTCGTGCTCCTGTTGGAAAAGACTGGTTATTTGCCGCCGAGCTTTGGCCTGCATTTCTGGCCGTGCATTTTCATCGTGATCGGCATTGTCAAAATCGTTTACGCGGGAGGCCGGCCAACCGGCGCGGCGCTGATCGCCGTAGGAATCTTTCTCCAGTTTCACGAAATGGGATTCATCCACATGAATTTCTGGGACCTGTGGCCGGTGTTCATCATCATCGCCGGCGCGGCCATGTTGTGGCAGGCCCTGGCAGGACCGGAAACAGAGGTTTCTACGAATCCGCAGTTTGACTCGCTCTACATCTTTGGCGGCGGAGAGCGCTACTTAGACACCAAGAACTTCAAGGGAGGAAAACTCTTCGCGGTTTTCGGCGGATACAAGATCGATCTCTCGCGGGCCGACATCGAAGGCGACACCGCCGTCCTCGAGGCCAGCGCGGTCTTCGGCGGCGGAGAAATCCGCGTCCCGGAAAACTGGTTAGTCGCGCTGCAAGGCGCGGGAATTTTTGGCGCCTATCAGGACAAGACTCGCCACTTCCAGCCTGACCCGGCGAAGCCCACCAAGACTCTCATCATTAAAGGTGTAGCCATGTTTGGCGGTATCGAAGTCAAGAACTGACGACGCGCCATGCATCCGATTCTCGGCCATCTTCGACGCCTCTTGCTGTATCTCTCGGCCTGGGGGCCAATCTCCGCGATCCTGACTTACCTATTTGCTTCGATTGGGGGACTGAGTTGGGGGCGAGCGCTCGCCATGGCGCTGCCGCTGTCATTGATTTACGCGTTCGTGTGCCTTTCTGCGTGGTACCCGTGCCGCAACATGCCCCTCGAAAATTCCACGGCGTGGCTGGCTCACCTGGTCGCCGCAGGAGTTGCCAGTCTTCTGTGGATCGCTTCCGCCAGGCTGCTTTCGTTCGCGCTTTCAAGCCTTTCAGCAACCGCCGGACTCGATCATCAGGCTTCTCGCACCTACCCCATTCTTTTTGGAAGCGGCGTGTTGCTCTATCTCCTGACGGTTGCTCTCTTTTATGTGCTGCTCTCGAATCAGGCCGCAACTGACGCCGAGAAGCGCGAGGTCGAAGCGCGAGCCTTGGCGCGAGAATCCGAGTTGAAGGCGCTGAAGACCCAGGTCAATCCGCACTTCATCTTCAATTGCTTGAATTCGATCAGCGCGCTCACCAGCAGCGATCCCGCCAAAGCGCGCGAGATGTGCGTGCTTTTGGCGGAGTTCCTCCGCAAGACCCTGGGCCTCGGCGAAAAGCCGCGAATCGCTCTTCGCGATGAACTCGCGCTCCTGCATGCGTACCTATCCGTCGAACAGATTCGTTTCGGCCCACGTTTAAAGCTGGAGGAAAACACCGACGCGGCTTCTCTTGACAGCATCCTTCCGCCCTTACTGTTGCAGCCTCTCGTCGAGAATGCGGTTCGCCATGGCGTCGCGCAGTTGACCGAGGGAGGATGGGTCCGAATTGATATTCATCAACCTGAAGCGGAGCGGCTTGCCATCGCAATCGAAAACAATTTCGATCCCGAAGCCCCCCGCCGCAAAGGCGTTGGCCTCGGCCTGCGCAACGTGCAGCAACGATTGCAAACCAGCTACGGCGAGCGCGCCAGAATCGATGCTCGCGCCAATCACGATCGATTTCTCGTATCGCTGAACTTGCCGGTGGAGAAAGACTGATGAGCGGGCCGTCTCAAAAGAAAATACGCGTGCTGATCGTTGACGACGAAGACCTCGCCCGGCAAGTCATCCGCGAAATGCTCTCGTCGCATCCAGGCGTGGAAATTGCCGGCGAGGCAGCCAACGGATTCGAAGCTGTCCGAATGGTCTCCGAGCTGAAACCGGACCTAATGTTTCTCGATGTGCAAATGCCCAAGCTCGACGGATTCGAAGTGCTGGAATTGGTCGGCGATGATGTCGCAATCATCTTCGCTACGGCCCACGATGAACACGCTCTCCGCGCATTCGAAGTCCACGCGGTGGACTATCTGCTGAAGCCGTTTCGTGCCGAGCGCTTTCAGACTGCGCTGGAACGTGCAAAGCAGCGAATTGGCGGTACTCTGCCATTTCGTCCTGAAGAACTCACCGCTTCAACGCGTACTCCGGGACAATTCGCCGAACGGATCGTGGTGAAAGATGGAACCCGCGTCCACATTTTCCCGGCTGCAAAGCTCGACTACGCAGAGGCTCAGGATGATTACGTCGCTCTCGCCAATCAAGGCAAGAAATACTTGAAGCAGCAAACCATCTCCAGCTTAGAGGCCGCACTCGACCCCAAAAGTTTCGTACGCATTCACCGCTCGTACATTGTCAATCTCGAACGCGTCACTCGACTCGAGCCATACGGCAAAGATACGCACGTCGCAATCCTGGATGAAGGCTCGCGCCTGCCCGTGAGCCGTTCAGGGTACGCACGCCTGAAGGTATTTTTGGATCAGCAGGCCTGAAGGTGCAAAGGCCGTCCCAGCTTCACCTTTAACGCGTGCTTCAGCTGCAGCCAGGGTCAGGCGACCTGCTGAACACCTTTTTCCGATGTGGAGAATATTCCTTGGAAGGTGATGAAGAAGGTCTCGACGCGGACTTCTGGAAACCGCTCTTTAATCAGCTCCGCAGCGCGACGCAGCTCCTGCTGGTGATGGGCCGCCTCCGTTTCGGGATTGCCGCCAAACGCGGCGAGCCCGCCGTAAGTTGCGCAATCCGAGTGGCTCATCAGAAAAACACGCTCGGTTTTGTGAAGCAGGATCGACATCCGCACTTGCTCGAGAATGAAGTCGCGCTCGAAGTCGTTGCGCGGTGAGGCGAGCGTTTTCGCGCCGCCGGCAACCACGATCATGTCCGGGCGCACGATCCCTTGCTTCTGAAGAAACTTGTAAACCGCCAGCCGGATTCGCTGGTCGAAGCAGCAGAGTACCGCCGCATCGGCAACATACTGCTCGGGTGCCGAGTCGAAATGGAAGACTTTTTCCATGTAGGTCAACTTTAACATTGAGAGTCATTGGCTGTAGAGACGTAACTCCGCTACGTCTTCGATGGCATGCTACACATTCGCGTGAAGGGTGCGAACCTGGGAGGGCCGTCTGCGCGGAAGCTTAACTTTGCTACTGTCCGCTCGCCGTCGCCAGCTGCTTTTCCTGCGGCGTCATCTGCCGCCACAGCACCTGCAGGTCGGCTGAAATCCGCGAGTTCTGCGGTTCCTGATGCAGGGCCCGCGCAAACCAGCGATAGGCAGTCGGCAAATCCCGGCCTACGCAGTGACCTGTAGCATACATCGTCCCTAGGACAGTCTGGGCTTTTGAGTTTCCGTGCGTCGCTGCCGTGCGCAAACTCGATTCCGCGCGCTGGCAGTTCTGGGGAACGCCGCTTCCGTACAGATACTTTTCGCCGCTCTGCTCCAGGTCCGCGTCCGGAGAAGTCGCAGGCGCCGCCTTTTGGATCGGAGTTCGCACCGAAGCCTGCTTCGGAGTTCGCGCCTTAGGTGCGGGCGTTGCGGCCGCGCTCTCATTCTCATCACCCTGATCCGATTTTTCTGCAGCCTTGTTTTCCGCAGGAGCTTCCTTCGCCGGCGTTTTGTCGGGTGTTGCGGCAGAGGCGCGTTCATCTGCTTTTGCAGCCTGTTCAGGAGGCTTGTTCTCGGAAGCAGACGACTGTCCCTGCTGCGGCTGTGGCTGAGGTGTCTGCTCTGCGCCAGAGCCTCCGGTCATTGGCTTATCAATGTGCGTGCCCTGGTCTTGGGTCTGCGCAGGCGCTACCTCCGAAGGAGAAGCCGAGGTCGGCGCTCCAGAATTGCTGGCGGACTGATGGTTAAACGGGAAGCCTCCGTTCTTCCACTGCCAGCCGAGATAACCGGCCGCTCCCAGTACCAACAGCAAAAACACAATCACACCGACATGACTGCGCGGCTGCTCGTCCTCATAGAGATAATGGAACTCGGTTTTGGGGTCTTCGGCGAGGCCGAGAAAAGATGGGCCATGAACGCTCTCTGTGCGCTCATTCCCGTTCCCGGCGGGAATCTCGCGTGGAGCCGGCGGCTCAATCTTGTCCGGGGTTTTGGTTGCGACAGGGGGATGCGCCAGCGAGGCTCCGCACATCCCGCAAAAACGATACTCAGGGCTGTTGTCGTACCCGCAATGGGCACAGTGTACGTACATAGTCTCCAGCATAGTGTAAAGCTTTTGATGGCAGAAAAGCTGCTCGCGTTGGCGTTTGGATGGCCTAGGGCGAGGGCTCTTCTGTAAGCTACGGATAACTGGGGACTCGATCCAAGGATCAGCCAAGACCCGCGCCAGCGTCTTTAAAATGAACAACATTGCTCATAGCCACGGGTGGCCCGTCTGTGAAAAGACTTGCAGTGAATATACGTGTTGCCCCATTTCTCGCCGGTTTTGCGACAAGTGGAAACCCGAAAACCTGGAGGAATCGTATGTCTACGGGTAAACGATCGCCATCGCGAAGAAAAATCCCTGCCATCGCGGATTTGCGACCGGTCGGGATTATCCGGTCCACCCTTAAGAGCCTTGAGAAAGCCCCAATGCAGGGAACCGAGGGCGCTCCTGACGCGTGGCTTGAAGTCCACGGGTTCGCGCGAGAGGCTCTCGATGGCCTTCAACCAGGTGACCAGATCATCGTCCTAACCTGGTTTCATCAGGCTGACCGCGAGGTATTGAAGGTTCATCCCCGTTCCGATCGCAACCGTCCCCTCACTGGGGTGTTCGCCACACGTTCCCCCGATCGTCCAAACCCTCTCGGCCTGCACCCTGTGACCATTCGCAGAATTACCGGGAATCGAGTGCGAATCGGTCCCATTGAGGCCATTGACGGCACCCCGGTGGTCGACATTAAACCGGCACTGTGAACGCCCGCATACGATTCTTCGATGCCCGAAATTCAAATTTTGAATAGGTACAGACCTGCGTAATATTGACAGTCCAAAACTGCATCTCTAACATCTAAAGCAATTGAATGCGTCTTTCCCGTCAAATGCGGTGCCAGTGTTGTTCTTGTTGTTGTATGTGTGCCTACACTGGCGCGGGAAAGCTACTGACCTGAAAGTTTAGTAACACCGGTACAGAAAAGCCCATCGCCAGTGCAGCTGGCGGTGGGCTTTTTCTTTTTATCGAATATGTTTCCAATATTTTTAAAACTCGAAGGCAAGCGGTGCCTGGTGGTGGGCGCCGGAAATGTGGCGGAAGGCAAGATCCGCGGCCTGCTCGAGGGCGGTGCTTCGGTTGAAGTCGTCGCTCCAGAAGCCGTCTGGCAGATCCAGAAATGGTCATGGGAGGGCGCGCTCGGCTGGAAAGCACGCACCTTTCAACCGACGGACTTGGACCAGGTCTCGATGGTGATCGCAGCTACTTCGGTGCCCGAAGTGAACGCTGAGGTCTTCCGTGAAGCGCGCGTGCGGAATGTGCTTTGCAATTCGGTGGACGATCCCCAGAATTGCGATTTTTATTACCCCGCAGTTGTAAACCGCGGCGACCTGCAGATTGCGATTTCTACCAACGGCCGCAGCCCGGCCCTCGCGCAGCGTTTGCGCCGCGAGCTAGAGACGCAATTCGGGCCTGAATATTCGTCATGGGTTGAGGAACTGGGGAAAGCACGCGATCTGTTGAATACTCATCACCTCGATACCGAGGCCCGCCGCAAGCTACTGCACGAGATGGCCAGTTCTGAGGCATTCAGTAGCCGCCATTCGAGACGAGGTGAGAACTGATGCCAGGCAAAGTCTTCCTCGTAGGCGCAGGCCCGGGCGATCCCGAGTTGCTGACTTTGAAGGCAGCCAAGGTGCTTCGCTCGGCGGATGTCGTGCTTCACGACGAACTGGTCAGCGCGGAGATTCTCAAACTGATTCCGCCCAGCGCCGAATTGGTGAACGTTGGCAAGCGCTGCGGAATGAAAAGCGTACCGCAGGAGGACACGAACCGCTTGCTGGTCGAGCACGCTCTTATGGGCCGGACCGTCGTCAGGCTCAAGGGTGGCGATCCATTCATCTTCGGCCGGGGCGGGGAAGAACTCGAAGCTCTTCGAAAGGCAGGCATCGAAGGCGAGATTGTTCCAGGAATAACTGCGGCGCTCGGCGCAGCCGCCGCAAATAAGATTCCTCTAACCCACCGCGAAGTCGCCTCTACTTTGGTTTTGCTTACCGGGAGCAGCAAACCATCAGTTGACGGCGGTGCCTGGCCAGACCATCTGCCGGCGAATGCGACGATGGTCATCTACATGCCGGGGCACGATTTCGGCGTGTTACAAACGCGTCTGATCCAAAGCGGCGTAGCTCCTCAGACTCCATGCGCCATCATCTCCGGCGCGACTACCGAATCTGAGCAAACTCACATCACTACTGTTCGAGACCTTTCGACTGCCCCCCGCCTGGTGCCGCCGCGGCTGGTCGTCGTAGGGGAAGTGGTTCGTTTTGCCGATCAATTTAAGCAGCAGTTCAGCGGTTTCAATCTTTCAGGCGACATGCAAGCAAGTGCAAGGGAGAGCGTCGAGTGACGATCGATCTGGAACGAATCAAACTGGTTGCTGAACACTGGAAGGCCGAAGAGGTGCTCGCCTGGGCCTTTGCGACCTACGGAGATAACGTGGAACTCGCCACCGGCCTTGGAGTCGAGGGCATGGCACTTCTCGACATCGCGCATCGCATAAATCCAAAGCTGAAGGTTTTCACCGGCGACACTGAGTTTCTGTTTCCTGAAACCTACGACCTGATCGATCGCGTTGAAGCAAAATACGGGATCAAAATCGAGCGCCTCTACTCGGATCTCACTCCTGAAGATCAAGAACGCCTTTACGGTAAGGCGTTGTGGGAGCGCGATCCCGACCAGTGCTGCAATCTGCGCAAAGTTGAACCGCTTCGCCGCAAGCTCTCAACCCTTGATGCCTGGATGACGGCGATTCGCCGCGACCAGACGCGCAACCGCTCCACAATTCGCAAAGTCGATTGGGATGCAAAGTTCAATCTCGTGAAAATCAGCCCGCTGGCCGACTGGCGGCGCGAATCGGTGTGGCGTTATGTGATCAAGCACAACGTGCCGTATAACCCGCTTCACGACCGTAATTACCCCAGCATCGGCTGCACCCATTGCACCCGCGCCGTCCTGCCTGGCGAAGACGCGCGCGCAGGCCGCTGGTCCGGCTTCCGCAAAACCGAGTGCGGACTTCACACCGCAGCGCAGCCGAGCGTGGAACTCGTGCAGTTGACCGCGACCGTAGAGGGTGACTAGTGGCTAGTCTCTAGCACTGCGAGTCCGCCTTTTCATGTAAATCGTGAACAGATCCCGGCGCGAAAAGCGACGCTCCAATTAAACGGCAGTCGACGAGTCGTTCTGGAAATGATGGCGACGGAAAATCTTCCAAAGCATCCGACCGTCACGAGCAAAGATGAATACGCAGGCTTGGCCCTGAGCTATTGAATGAACGAGGAAGTCGGATGGGTGCCCTCACCCGGGCGGGCGAGCCGCGCTCGCCGAACAGCCTTCGACCAGCAACAGCTCCGAAACCTATGCAGGGGCAGTCAAGTATTAGCGGCTGGGCCAGTCTCGGTCGCTTTTCGCTGTCGTATTAGAGTCCGAGCGCATCCATCTTAGGGTTTTCATAGATGTCATCTTCGCCCGGATAGCGAAGTTCTTTATCAAACTTGCCACTCTCCTTCGCTAATGCCCAAATCAGGCTTTCCCCGGCGGGCAGTGTCTTCGGTTGAAGGTCGTAAACTGGATCCTCGTACGCATGTACCGCATCAATAGGTTTCCATCCGCGCTCGACAAACAAGGCGATGAGTTGATCCAGGAACAACGCATTCAGTACGTTGTGGTGCAACACGACTGTGTGCCGCACTGGATGATTCAGGACGCGGCGACCGAGCGAATCGTAATACTGCGCTCGTTCCCAGATGTGTTGCTTTAAGAATTCTCCGTAGCGAGCGGTGTCAGCCTTACGATCACTCTCCATGCGTTTTTCGAGCCTGCCGCTGATGGCCCAATCTGAAGCATCGATCGTTGCCCTTCCAATTCGATAGCCGTGTTCCCGCAAAAAAGAACGAGCGCCATCGCGTTTCTCAGCCGTGTCGCCTTCTTTGAAATATGGAAACCGGAACAGTCGAACAAAGTGCCGACAGTCGTGAATAAGAGGTTCGTCTCTGACAATGTCAGATTCAAATTGGGCGAGACCGATTTCGGTGTTATTGAAGTAGAAATGCGAATAGGAATGATTACCTACGGCGTGACCGGCGCGGTCCCAAGCTGCGATGAGGCTTCGCCCGGCATCGCTATCTGCCCGCTTGCCGGTGACAAACAAGACGGCCTTAATCCGGTGCTTTGCGAGTGCCCCCAAGATGCGTTCGTTAATTTCTTGCCAAACCAGACCTCCGGAGGAATCGGTTCTGGGGTCATCGAACGTGAATGCAATTTCCGGGCGCTTGTGCTGGGGAAAGAGTGTTGCGCTCTTCAAGACAGGGACAAGGAGCGCTGCGCGTTTAATCAGGTCTCTACGGTTCATGATTGGTTTGTCCTACGCGTGGTTGTGCCGGCTAAATACAGGCCGATTGCACGGTCACCCGATGGCACATTGGCTCCTTCGATTTGCTCAGTTGCTTAGGGCGGGTTCTGCCCCTGCGTGGGCGGTTGAACAGGCGATCCCCTAAGTGCATTCGACTTCGCCGACTCGCCGTCGGCAGAGCTGATCATGTTTGCCGCGATCATCGCGTCAATTACTTCGTTGCGCCGCAGCATCGCACGGTCGGGATGCTTATACGGTGAAAATCGGGAGGGAGAACGAATCATTCCGGCGAGCAGAGCGGCCTGTGAGATGTCGAGGTCTGCCGGGTTCTTGCCAAATAAACGCTGAGAGGCATTTTGAGCTCCGATCTCGTCCTCAGCAAAGTAAACCCGGTTGACGTACATCGTGAAGAGATCTCGGCGCGAAAAATGACGCTCTAGTTGCTCCGCCGTCCTGAGTTCATCAAGTTGGCGTTTCGCCAACTTTGAGGGCTCGCAGAACAATGTGCGACTAATTCGAGCAGACACGGGCACTCTGTGGTTCGGTTCTAAAGACGCAAATGCGCCGAGTATCTCCTTCGCTATGCCGGGATCGTTTTCGCCTACCTTTTCGGCGGCATTCAAGGCATTCGTGAAATTTCTCCCGATCGAGGAATAAGGTATAGCAATAGAGCGGCCTTGCAGGCAGGCGCCCGAAACCTCAGCTTTGGTTGTGGGTGCGAATTGAGCGAGGGCGTTGATGTCAGGAAGGTCGCGTGAGTCATAAACAAACCAGAGAACGCCGATAGCAAGAACGAGGACGACTGCTGCTAACGAATACAGAAGCAGTCTAAGCAAAAAACGTAGCACTGCCATGCGTAGCTCCTACGCCGTGGCCCCAAACCTCACTGATACCAGCTTCGACACGCCAGGTTCCTGCATGGTCACGCCATAGAGCACCGGCGCGATGCTCATGGTCTTCTTGCTGTGCGTAATGAGCACGAACTGTGTCTGCACGCTCATTTCTTTCACCAGTTCGGTGAAGCGGTCAATGTTGGCTTCGTCGAGTGGCGCGTCCACTTCGTCGAGAATGCAGAATGGGCTTGGCTGATATTGGAAGATTCCGACCAGTAGAGAAAGCGCGGTTAAAGCCTTCTCGCCGCCCGAGAGCAGCAGCACGTTCTGCAGCCGTTTTCCGGGGGGCGATGCGACGACATCAATGCCGCTTTCAGCTGCATTTTCGATATCGGTCAGCCGCATGAATGCGCTGCCGCCGCCGAAGAGCTTCTTAAACGTGACCTGGAAGTTCTCGTTAATTTTGTTGAAAGTCTCTTCGAATTTCTGCCGCGAGAATGTATCAATTTCTTTGATGGTGGCTTGCGTGTTCTCGATCGAATCCAGCAGGTCCTTTCGCTGCGTTTCCAGAAACGTATGACGTTCGGCGGTCTCTTTGTATTCTTCGAGCGCCGTCATATTGACCGGACCCATGCCGTCCAGGCGGGCCCGCATCTCCTGACAGGTCAGTTCTTCGGCGGCAAGGTCGTCTCCGAGAATGCGTGGAAGAGTTGTGTCTGCCGTTAACTCGGTCCGCTGAACGCCCAATTCGTTCAAGCAAGTCTGCCCAAGATGCTCCGCATCCGACTGCAATTTAACTGCTGCAGTGGTAGCTTCCGCTTTGCGATCGCGAGCGGAATCCAGCGATTGACGGGCTTCGCGCAGCTGGGCGTCGAGCTCGCTGATGCGCCCCCGCACCTGTTCAGATTCCGACTGTAGTAACGCCGCACGAAGTTCGCAGGCATTGCGCTCGGCATCAAGATTCTCAAGCTTTTCTGCGATTGCGTTGTTTTCAGTCTCGCGTGTCGCCTTTTCAGAAGCCGCAGACTCCATCTGCGAAACCAGGGCATCGACGCGCCCCTGCATTTCGGAAACCAGATTGCCGATCCTCTGTAAGGCTGACTCGGCTGAGCGGCGGCGTTCCTCAAGCGTTGCCAGATTGGCTTTGTGTTCCGAGACTGCCTGCGCCTTTACATCGCGATCTTGGCGCATGGCGGCAAGCTGCTCCTGGGCAACGATCGTTTTCTGCTCAATTTCTGCACGCCTAAGCTCAGCAGCGGCGATTTCAGATTGGCGCTGAGCGATGATTTGCTCCTGGTCCGCGTGTTCTGCCGCAAGCCGCGTCAATTCCCGTTCGCACAGATCCCTCCGTTCGCGCACGCGGGACATTTCGCTGTCAATCTGTTTCATCGCGTGACCCGAGGTCATGGCCTGCTTTTCTGCTTCGCGCTTTTCTCCTTCGAGCCGTTCGAGAAGGGAAGTGAGGTCCTTGATCTCATGTCCCAGATTCAGCACCCGCGTCTCTTCGTGGCGCAGGGCTTGTTCCAGTTCCCCCAGCAAACGCATTACATCGCGCAACTCGCGCTTCATCGAGAGTGGCCCCTCGGCGCGCTGCTTGCCTCCGGTCACGGTCACGTTGTGAAAGCACTCGCCGGAAGTAGAAAGGAAGAATGCGTCCGGATTCTCGAGCGCCAGATCGCGCGCGAATTGCGGATCGGGAACGATGTATCCATCGCGCAGCTTGGGAAGAATGACTTCCAGCGACTTTCCAAATCCATCGAGCACGCGGATGGTCCGCTTCAGAGGAGTGATCGAGGTGTTCGGCGGGTCGGGAGCGCCATCCGCGACCGCAAACGAAAAGCGCGCCTGTGAATCTTCAGGATGGACCAGGAACGTCGCGCGGCCGTCAACGTCAGAGCGCAAAAGCCGCAAGCCTTCATCCGCTGCATCCCAAGACTTCACCACGATGTAGTTCAATTCATCGCGCAGGAAGTCTTCTACGACTGCCTCGTAACGCGGCTCGACTTCAAGGAAGTCGGCCAGCACTCCCACCGGCGCGAGCCCACCCTGCAACGAGCCCGACTGAAACAAACGCCGCACTGATTCCGTTGAATAGCCATGCTCGGCAATCACGGCCTCGAGCGATCCCCTCTTGCCGAGCGCCGAAGCGTACTCCGCGCGCAGACTGTCGAGATGGTTCTTGCCTTCCGCTTCCTGGCGACGCTTAACCGCCAGCAGGTCGCGGGTTTGCGTGAGTTCGTCCGTCAGCGCTGCAACTTTCTGCGAAACCGATTCGAATTCGATTGCCAGTTGCCCGCGCTCGCCGCCGAAGGTTTCGGCTTGAGCATTCGCTGCAGCCATCTCCGATTCGAGTCGCTGCGCCTCCCGCCCCGCCGCTGCCATTCGCTCTTCCGCTTGTGTGAGCTGATTGCGCAGGTTCGAAACTGCCGACACCGATTCGAGAATCGCGATCCGCGATTGCTCCTGCTGCCGTTCAAGATCAGCCAGCGTCACATTGGTTGAGGACGCCTGCTGCTGAGCCGCGTCCATGTCCAACTGCGCAGCCGCGACATCAGCTGCTGCCGAATCCAGCAACAGCCGATTCGAGTTCAATTCTTCTTCGACAGCCACAAGCCGCGCCTGCACCTGACCAAGTTCGGCCTCAGACGCCGACGCGCGAATCACTAGTTCGTTGCAGCGTTCCTCGTTGTGGCGGCGTTGCGCCTGGCTGCGGTCCACCTCCAGCTTAATGTCGCTCAACCGGCCGACGTTTTCGCGGATCTCGCCTTCAATGGCGTAACCTCGTTGCGTACTTTCGCCGAGCTCTGCTTCCATCTCGCGCAAATCGTCTGTTTGCTGCTGAATGTCCAGCGTGATGGCCCGAATCTGTTCTTCGAGTTCCCGATTCTGCTCGTCGTACTGCGCGAACTTGCTGGCGATCACCACGCGGAGCTTGCCGCGCATTTCGTCGCGCAAGCGGGCATAGCGCTCCGCCTTCGAGGCTTGCCGCTTCAGCGAGTTCATCTGACGCGTGACTTCTTCGAAGATGTCATTCACGCGGTTCAGATTCTGCTTGGCATCTTCAAGCCGCGCTTCTGCGAGCCGCTTCTTGGTTTTGAACTTGGTGATTCCGGCAGCTTCTTCGATGATCGCCCGCCGGTCCGTCGGCCGGCTGCTGAGGATCTGCCCAATGCGTCCCTGCTCGATGAGAGCATAGGATTCCGGCCCAAGGCCGGTTCCCATGAAAAGCTCTTGGATGTCCCTGAGTCGGCATAGCTTGCCGTTCAGCAAATACTCGCTGTCACCAGAGCGGAACAGCCGGCGCGTGACGGCGATCTCACCGGCAGAGGCTTGCTGCTGATTGAACTTGCGCCGTCGAATCTTCAGAACGACGGCATTTGAGGACGCGGATGTGCGGGCCGAGTCGCTCGCCGCTTCCTTTACCAGGTGGATCGCGAAAGTGGGTTCGTCTTCCGGGAACGCCACCGCGATGGTATCGACCTTCGAACGCGGGACCTCTACTTCCTCCACAACCCCCGGCTGGTTCTCTTCCGTAAGGCGCTGCACTTCGTCTGCGGCCTTGGCACGAATCTCGGCTTCATCCCAATCGTCGGTGGGCATCTCCTCTTGCAGAACGAGTTCGGTTGGGTCGTTCTTGTCGGCACCGTCGTAAACCTCAGGATCGATCAGCGTGAGCGACACCTCTGCCATGCCGGTCGGTTTGCGATCACGCGTGCCGGCGAAGATGACGTCTTCCATGCGCGAGCCACGCAGGGTCTTGGCCGACTGCTCGCCGAGCACCCACGAGATGGCGTCGGCGATGTTCGACTTCCCGCAACCGTTCGGCCCGATGATCGCCGCAACCCCCTCGCCATGGAACTTGAGCTCTGTGCGATCACAGAACGACTTGAAACCGAGAATCTGAAGACGCTTCAGTTTGAGCAACGTGCACTCCTTCTAACACCAATGGGAACTGTCATTTCGAGCGCAGCCGGATGTGAAACATCCGGCAAAGTCGAGAAACCTTGTGCTTGAATTCGTGTGGCGATTAGATGGCGCGAGCCCTTTGAACCAGTCCCGCATTGACCCCAGCCCTCAAATGACCGGTTTACCAAGCAGATTCCTCCGCTAAGTTCGATAGCTCGAAGCCCGCCCCGGGCTGGCAGGGCGGGCACAAATTAGCCCTACTGTACCGATCAAATCGCTGCGGGGTCAAGTAATAAAACACCATATCTTGTGGGTAACTCGGTCTAAACGCAGCATTTTGCACCCAGTTTGCAGCTGCTGCACGTTCCAGGGTTTGGGTTTGGATAGGAGGGAGAGAATCGGAGAGCGAAAACAGCCTAGCTCAGCATACCTTCTGAATGCAATCGGGAAACGCGGAAGAGGGCCTGATTCTGCGCAGTGAGGCATGAGGCCTGAAACCCGAAATGCTACTCTCGCTCATGGCCCTGGTGATCCGCAGATCGCAGATTCATGCCGATGGTGTTTACACAACAGAACCGATCAAGCGCCGCACAATCGTCGCCGAATACACCGGGCCTCGACTGACCTACTCGCAGGCAGATGAAATTTACGAATACTCGCCCAGGACTTACCTATTCGGCATGGGCGACGGCGACCGCGTTGTGGATGGTGACGGCATCGCGGCGTTCATCAATCACTCCTGCGATCCCAACTGCGAGTCTGACGAAATCGACGGCAGAGTGTTCATCCGCAGCCTGCGGGAAATCCTTTCCGGAGAAGAGCTGGCCTACGACTATTGCCTGTACGACGGTGATCCCGACGACCTGGCGTTATGCTTCTGCGGAGCCAAAACCTGTCGCGGAAGTATGTATTCAGAAGAGGAATTGCGTCGCAGGAAGAAGCCAACCCGAAAAAATTTAAAGCCCAGAGCCTAAAGCCGAGAGCCCAAAGCCGAGAGCCCAAAGCCCAGAGCCAAGCCTACGCGATCCTCTGGTCCGGCGAAACGGTTGAAGCAACGAGCGGTAATCCGGGCTCATCCCCCGGCGAGCTTTCGCGCTCTGCTTTAGGTTCTGGAATCATGGCTGCGCTGAGGAACGATTCCGCCCAACCCTGAACGTTGTAGGTACGAACAATGTCCCGGAGAAGTCGCATGCGCGAGCGCTTCTCTTCCACCGGCATTACGCAAGCGCGATGAATGGCCTCGGCAACGCCGGCCAGGTCGTTCGGATTTACCACCAGCGCGCCATGCTGTAATTCGGCGGTTGCGCCCGCGAACTCGCTGATCACCACCACGCCTCGCTCGTCGATCTGCGCCGCACAGAATTCCTTCGCCACCAGGTTCATTCCGTCTTTGAGCGAGGTAATAAGAGCGATATCTGCTCCACGGTAATACGAGAGCAATTGCTTGCGGGTCAAGTTTCGGTGCATGTAATGGATCGGCACCCAACCGGCGTCGGTGAACTCGCCGTTGATCTGGCTCACCAGTAACTCAACTTCGCGCCGCAATTCTTTGTAGTTGGGGATCTCTTCGCGGCTGGGCACCACTACCTGAAGCAAAGTTACTCTATGCCGCAACTCAGGGAAGCGGCGAAGCAGAATTCGAAATGCCTTCAGGCGTTCCGGAATTCCTTTGGTGTAGTCCATGCGGTCCACGCCAAGGACGATGAAATTGTTGGTCAATTCGCGACGCAGCTGTGTGGCCAGTTCTTCCACGTCCCGGCTGGCCGCGTGGCCGGCGAACTCCTCGAACGAGATACTGATCGGAAACGTCGCCACCCGGGTGCGCCGGTTTTCCAGGGTGACAACGTTGTGAGAGTCTTCCCTGACCCAGGATGCTTCAGGGACCACACGCTCGAGGCAACTAAGAAAATTCGCGCGATCACGCTCGGTTTGAAAGCCCACCAGGTTGTACTGCAAGAGGGCACGCAAGATCTGTTTACGCCAGGGCAGTTTCTCGAAGATATCAGGCGCCGGAAATGGAATATGAAGGAAAAAGCCTACTCGTGCCGGGCACCCCGCCTCTCGCAGATAACGCCCCATCAGCATCAAGTGGTAGTCATGGGCCCAGATCAGATCTTTCGGGGTCGTGCCTTCCATCGCCGACTGCGCGAACTTGCGATTTACGCGCTGGTAAAACTCCCAGTATTCGGGGTCGAAGTCGCAGCGCGATGGCATGTCGTGGAAGAGTGGCCAGACGATTTCGTTGGCAAATCCGGAATAGAATTTTGCAAATTCCTGCTGGCTGAGAGTTATGGGCTTCAGTCCATAAGAGCGCCCGCGGGCAGCTTTCTGCAGAAAGGCCGTTGCAGTCTCGAGATCAACCGCGCCCGCCCATCCGATCCATACTCCGTGGTGATGCCGCCAGATGCTGTCCAGAGCAGAAGCGAGCCCGCCCGCAGCCGGGTTGAGCCGAGGATGCCCGGCTCGAAACTTGATCTCGACCGGCAGGCGGTTCGAGACGTTGATGAGACGCCCTTCGAGCAGCTTCATATTTCCGCTCCGCAAGCTACAAGCCAGTCGCGCAGAAACCGACCCAACTCATCCGGTGGACGCAACCAGAGGTCGGCCATGGTTGGCCGTGGTTCTGGGCGCACTAATACGGAAAGTCCCCGCCCTTTGATGGCGCGAAACGCATTCTCGTCTGTCTGGTCATCGCCTAAATAAGCGGCCGCGACATCGTCGCCCATTTCGGCGAGAATGGAGTTGACGGCGTCTCCCTTATTCCTTCCTGATGCTCGAATCTCAATCCCTCCGTCGAACGGGAGCAGATGCAAACCATACCCCTGGACCATCGGCGCGAACAACATTCGTACCTTGTTTTCTATGGTCATTCGTTCTTCCGGCGACAGTCCCCGCCAGTGGACCGCCAATCCACCGGGCTTAGTCTCAGTGCGTGATTCAAGCCCGCACCCCCGCAGCGAGTGCATCGCGGTCTGCAGCGCCTCACGCTGTGCCGCGGGCGGACTTTCCACTTGATACGAACCATCAGGCATGAGCCTCTCTGCGCCGTGACTACCCCAGATTTCCGGATGTGGATGAATTCCGCTCAGAAACAGCAACTCAGTTGCGGCCCGACCACTGATGAGGGCTACTCGCGTGTTGTGCCGCATGATCTGCGATACGAGTTCCGGTATCTCGCGGTACGGAAACGCATGATCCCGGTCGAGCGTGAACGGCGCAAGGGTGCCGTCGTAGTCCAGCAACAGTGCGCGCGAGGTTGCGGTACGCACCCGTTCCATGAACGGAGCACATACATCGAGTTGTTCGGCGACCTTCATCTCCATTTTGAGAAACACAAACTTTCACGGACAGCAATCCAAAAGCACTCGGCTGCCAGCGCTGGAGCGAAGTAGCGGAAGGTCTCCCTTGAAACACCCAAACGTTAAAAACTCGGACGGGCACCGGCTTAAGGCAAAGGCAAACGACGCAAGAAACCGCCGGAACCGATATTTAGGCGCGGCCCCAAACCTGGCGCCCGATTACGGTTGCGAGTCTAGCATGGACAAGCAATGACCCAAGCAGTTGAAAGTACATTCTGAGTCGGAGAAATCGTACAGGAGACCTTTACTCGATTGCCATCAGGGAAAACAGGTAGATCGTCGTTGGTGGGACGTTACGGTTGCCTCTAAGTCCAACGAAACCATCGCAATGCGAGCGCGAATGAGACTACACCCCAAACTGCCATCACCAGGATTCGGCCACTTTGGGCCGCGAGGGGCGAGCCCTCGAGAATCGTTGCTCGCAGCGCGTCATTCAAAGCGGTGAGAGGCAACGCTTTGATAAATGGCTGAACAACAGCCGGAAACCGCTCAGCCGAGAAAAATACTCCCGAAAATATCCACATCGGCATCATCACCAGGTTCATCAAGCCGCTGGCGCTCTCGATCTTTTGCGCGCGGCAAGCCGTAAGCAGGCCCAATCCACCGAATGAGATTGCGCCGATGGAGCCGACCAAAAGGATGGTGAGAACCGACCCCAGCACCCGCATATGAAATGCAAGCACGCCGAATCCAAGCAGCAACCCGACTTCTATGAGCATTAGAACCAGGCGGCTGCTCAACAGCGCCAGAAGAAAATCGCTGCGCCGCATCGGAGTTGCCACAAAGCGCTTGAGCAATTTGCGTTGTCGCATATCCACCAACGCAAAACCAATGCCCCACATGGCAGCGTTCATCAGGTTCATGCCAAGAAGTCCCGGAATGAGGAAATCGATGTAACGCGATCCCGGTTCTGACGATGTCACAACCGAAGTGTTGACCGGATTTGCTCGACCGCCGGCGTTCTGCAAAGCATCATCGACGAGCGCGCGGGCCAGAACGCTCTCAGGCCTTGCCGGGTCGTATCGGTATTCATACCCCCCACCATCCTTTTGGCGAATCACAAGGTCGTACTTTCCCAGGCGAAAGCCGCGCAGCGCTTCTGATTCCTCGCGCACGTCGGCGCGGATCGCGCTTGGTTGCGCCGAACCCTGGAGAGATGCCACCGCCTTCGTCGCCCCTGATTGCGCAACAATGACTACGGAAGCTCGATCCGCAGGCTTGTTGCGAAACGCAATCCCTAGCCCGAGCGCCAGCAGAATGGGAAATCCGAAAACCCAGAAGATCACCTCCGGCTCGCGGCGCATTTCCTTCATGCGGACGTCCAGCACATGAAGGAATCCAGAAAACCGGCCGTTTCGATGCGGCTTCTGCTTTTCTACCTGCGGCGGAGGAGTTTGTTCGGCAACTGCCATTCAGTTCTCCCTCAAATGACGCCCTGTCAGGCGAACAAAAACATCTTCAAGGCTGGCCTGGCGCGTGCTCAAGTGCTCGAGTTGGGCCGACCGCTTTTCTACCGCTTCAAGCAATGCAGGAATTGTACGGTGCGGTTCACGCACCGCCAGGCAGACCAATCCGCCGTCGTTATAAACGGAATCGACTCCCGGCAGCGTTCTCCATACATCCGCTGGACCCTGAGCGCCTCCCGCCAGCGAGAATTCCACCATGTGATGACCGCCTAGGCGCTCGATCAACTCTGCGGGCGATCCCTCCGCAATAATCTTCCCGTAGTCCACAATCGCCAGCCGGTCGCACAACCGTTCGGCTTCGTCCATGTAGTGGGTCGTCAGCAGCACAGTACCACCGCCGCGCTGAAAATCGCGGATGATGTCCCAGAGCTGACGCCGGCTCTGCGGATCGAGCCCTGTGGTCGGCTCGTCGAGAAAAAGTATTTTTGGCGAGCCCACCAGCGCGGTTGCAACCGCCAGCCGCTGCCGCTGTCCGCCGGAAAGTTTTCCCACCCAAGAATCCGCCTTTTCTTCCAACTGCAACGCCGCTAAGACCTCGACTGTAGGACGAGGTTGCGTGTAAAAGCTGGCGAAGAGATCGACGGTTTCGCGCACCGTCAGTTTTTCCGAGAGCCGGGTTTCCTGCAGCGAAATTCCAATTTGTTCTCGGAGACCGCGCGCGTCCGACTTCCAGGTCTGTCCCAAAATCGTAATCTCGCCGGCGGTGGCTTCAAGCAGCCCCTCTAAAATCTCAATCGTTGTAGTCTTGCCTGCGCCGTTCGGTCCGAGCAGGCCGAAACACTCTCCTGCGTCAATCTCCAGATCGATCCCGCGCACTGCCTCGACTTTACCCTCGTAGGTTTTTCGCAGACCGCGACATGAAATCACACGCGACATCCGACGATTCTAACGAAACTTTCATCCGCTGGCGGGGAACTCCGCCATGTCGCGCGATCAATTCGCCGGCAGGCAAGTTGAAGATTTCTCGGCATTTACCCTCCGCTTACTAGGCCCTCGCCCGATTGTTAATGGAATGTTACAATTCCGCTTGGTTCGGACCCAGGTCGTTCGTTCGTACCCTCGCAAGTCCCAGTTCTCTCCAGGCTATGCGTCCAAACAAATCGACTAGCACTGACATGCAGGATCTCTATCAGCGTCGCGCGAGACTTGTGTTCGACCGCATTCGGCGTCACGTGAACCAGCTCAGCAAAGAGCCAAAGTCTGGCGAGGTACACCGCTTTCGAACGAACAGCCGGCGTGTCGAGGCGCTGGTTGGGGAATTTGCCTCCGATTCCCGCAATAACCAGAAATTGCTGAAGACGCTCTCAAAGCTCCGAAAGCAGGCAGGGAAGCTGCGCGATCTGGATGTGCAGGCTGAGTTTCTTGAGAACTTGAAAATCCCCGACCGCCAAAATCAGCGCGCCCAGTTGCTGGAGATACTCAACTCGGAGCGAAACAAGCGGTCGCGAAAACTGCACAAGAGCCTGGATTCTGAGACGGTAAGCAAACTTCGCAAAAGGCTGAGACGCGCAAACTCTGCCCTTAGTTTTGACGCAGCCGATCCTTTGCGGAGCGCGCTCGAGCGCCTGCCCAACACGGATGCTCGCCAACTCAACGAAAAAAACCTGCATTCATTCCGCATTGCTGCCAAGGGAGCGCGTTACATTGCCGAACTCGCGGATTCTCCGGAAGCGACTTCATTCATCGCGGACCTCAAGAAGGCGCAGGACGCGATCGGTGAGTGGCATGACATCCTCAAACTGAAAGAACAGGCGGAGAAGCTTTTCGGACGCGTTCACGATTCTGCGCTGGTGGCCGCGCTGAACAACATCACTCACGCTCGCTTTCGCCGGGCCAGCAATGCCGCACACGCCGCAATAGCAGCTTCAGCACGCTTCCGCGCGCCCGCAAAAGCCCCGGCAAAGGTCCCCGCCGGAGCCGAAACTACATCGTTGGCGGCATAGAAGCAGACAATTCAGATTCAGCATAACGCATCAAGGTTCTGCCATACTGCCAGCGAGCCTAAACTCTCCTGCCGGGCTGAATGCTGAGTGCTGAATGCTGAATGCTCTAACCCCTTGCTACACTGTTCGGCATGCCGACGTTCGCCGCGGTTGACATCGGATCGAACTCCGTCCGCCTGAAGATTTCGCAGTTGGTATCCCATCATCTAGTTGAGATCCACGAGGACCGTGAAGTTACGCGCCTGGGCGAATCTGTGTTCAGCAGCGGTTTTCTTTCTCCTGAAGCCATCGCATTGACCGTCAAAGTCCTGCGCCGATTCCATCGCGCAGTGCAGAAAGCCGCGGCCGAAAATGTGCGCGTCGTCGCCACCAGCGCCCTGCGTGACGCCAGAAATTCTCGCGCGTTTCTCGAATGGGTGCGCTCGGCCACGGGATGGCGAGTTGAAATCATCTCAGGTCTCGAAGAAGCCCGCCTTATTCACCTCGGGATTACCTCCAGCCTGCGCGTGAGTTCCGCGCCGGTGCTGATGGTCGACCTGGGCGGCGGAAGTTGCGAGCTTACGGTTTCAAGCAAAGGCCACATTCGGGAAACGGTCAGTCTTCCACTCGGTGCTGTCCGCCTGACCAATGACTTCCTGCATCACGATCCGCCGCGCAAGGCTGAACTGCGGCAACTCCGCGGGCTGATTCGTCGCGAGATCGGCCGCGGCGCTCAACGCATCACTAAAGCCCATCCACGCATCGTGATTGCCACATCCGGCACTGCGGAGGCACTCTCCATCGCGGCGCACTCGCTTTATCGGACCAAGAGCCATCGCGCCAATTCTGTTTCCAAGCTGCAAATGCGCAAGATCGTAAAGCTCCTGCCGCGCCTGTCAGTCGAGGAAAGAAGAAAAGTGAACGGCATCGGGGTGCGCCGGGCGGAAATCATCATCGCGGGAGCCGCCGTTTACGCTGAACTTGTGGATCGTCTAAAGCTCGGGGGCTTCCGCTATTCTCCGCTTGGTCTGCGGGATGGATTGCTGGCGCAAATGGCCGCCGACTCCGATCACGCGACTCGGCCGGGAAGGCAGATCGAATCCGAGCGCCGCGACTCCATCCTCGCCGCGGTCGCGCACTACCGTGTTGATCTGGACCACGCAACCCGGCTGCGCGATTCCGCACTTCAACTGTTCGGCGATCTCCGCTCGATTCATCGCTTGCCGCCGGAATATAAAGAGTGGATTACCGCCGCCGCGATGCTGTGTGAGGTCGGAGACTACGTCAACCGCACCGGACGCCATCGGCACACCTACTACATCATTTCCCATTCGGAAATTCTTGGTTTTACGCCGCAACAGCGCCGGGTTATTGCTGCGATCGCCAGATACCTCGGCAAGTCTCGCCCGTCACTCGAGGATGGTCCACTGAAAGCACTCTCTCCTGCGGATCAAAAACACATCGCCAAGGCTTCGCTTTTATTAAGGTTGGCTTGGGCTCTGAACCTTGGCCGCAGCGGCGCACTTAAGACTGTGCGCGTCAAAATTCATGACAGCGCAGTCAACTTTTTGCTCATACCGAAACAGCCGATGAGCGTCGACCTGGAGCTGTGGGCAGTTGAGAAGGAGAAAGGCTACTTCCGCGAGGTTTTTGGCTGCGATTTCTCGGCGGCAGTCGCAGCCGCCGCTTGAATCGCGCGCGCCATCTTTGGCGTAAGAAACCAATTCAGCTTTGCTGCATGGCGAACAGTCTCTACCCGCGCGACTGCCCCTTTTTTGAAATCGATGAGCGCTTCCGAACCTGATTTCACGACAATTCGGGCCAGGAATTCCGTGATGCTGGGATTATGCCCAACCACCATGATCGCCTCATAGCGCGAGTATTTCTCCAGCATCCGCTGGAAGTCGCCATATGAAGCATTTGGCTTCATGGCGGGATCGAGTTGCAGCTTGCCTTCATATCCAAGCTCGTTTCCGACCAGAGACGCAGTTTGCGTGGCCCGCTTCAGAGGACTGGAAATGATTACGTCGGGCTGCGCATTTATCGCCGCCAGCGCGCGGCCGACCTGGCCGCATTGCTCAATCCCATCCGGATCCAACGGCCGCTTCTCGTCTTTTTTGGGGTTGGAAAAAGACTGGCCAGCGCTCGCGTGGCGGACTAGATAGATAATCATGAGGCCTTGGCAACCTTTCGTATGACTCGACGACGTCTGTGTTCTGGAAGATTCGGAATCGCGCTCACGGTTTGCTTGCCCTCAGCCAGTCCCAGTAGAAACTCTTGTGCATTGAAGCCCGGAGCGGGCGCCTTTCGCTTGCCGCTTGCTTGCCATGCGCGCACGTAAGAGCCGCTAGGCCGCAATACGCGCGCTTTCACCGTGTCCGCGAGATAAGCGTTCAGTACTTCGTGTCGAATCCGGTCGCGCAACAGCGGGTCCTTCACCGGGAACATGGTTTCAACCCGCTCGTAGAGGTTGCGCGGCATCCAATCGGCGCTCGAAAGATAAAGTTCCTCCTCGCCGCCATTAGCAAAATAAAAAATTCGGCTGTGCTCGAGGAATCTGCCCACAATACTGCGGACCCGAATGCGGTCGCTGATTCCGCGAACACCGGGCCGTAAGGCGCAGGTTCCGCGGACCAGCAAATCGATTTCCACTCCCGCCTGCGACGCGCGATACAGAGCCGCGATCACGTTCTTGTCCAGCAGCGCATTCATCTTGGCGATGATTCGAGCCGGCCGCCCCAGGCGCGCGTGATCGGTTTCCCGATCAATCAAATCAAGGCTGTGTTCCGCAATGTTCACCGGAGAAACAAACAACGGTTCATAGCTGGAGTGCTCGGAGTAGGCAGTGAGAAAACTGAAGACATTGTGAACGGCGCCAGTGATGGCTTCATCGGCGGTCAGCAGGCCAAAGTCAGTGTAAATCTTCGCCGAGCTCGCGTTGTAATTGCCTGTGCCCAGATGAGCGTAGCGGCGTGAAACTCCATCAGGGTCCTTGCGCACGAGCAAGCAAAGCTTGCAGTGGGTTTTGAGCCCCACAAGGCCGTGAAACACCTGTACGCCGGCGTCTTCTAAATCTCGCGCCCAGCGAATATTAGAGGCTTCGTCAAAACGTGCTTTGAGCTCCACGACCGCCGTGACTTCCTTCTTCGCCGCTGCCGCTATCAGGGCCTGCACGATCCTGGAGTTTTCACCTGTTCGGTAAAGCGTCTGCTTAATCGACAGCACGTTGGGGTCTTCCGCGGCCGAGCGCACAAACGAAACCACCGCGTCGAACGAATCGAAAGGATGGTGCAGAAGAACATCATGGCGCCGCAGTTCCTCAAATAAGTCCTTTGATTTTGCTGTTAACCGCAGTTCTCGAGGCGCAAAGGGCTTGAATTTCAGGTCCGGGCGGTCCGTCTGTTCGTAGATGTTGAACAGGCGCGGCAGGTTAACCGGGCCGTCCACCCGGAAAACTTGCCAGGGCTCGACGCCGAAGTTCGTGCGCAGGCGCTCAGTGATCTCGGGATCGGCGTCGGCATCGATCTCCAGCCGCACCGCATCTCCCTTGCGGCGGTTGTGCAGTTCTGTGCGCACCGATTCGAGCAGATTTCGCGACTCCTCTTCCTGCAGATAAAGATTGCTGTTGCGAGTGACCCGAAAGGCCGCCGACGAGAGAATTTCGTATCCGTTGTACATGCGAGCAGCGTGATACGAAACCAGATCGTGCAGGAAGATGAAGTCGATTGTGCCTTCAGACGACGGCAGCCGTACCAGACGAGGCAGAGCGCGGGGCACCGTCACCACGCCCGTGTACGTCAGTGACGAACGGCGGCGCCGCCGCAGAAGAAATGCAACGCAGAGCGCTTTGTTGATGACTCGCGGAAACGGATGCGATGGATCGACGGTGACCGGCGTGAGCAAAAGGTCGAGCTCGCGTTCGCAATAATCCTCAATGAACTCCCGTGCCGTCTCATCCAACTGATGCAACGCCAGAACGCGTATACCCTTTTCCGAAAGCTGCGGCCTGAGCTGATCGTTCCAGGTCTGATACTGCTCGGCAATGAACTGATGGATCTCCTCGGCAATCGCGTCGCGCTCCTCGACCAAAGTCAGGCCGTCCGGTCCGGCTTCGGTGTATCCATCTTCAATCTGCTGGACCAGTCCGGCTACCCGGACTTCAAAGAACTCGTCTAGATTGCTGGCGCTGATCGAAAGGAACTTCAGCCGTTCCAGCAGGGGATTGCAATCGTCCTGAGCTTCTTCGAGTACACGGCGGTTGAACTGCAGCCACGAAAGCTCGCGGTTGATGTAATAGGCCGGATTGTCAACGGAAGCACGTGCCATGGGCTCGCAATGAGGAGAGTTGGATGCTCAAATGCCGCAAGACTGCGGCACAACCTCAGTATAAAGCAGGGCTCCCCTCGAAACTCCACAGTGAGCGTAGCGAGAGAATATTAAAGGAGTATGAAAAAGGCGTCTCAGCTTTTTTCATGGATCAGGACTGGCGAAAGAGCTTTAGCCACAAAGTCCGCCATCCGGCGTGTCCCAGGAACCGTGAGGTGTAAGCCATCGGAGGTCGCATCTGCACTCTGGATCACGCTCACTAGATACCGCCGGGGAATCAGCCAGACACCATACTTCCTCGCCAAGCGACGCTGAATCTGTCCATATCCGATTTTGTGCGGTAGCAACGGAAGTTCGAACATTAGAACAGTTCGGGTGGGAGCTGAAACCTTCCCAAGCATTGTCTCCAGCCTGGTATTGAAGGTCGCCGAGGGAAGGTCAGCGATCAGATCATTACCACCAACCTCGATCAATACAACATGGTCGTTCACGCGAATCCCGGAAGTCAATTCGATCCCCTCCAATGTGGTGGCCCCTACTTTAGACAGGTTCCTGACTGGCACTCCTGTCTTCTGCTCGAAAATAATCGGCCATGGAGGAACACGCGGATCAAGACCTGCGGAAATCGAGTCTCCAATAACCACGAGATGGTCATCTGTCGGCCCGGTTATGACTGGAAGTGTTCGGTGTGGTAGCTCTGAGATGGTCATTCCCACGAGCAAGCCTACGAGCGGTACGCTGCACATCCATCGCGTTGATGTGCCGACAGCTCTAAAGTTCGAGATTGAATACCAGACCACAAAGCTCAACGCTAGGCCAGCATATGCAAACCAGGGAAACGGTGGACAGGCCATGACGATCAGGAGCAGACTCACCCACGCAAGCACATTCCGTGCTCTTCGCAGACGAGGCGACGCTAACGAAGGCGAGACAACCGTCATCAATGTCAGCAGAGCAGCGCCTGGGTAAAACGACTCACCTGACACGAAGTACAGAATGAGAGGGTTCACTGTGAGGATCGTACCAGCAGGTGGGAAGTCACGCGCCTAATGCGCCGAATCCAGCCGCGCGATTTCTCTTCCAAACAGCGGATTCTTGGGGTACTGATCTCGCAGTGAAGCCAGCAATTCACGTGCATGTTGTTTGTCATGCTCGCGAACGTAAGCTATCGCAAGCAATATATTTGCGAACGGCGCAAGATAATGTCCGCGCTCCGCAACCAGCTTGAGCTCTTTCACTCCCGCTTGCTTGTCTCCGGAGACTCCGCCTAGCCGCACCAGCCAGCGGACCGGGGCGGCCATGCTGCCGATGATGTACTTGCTGATTCCCCCTGCAATATGCGCGTCGTAGCAATCAGGATCGGCTGCGAGGGTCTGCTCGCCCCATGCAGTGGATTCCTTGGTGTAATGCAGCGAAGCCACATTGCGCTTTTCGATCAATGCAGCATAATCGGCCTCGAGGCCGTTAGTAAGCGTCATCGCGAACAATGCGTCTCGGTCTTTTGGATTCTTCCCCAGCCGCGCCCGCGCCGTGGTCTGCGCCTTTGTGACCGCCGCATCGAAACGCGCGCGCACACTGGGGTCAGGATTTAGCTTGGGACGATCTTCAAATTTCTTGTCGTCCACGAGAAACTGGCCTTCCAGCACTCCCAGCCGATCGAACTCCGAAAACAGCAAACCAACTGCTTCAAACGTCGGTCCCATGGGATCGTCCGGGTGACCCTGCTGCCAGCGGGAAAAGATGTCGTGCGCCCGGTCGAACTCGAGGTTATAGAGAAGTTGAAATCCGTGGTCGAGCGGGGGAGCGGTGAAGACCGCATCTGCAGCCGACACCATCAGTGAAAGAACCAGGGTGGCGCACATAGCCGCGAGTGTTTTCGATATCCTGCTCATTTCAGGCCGTATAAGTATAGATGCCAGGCGTCATTTCTCCTCAACCCACGTTCTGTAAAAGAGTTGTAAATCGGATGCGCAATTCCTTCCGCCGGTTTGACCCGCTCTTTACCCTCTGCTAAGGTCAAACGTTTCCCTGGATCGGCAAGGCTTGTGTGGGTCGGACATTCCTGTCCGACCGCTTCGGGGCAGGCTTTTAATGGGAGAACGCGGGCGAGGGTGCCCGCGCCACGCGAGCTCGGAGACAGAATCGAGTTTCTTATGGCCATGAAATTTCGCGGTGTGGACTTCATCGACTTCGACACGCTTCTGACCGACGACGAGCGCCTGGTCCGCGACACCGCGCGCAAGTTCATCGAAGACAATCTCATTCCCATCATCGAGGAATGCAACCGGGCCGGCCGCTTCCCCCGCGAACTGGTCAAGCCGATGGGCGAGCTAGGCTTTTTCGGCGCCAGCCTGAAAGGATATGGCTGCGCCGGGATGTCGAACGTGGAATATGGCCTGGTGACGCAGGAACTTGAGCGCGGAGATTCCGGCGTGCGCTCGTTCGTGAGCGTGCAATCGGCGCTGGTGATGTATCCCATTTATGCCTTCGGTAGTGACGAGCAAAAGAACACCTGGCTGCCGGCGCTCCAGTCGGGCGAAAAGCTTGGCTGCTTTGGCCTTACCGAGCCGGATTTCGGATCAAACCCAGGCGGCATGCGCACGCGCGCGCGTAAATCTGGAAACGAATACGTCCTGAACGGCGAAAAGATGTGGATCACATCTGGATCGATTGCCGACGTCGCCGTGGTCTGGGCGAAAGTCGAGGACGAAGACAACAAAGTCCGCGGCTTCCTGGTGGAAACCGACCGTCCTGGTTTCCGCGCAGAGGACATTCATGGGAAGTGGTCGCTGCGGGCTTCGGTGACTTCTTCGCTATCAATGCAAGACGTCCGCATTCCGGCTTCAAACCTGCTGCCAAAATCCGGTGGCCTGAAATCTCCGCTGATGTGTCTCAATCAGGCGCGATACGGCATAGCCTGGGGAGCTATTGGCGCCGCCATGGCCTGCTACGACTGCGCTCTGCAGTATTCTCTATTCCGCAAACAGTTCCACGACAAGCCGATTGCCTCTCATCAGTTGATCCAGGAAAAATTGACGTGGATGATCAACGAGATCAGCAAAGCCCAGTTGCTCGTGCTGCAGGTCGGCCGCCTGAAAGATCAGGAAAAAGCCGGCTTCCAGCACATCTCTATGGCCAAACGCAATAACGTCTGGATGGCGCTCGAATGCGCCCGTCTGTCCCGCGACATCCTTGGCGCAAATGGCGTCGCTGACGAATACCCCATCTTCCGCCACATGGCGAACTTGGAGTCGGTCAAGACGTACGAGGGTACCCACGATATTCACACTCTAATCATCGGGCAGAGCGTGACCGGGATCGACGCGTTTTGAGTTAGCCTATTTTCGTGGCAAAGCAGGAAGCTGGCGAGCTGCTCTCTATTGATGGGCGCGAAGTCCGCATCACGCATCCCGAGAAAATTTACTTCGCGCAGGCCGGCATCTCGAAGCTCGACCTGGTTCGCTACTACCTGTCGATTGCGCCGGGCGCGCTGGCAGGAATTCGCGATCGTCCCATCGTCCTGAAACGCTTCTTGAATGGAGCTGAAGCTCCTGCCTTCTACCAGAAGCGCGCGCCGGAGCAGCGTCCCTCCTGGCTGCGTACCGTGACCCTTTCTTTCCCCTCAGGCCGCACCGCCGAAGAAATTGTTGTCGATGATGCCGCCGGGCTTGCCTGGATCGTCAATTTAGGCTGCATCGAACTGCATCCGCATCCAGTCCGCTCTGCTGATCTCGGGCATCCTGATGAATTGCGAATTGATCTCGACCCCGTGCCGGGTGTCAGGTGGAATGATGTGCGCGAAGTCGCTCTCGAAGTCAAATCATTCCTTGAAGAACTGGGACTGCGCGGATGGCCGAAAACCAGCGGCTCGCGCGGCATGCACATCAACGTTCGTATCGAACCGCGCTGGACGTTCGCTGAAGTTCGCAGCGCTGCGGTGGCATTGTCGCGCGCGGTTGAACGGCGCCTTCCCGCCCTGGCCAGCTCTAAATGGTGGAAGGAAGAACGCCACGGCGTCTTCCTCGACTACAACCAGAATGCCAAGGACCGCACGACCTGCTCAGCATATTCGGTGCGCCCGCAGCCCGATGCGCGCGTCTCGACCCCGCTCGGTTGGCACGAAGTTCCCGATTGCGATCCCGCGGACTTCACTATGTTCACGGTCCCAAAACGTTTCGCAGAAATCGGCGATCCTCACGCGAACATGGATTCCTCTCCCGGTTCCCTTGAACCGCTGCTGGAACTGGCCGCGAGAGACGAAGCCGCCGGCCTCGGCGATGCGCCCTGGCCTCCGCACTTTCGCAAGATGGAAGGCGAGGCTTCGCGAGTGGCGCCTTCGAGGGCGAAGTCAGCCAAAACGGTGGCGAAGAAGCCCCGCGTCAAGATGCCGCTGATCGTGGTTGCAAATTCTCCCGACAAAGCAGCTGCGCTCGCCGGTCTGGAAAGATGGAAGACCAAACACGCCGAAGCATCTGCCTTGCTCGCGCCGGAAGATGTGCTGGTGGACTCGATGCGCGGCCGCTCTTCAACCTGGACGCGCATAAGAATCAATCTGCGCCAAGTGCCCGAACACCTGCGCCCGCCGCAGGAAACTCCCGACCCGGATGACGATCCCACACGCGCATGGCGTGAGCTGCGAAAAAGTGCTGAAAGAAAGAAATAGTGTGCTGTTTACCGGCCCGCGGGAAAAATGGCGGCGATTTCCTGCGGAGGAACAACTTCGAGCTGCGCATAGGTACAGTCGCTCGGGTTCTTGTCGGAACGCCACCTGCGGAACTGCGCCGTGTGACGAAACCGATCTCCCTGCATGTGATCGTAAGCGACTTCCACAACAAGTTCAGGCCGCAGCGGTTCCCAGGAAAGATCCTTGCCCTGGCTCCAACGGCTTTGCCCCCCGGGCATTCGACCTGACACCGACTCCGGATCCGCCCAGACTTTCCACGGATGGTTCGCCAGTGCGTCCTTGCGGTAAGGCTTGAGAAATTCGGCAAGATCGAGGCGTTTCGCATTCGAGAAGCTCGCACAGACTCCAACGTGCTGCAGCGAGCCCGCGTCATCAAACAGGCCCAGCAGCAACGAACCCACCAGCGTGCGATCGCCTTTCTTGTGCCAGCGAAAACCAGCCACCACGCAATCGCAATCGCGCTCGTGCTTTACCTTGAACATGACGCGCTTGTTAGGCTCATAAGTTCCCGCGAGTGGCTTCGCGATCACCCCATCAAGTCCCGCGCCCTCAAAGCGCCGGAACCAGTCAGAAGCAACGTTGCGGTCACGCGTCGCCGGCGTCAGATGGATCGGCGGAGCTGCAGCAGAAATCAAAGCCTCCAGTTCCCGCCGTCGCATCTCGAACGGCTCGCTGCAAAGGTCACGATCTCCCACGCACAGCAGATCGAAACAAACAAACGAACTCGGAGTCTGCTGCGACAAGAGCTTCACACGCGAAGCTGCCGGATGCAGGCGCAACTGCAACAGATCAAAATCGAGTTCGTTGTTCTTAACGATGACGATCTCACCATCAAGCACACATCGAGTTGGTAAAGCCGAAGCAATGGGATCCAACAATTCAGGAAAGTAGCGGTTGAGAGGTTTTTCATCGCGGCTCTGGATGAAAATCTCATCCCCATCGCGGAACACCAGCGCGCGAAATCCATCCCACTTCGGCTCAAAAATCCAGTCATCCCCTTCGGGCATCTCAGCCACACGCTTAGCCAACATTGGGAGAACGGGCGGTTTTACCGGAAGATTCACCAACCCATGGTAAACCGCGCCGCGTATGGGTAGCGGTCATCCCGCAACTTCGAGCCCGGCATGCTGTCGGCGCCGGAGCAGCGCCACAACCAGCCGGATTTCGTCATAAGTAATCTCTTCGGGCAGAGAATCCTTAATCGGCCGCAAACGGTCAAGCCCAAAATTCGCGCACGCATCTTCAATTTGGGCGCGCTTGGATTCCAACATCCACGCCGGATCAAACTCCAGCCTTCCTTGCTCGATCAGATCCGCGACCAGGGTTGTGATCGAAGCCAGCTGCCGGTCGCGGATTTTTGCGATCTCTTCGAAACTCTTTCCATGGGCCAGCAAGCGCATGGTTTCCTGCGCCGGAGGCGACATTTTCTCCATCCTGGCCGCTGGTCGCGCACCGGCCCGGAATTTGTTCAGCGCTTCAATAATCTTCAATCCGTACGTCTGAGACTTCTTGACGCCGAATCCGGAGACACTCATCAATTCATCCACCGATTTCGGCTGCTTGCGGCACAATTCTTCCAGCGTAGTGTCGTGCATCACCACAAACGCGGGGACACCCTGCGTTTGTGCTGCAGAGCGCCGCCATTCCCGCATGTATTCGACTAGCTCAGGATCAGCCTCGACCCTGGGGGCGCGGACGTCCTTGCCCGCGCTGCTCGAAGAAGGTGAGGAAACCGCACGCGCGGGCACGCCCGTCCTCCCACCGCTTAAGACTTCCAGTTCCACCGGAGCGCTGACCCATGCCGGCACTCCGCTGCACACATCGCAGCTCTCGCATTTCGTCCACTTCGGCGTCTCGCCAAAGTGCAAACAGATTTGCCGATGCCGGCAGCTCCGCGATTCCGCAAATCCGACAATATCGCGGTAGCGTTGCCACGCGCGATCTTTTTCAGCCGTATCCTGAATCTGATTGATGAAATGCGCGAGCAGAGCCGTGTCCTGCCGCTTCCACAACAGCACGCAATCCGCGGGCTGGCCATCGCGGCCGGCGCGCCCGGCTTCCTGGTAGTACTGCTCGATGGATTTCGGCAGGGAAAGATGAATCACGGCGCGAACGCTGGCTTTGTTGATGCCCAGGCCGAACGCGATCGTCGCGACCACGACACGCACCTCGTCCGACGTCCACCGCTCCTGATTCTGTTTGCGCGTCGCAGCATCCATGCGGCCGTGGTAGGGAATTGCCGGAATTCCCGATTCGAGCAGAAAGTCCGTAACCTCTCCCACGCGACGGATGGTTGGCGCGTACACGATCACGCTTCCGTCCCGATAATTTCCCAATACGCGCGCAAGCAGCGCGTTCTGCTCATAACCGGCGCACTCCCGCACCAGGTAGCGCAAGTTCTTTCGGTGGAAGCTCGCAATGTACTTATGTGAATTCGACAGCTGCAGCTGCTGCAGGATGTCATGCCGCACCCGCCGCGTAGCGCTGGCCGTGAACGCGGCAATCGGCAGGTCAGGGAAGTGCGCGCGCAGTTTGCTCAGTTGCCGGTATTCCGGCCGGAACTCGTGCCCCCATTCCGAGATGCAGTGCGCTTCGTCGATCGCGAAGAAGGAAACCGGCACACCGCGCAACCAGCCAATCGTATCTTCTCGAGCCAGCCGCTCCGGTGACAGGTAAATTAACCGATACTCGCCGGCACGCGCCTTCATCATGACGCGCGATTGCTCGCCTGAATCCTGCATGCTGTTGAGCACCGCCGCAGGAATTCCCATCTGTGCGAGCTGCACCGCCTGGTCTTGCATCAGGGCAATGAGCGGTGAAACGACGACCGCAGTCTTTTTCAGTACCAGCGCGGGTAACTGATAACACAGCGACTTCCCGCCTCCGGTAGGCATGACGACGCAAGTGTCACTGCCGGCGAGCAGACTTTGAATAACCTGTTCCTGCAGCGGACGAAACGACGAATAGCCCCAATACTGCTGCAACGCGGTGCGAAGGTCGGGGCTGGACATTTCAAAAGTATAGAGGCGCGAGTTATCGCGCTGATGCAAATATCACACCCGTTTCCCAAATTGGGCAGCACGATGGGCTCTTTGTTGCCATCGGCGGTGTCAATCTACTCAGAATTACCTTCAAACCGCGTGCGAGCAATAATCATTGCGGTTCTCCCACTAGCCGTAGCGATCGCCGCACCACGGCCACACGTTGACCGTGTCATCGTCCACAAGAAAGAGCACACCATGGAACTCATGTACGCCGGAAGGGTCATTAAGACCTACAAGGTCGCACTAGGACGTAGCCCAGGCCCGAAGCAACAGCAGGGAGACCTGCGCACGCCCGAGGGCGTGTACGTCATCGACAGCCGTAATGCGAAAAGTTCTTGCCATCGATCCTTGCACATTTCGTATCCGAATGCTGCCGACCGCGTGCGTGCCCGCAAACTTGGCGTAGCGCCGGGCGGGGACATCTCAATCCACGGACTACCAAACGGGGAAGGCTACATCGGCGCCGCGCATCGCGCGCATGACTGGACCTACGGCTGCATCGCCGTCACCGATGAAGAGATTGAAGAGATCTGGAAGTTAGTGGACAACGGCACACCGATAGAGATTCGCCCTTAGAAGGCTAGAAGTCTTGAAATGGGGTGCCCCAGGTCTCCCGATGTTGGGAGACCTGGGATTCCGGCAGATTCTACTGCACCGTCAACACCGCCGACCCGGTGATCCCACCCGAGTTCGCGCCGATGGTCGTCGTTCCCGCGTTGTTGCAGGTGGCCAGCGCCGCCACGCTCGGAGCATTAGCAATCGTCGCCACGCTTGCCGACGACGAACTCCAGTGCGCATTCAGCGTGATGTCTTGCGTGCTGCCGTCGCTGAAGGTACCGGTCGCGGTGAATTGTTGTTTGGTTCCTGCAGCCGCCGTCGGCGTAGCAGGAGTGATCGCAAGCGAAACCAGCGTACCGGTGCGGACCGTCAAAGTCGTGGTGCCGCTGATTCCGGAGGCCGTCGCCGTGACCGTAACCGAGCCGCCCTTCTTGCCATGAGCGATCCCACTTCCCCGCACGTTGGCAATATTCGGTTTCGAGGACTTCCACGACACGCCGCTCAGATTCGTTGCAACGCTACCATCGCTGAACGTCCCGCTCGCAGTCAGTTTGATAGAAGTGCCTTTGGCGATAAACGGATTCGCAGGCACGATCGAAATCGAAACCAGATGTGCGCTTAAAACCGTCAGCCCGGTCGATCCGCTGACTGTTCCGTAAGTGGCCGTTACCGTCGTCGAGCCGGTTGCGACGCTTGACGCCATTCCTTGCGCATTGATCGTCGCAGCTGCCG
>Ga0310810_10000583_pt1 | contig 36820 bp, 31 predicted proteins | sample NCmetagenome_FD_207641 | JGI IMG/M metagenome (GOLD analysis project Ga0310810, IMG submission 207641) | Soil microbial communities from experimental microcosm in Duke University, North Carolina, United States - NC | ecosystem: Engineered > Artificial ecosystem > Soil microcosm > Unclassified ...
AGGCGTACCTGCTCACGCGCCCAGGCGAGTGCGAGGACACGGGTATTGTCGCCACGCGCACCGAGAAACGCGCGCGCAACGGCTTCCGGCAGCGGCGAGTCCGGCGCGTATGCCGTCGCGAGCACGCGCAGCGCGCGGGGCAGGGCGTCGCGCCCGAGACCTGCCAGCTCGCGCGCGAGCGCGAGCAGCTCCCGCTCGGCCTCGCTCGGCGCGTTCGAGGTCGTCGGCGCGGTTCGCGGGCTCGGCCGGGTCCGCCGCGCGCGCCGCCGCTTCCGAGAGCGTGCCATGACGGTCGAACATAGCAAACCGGCGCGGCCACCGGCGCGCCGCGCGGCGACTACTCGTAGCGCAGCGCTTCGATCGGATCCAGCCGCGACGCTTTGCGGGCGGGATAGAAGCCGAAGAAAATCCCGATGGCGGCCGCGAAGCCGAAGGCGAGGAAGATCGCCGACGGCGCGAGGACCGTGCGCCACTCCGCGAGCGTGCTGATCGCATTCGAGCCGCCGACGCCGAGCACGATGCCGATGATCCCGCCGATGAGCGACAGCGTCACCGCCTCCACGAGGAACTGCGTGAGAATGTCGCGGGCCCGCGCGCCGACAGCCATGCGCAGGCCGATCTCGCGCGTCCGCTCCGTGACCGACACGAGCATGATGTTCATGATGCCGATGCCGCCCACGAGCAGCGAGACCGATGCGATCGCCGCGAGCAGATACGTCATCACCTTCGACGACTCCTCCTGCGTTTGCAAAACCTCGGAGAGGTTGCGCAGCCAGAAGTCGTCGTCCTGCGTGCCCTGCAGCCGGTGGCGCTGGCGGAGGAGAGCACGGATCTGCGCCTCGGCCTCGGTCATGTCTTCACCGGCGCGAACCTTGATCGAGATCGCACCCACCGAGCGCGCGTTGGCCTGGCTGACGCCGAGGACTTTCTTTTTCGCCGTCGAGAGCGGGATCAAGATGATGTCGTCCTGATCCTGGCCCCAAGAGTTCTGGCCTTTGCGGCTCAACAGGCCGACGACGGTGAACGGCACCTTCTTGATCCGGATGATCTGGCCGAGCGGATCGGCCTCGCCAAAGAGATTCAGCGCCGTCGTCTGACCGAGCAGCGCGACCTTCGTGGCGCCGTCGACGTCTTCCTGGAGAACCGGCCGCCCGGTGTCGACCGGCCAGTCGCGCGCCTCGAGGTAGTCCGCGGTGATGCCCTGGATGCCCGTGGACCAGTTGAGATTGCCGTACACGACCTGCGCGCTGCCCCGCGACGACGGCGCAGCGACCTGCACCGACGGTACCTCGCGCGCGATCGCGGCCGCGTCGTCCTCGGTGATCGTGAGCTGGCTGCCCTGTCCGAGCCGGACGCCCGCGGAGTTGGTGCTGCCGGACAGCGCGATGATCAGGTTCGAGCCGAGGCTCTGGATCTGCTCGGCGACTCGCGCCTGTGCCCCCGCCCCGATCGAGACCATTGCGATCACCGCGGCGACGCCGATCATGATGCCGAGCATCGTGAGGGCCGTCCGCAGCTTGTTGACCTTGAGCGAGCGAAGGGCGATTCGGAGCGCCTGCAGCACCATCAGACGATCGCCTCTTCTTCTTCCGCGGGCAGGGTGCGCAGCGCCTCGGACGCGTCGATCGCTTCGATGCGCTCGTCGGTCCGCAAGCGGCCGTCACGAAATACCAGGCGCCGGCGCGCATACGCCGCGATGTCGGGCTCGTGGGTCACGAGCACGATCGTCAGGCCCTGGCGGTTCAGCCGCTGCAGCAGCGCGAGAATTTCCACGCTCGTTCGCGTATCAAGGTTACCCGTGGGCTCATCGGCAAGGATCATGGTCGGATCGTTCACCAACGCGCGCGCGATGGCGACGCGCTGCTGTTGCCCGCCCGAGAGCTGGCTCGGATGATGATGCTCGCGCTCGGCGAGGCCGACCGCCTCGAGGCGCGCGCGGGCCCGCTGGCGACGGTCGCGCGCGGCGATGCCCCCGTAGAGCAGTGGCAGCTCGACGTTCTCCAGGGCGGTGGTGCGCGCGAGCAGGTTGAACATCTGGAAGACGAAGCCGATCTTCCCGTTCCGCACCGTCGCGAGCTGGTCGCGCGATAGCCGGGCGACGTCCTCGCCGTCGAGCCAGTAGCGACCGCTCGTCGGTCGGTCGAGACAGCCGAGCACGTTCATGAACGTCGATTTGCCCGAGCCGGACGGGCCCATGACCGCGACGAAATCGCCCGGTTCGATGGCCACCGATACGCCGCGGAGGGCGTGCACGGTGTGCGGACCGAGCCGATAGTCCTTGGTGAGATTCTCCGTCGCGACGATCGCCATCGCGCGCTTACAGCCTCAGCCGCGGTCCGCTGCTCGCGCCCGGACGATTCTGCTGCGAGGCGGCCGCGATACCGGTGATGACCTCCTGGCCTTCGTTCAGATCGCCGCGCACGACCTCCGTCGCGGTGCCGTCGCTGATGCCGAGGACGAGTGACACGGCCTTCGGTTTGCCGTCGCCGTCGACGATCCACGCCCGACCGGACGTCCCGGCGTCGCCGGCCGCGCGGACGGTGCCGCGCTCGGGGAGCGCCTCGTACTTCGCGCGCTGCTCCGGGGTGAGGATCTCGCGGATCTTCGCGCGCGTCGCGTCGCGCACGGCGGCGCCGCGCGCCTGGCGCTCGGTCTCCGGCAGGTCGCGCAGCCCGCTCATCTGCTGGCGGGTGTCGGCCAGGATGGCGTCGAGCTTCTGCTGCTGGGCCGGCGTCAAGCCGAGCGCCGAGACGAGATGGTCCCGCACCTCCCGCGACCGTCCGGCGCCGTCGGTACGCGGCGGGGCTGTCGTCGACGTCGATGGACCGGCACCGCGACCCGGGGGAGCGGGGCCCGCATCGACACCCGCGGGACGGAAGCGCAGCGCCGCGTTCGGGACCTTGAGAACGTTCGGCTTCTCCGCGTAAACCAGCTTCACGTTGGCGGTCATGCCCGGCAGCAGCCGGCCCCCAGGATTGTCGACGGCGATGACGACGGTGTAGGTGACGACGTTCTGGACGACCTGCGGCGCCTTGCGAATCTGTGCGACGAGGCCCGCGAATGTCTGCCCCGGAAACGCGTCGACGGTGAACGTGGCGCGGTCTTCGAGCTTGATGCGGCCGATATCGGCTTCGTCGACGCTCGTCTCGACCTGCATCTTGGTGAGGTCCTGCGCGATGATGAAGAGCGTCGGCGCCTGCAGGCTCGCCGCGACCGTCTGCCCGACGTCCACCGCACGCGAGACGACGACGCCGTCGACGGGTGCGCGAATTGTGGTGTAGTTCAGATTCGTCTGCGCCTGCGCCAGCGCCGCCGATTTCTGGTCCACCTGGGCGCGCGAGGACTGCAGCGCCGCCTCCTGGACCCGAAGCTGCGCCTGACTCGAGTCGATCGCGGCGGCCAGCGCGCGCTCGCTGGCGCGTGCCGACTCCGACTGGGCGACCGCCTGGTCGTAGTTGGCCTGGGCGGTGTCGCGATCGGCCTGGGCGATGAGCTGGCGCTTGAAGAGCTCTTGACTGCGCTCAGAGATCCGCTTGCTGTCGGCTTGCGCCGCGTCGGCCTTGGCGGTCTGGGCCTTGCCCTGGGCCAGTGCGGCCCGGGCGTTCTCGACGTCGGCCTTGGCCTTTTCGACTGTCGCCGTCTGGTTCAGAACCGCCGCCCGCGCGGTCTCGACCTCGGCCTTGGCCTGGTTGACCTGCGCCTCGAAAATCTGTGGGTCGATGCGGGCGATGATCTGGCCGCTATGGACGACCGAGTTGAAGTCGACCAGCAACTCCTTGATCTGCCCCGACACCTGGCTGCCGACCTGGACGGTGACGACGGCGTTGAGATTGCCGGTTGCCGAAACCGCGGCGGTGAGGGGTCCGCGCTCCACGGAGGCCAGCCGGTACTTCGGCGCGCTGTTGCGTCCCTGGGCGTACAGGTAGCCCCAGATGCCGGCGCCGAGCAGGAGGACGACGACCGTCAAGAAGATGAAGCGCTTCATCGCCCGTTGGACGACGACAAACACCGCAGTATTCGAAGTTTACCGACGGCCGACGGCGCGGTCCAGCCGGGCGAGCGCGATGCGGTAGTCGGCGAGGGCCTGGGCTTCCGTGTTCTGCGCCTGCGTCAGCGCCAGCTGCGCGTCGGTGAGCTCGAGGATCGTGCCGACGCCGGCGTCGAACCGGCCCTGCGCGAGGCGAAAGTTCTCCTGCGCGGACGCGACCGCGACCTGCGCCGCCTGGATGCGCTCGTCAGCCTCGATGACGTTGTTGATGGACTGCTCGACCTCACGGCTGATGTCGAGCTCGGAGGCCTTCACGCGCGCCTGCGCGGCATCGAGGTTGGCACGCGCCTCGCGATAGCGGGCGATGCGGTTGCCGCCGTCGAAGATCGTCCAGTTCAGCGAGAGGTTCAGCTCCCAGATCTCGTTCATGTCCGCGCGCGTGGCGCCATAAAAGCCACCGCCGGTGATGTCGGGGAAAAAGTCGCGGTGAGCCCGGCGCAGCCGCGCATCGTTCGCCTCGGCGTTCAGCCGCGCCTGTCGGTACTCGGGCCGCTGACGCAGCGCCTCCTCGCCCAGCCGGGCACGGTCCATCGTCACGGGCTGGTAGACGAGGTTGTCCTGGATCGCGAGCGCCGTCGTCGCAGGCAGGCCCATCGCGGTCGCGAGCGCCACGCGTGCGAGCCGCTCGGCGTTGCGCGCGCGGATCAGGTCGACGCGGGCATTCGCGACATCGACCTCAGCGCGCGCGACGTCGGATTTCGGGCGCGTGCCGACCTCGAAGAAGCCGCGCGCCGAGCGCAGGTTCAGCTCGGCGCGCTCGACGGCCTGCTGGTTCACCTGGATGAGGCGCACGGCAAAGTTGATGTTGGTGAAGGCCTCCTTCACGGTCTGCGTCACGAGCTGCCGCTGGAGCTCGGTGTCTTCGAGCGCGACGTCGGCCAGCTTGCGCGCCGCCTCTGTCGACGCGAAGTTCTTCCCGAAATCGAAGAGGATCTGCGAGAGCGAGATGCGCGCGATGGTCGTCGTCGTCCACGTCGTGACGGTGCGCGTGAGATCGGTTCCCGTGCTCAGCTTGCCGCCCGTGGCGTTCTGGTCGCGCGCGGCCGTCCAGCTGCCAGTGATTTGCGGGAACAGCGGTGAGAGCGCCTGGTCCACGCGAAGGGCGGCGGCGACGTAGTCGCTCAGCCGCGCCTTGATGTTCGGCTGCGTGTCGAGAGCGATCGCCACCGCGTCGTCGATCGACAACACCTTGCCGAACACCCTCGCATCGGGGCTCGTCACCGGCGGCGGCACGCTCGGTGTCACAATCGGTGGCGCCGGCGTCGTCGGCGCGCCCTGGGGAGGCGGCGGTGTCGGCGTTGCCGGCGCAGCGGGCGTCGGTGGCGGAGCTTGCGTCGCGGGCAGGGCGGGCGTAGGTGGCTGCGCCGGCGTCTGCGCGGCGGCGGTTGCGGTCGTGAGCATCAGGGCTGCGCCTGCCAGCAGCAACCGCCGGACGAGCATCCTCATCGTCGATCGCTCTCCCTGGGCGTAAGCACCATCCACCGGATGATTTGTCTGGACCGCGGCAACGCCGAGAATATCACGCGACCCCCGGACTCCGATGCAGATGACCGTCAGAGCGGCCTCAAACGCACGCGTGCCGCCTGTGCACGGCCGGTGGATAAGTCGGGGACTCCGCCGGAACGCGCGGTGGACATGTTTTCTCTTGACGGGCGCGAGATGCTGCGTGGTAGATTGCCCCTCACCACAAGATATAGGAGGTCCCGCGCATGCTCTCGGAGACGCGTCCCGCCAAAGTCGGCCAGTGGACTGAGCCCGCCCTGCGTGTGCTTCGCGAGCGTTATCTGCTGCGCAAGGATGGGCAGGTCGTCGAAACGCCAGAGGAGATGTGTTGGCGTGTGGCGGTCTCGATTGCGGTGGGGGAGGCGCGGTACGGACGCAGCCAGGCGGCGGTGCGGGAGGTCGCCGAGGCGTTCTACGACATGATGGTGGACGGCTATTTCATCCCCAACTCGCCGACGCTCATGAACGCCGGCAAGGGCAATGGGCTGCAGTACTCGGCGTGCTACGTGCTGCCCGTGGGCGATTCGATGCCGGAAATTTTCGACTCCGTCAAAGCCGCCGCCATCATCCATCAGTCGGGGGGCGGCACGGGCTTCGCGTTCTCACGCCTGCGTCCGAAAGACGACGTCGTGACGTCCACGGGCGGCCGCGCGTCGGGGCCGGTGTCCTTCCTCAAGGTCTTCAACGGCGCGACGGAGGCGGTGAAGCAGGGCGGCTCGCGTCGCGGCGCCAACATGGGAATTTTGCGAGTCGACCACCCCGACATCCTCGAGTTCATCGACTGCAAGCTCGATGGCGGCATCACCAATTTCAACATCTCGGTCGCCGCCACCGACAAGTTCATGGACGCGCTCGAGAAGGGTGAGGAATACGACCTCGTCAATCCGCGCAACGGCGAGGCCACCGGCCGGTTGTCCGCAAAGGAGGTCTTCGACCGGATCGTGCGGGCGGCGTGGCGCACCGGCGATCCGGGCATGGTGTTCATCGACCGTATCAATGCGAGCCCGGCCAATCCGACGCCGGCGCTCGGGCAGGTGGAGGCGACGAACCCGTGTGTCACGGGCGACACGCTCGTGGCCACGCCACAGGGCTGGCGTCGGGCCGACGCGATCCGTCCGGGCGACGTCATCACGACGCTCAAGGGTGCTCGACCGGTCCAGCGCGTCGAGGTGAACCTCGAGACGCCGATCTTCTGCGTGTACTTCGCCGACGGCGGCCACATCATGGCGACGGCGGCGCACCAGTTCTACGTGCGGGGCGACGGCGGCTTCGGTCCGGTGCGCCTCGATGCCTGCCAGCCTGGTGACGAGGTCCAGACGTTCCACGGCGGGACCGAAGGCGCCGCGAAAATCTTGAAGGTCGAGCCCGCCGGAACGGCGACGACGTATGACCTCTACGAGCCGGAAACCGACACGTGGATCACCGAAGGCTACGTGTCGCGCGGCTGCGGCGAGCAGCCGCTGCTGCCCAACGAGGCATGCAACCTCGGCTCGCTCAATGTCTCTAAATTCGCGCGTAAGGGTCCGGATGGCGAGATGTCGCTCGACTGGGACGAAATGGAGCGCGTGGTGCGGCTGGCCGTTCGCTTCCTCGACGACGTCATCGAGATGAACCCCTATCCGCTGCCGGAAATCGATCGCACGGTGAAGTCGAACCGTCGTATCGGCCTCGGCATCATGGGGTGGGCGGATCTGCTGTTCCTGCTCGGCATCCCGTACGACAGCCACGAGGCGATCGAGCTCGCCGACCGCCTGATGTCGTTCGTCAAGCAAAAGTCGCACGACCAGTGCGCGAAGCTCGCGGAGGAGCGCGGGCCGTTCCCGAACTGGGCGACCTCGATCTACAAGGACGTGCGCCCAATGCGGAACTCGACGGTCACGACGATCGCGCCCACCGGCACGATCTCGATGATCGCGGGTTGTTCGTCCGGTATCGAGCCGATCTTCGCGCTGGCGTTCCAGCACCGGGTCAAGCAGCCCGACGGCGAGCGCGTGCTCACGTTCATCAACGAAACGTTCGAAGCGATTGCCAAGGACAAGGGATTCTTCTCGGACGCGCTCATGGAGGAGGTCGCCAAGCGCGGCAGCCTTCACGGCATCCCCGGTGTTCCGGAGAACGCCGCGCGCGTGTTCAAGACGTCCCACGACATCGCGTTCGACTGGCACGTCCGGCACCAGGCGGCGTTTCAGCGCCACACCGACAACGGGGTGTCGAAGACCATCAATCTGCCGAACGACGCGACCGAAGACGACGTCGCCGCCGCGTACCGGCTGGCGTGGGACGTGGGCTGCCTCGGGATCACCGTCTTCCGCGACGGCTGCAAGGGCGAGCAAGTCCTGAACGTCGGCGTGAAGAAGGACAAGGCCATCCCCGCGGCCGTGCCCGTCACGGGTCCGGTCGTGATCAAGCCTCGGCCGCACAGTCTGGCCGGCAAGACATATCGCAAGGAGACGCCGATCGGCACCGCCTTCATCACGGTGAATCAGACCGACGCGAACGAGCCGTTCGAGGTCTTCGTGCAGGTCGGCAAGGGCGGGTCCGACACGATGGCGGTCGCCGAGGCGCTTGGCCGGTTGATTTCCCTCACGTTGCGGCTGCCTTCACCGCTGTCGGCTCAGCGGCGACTCGAAGAGGTCATCAGCCAGCTGTCGCGCATCGGCGGCGCGCAGCCGATGGGGTTCGGCCCGGGCAAGATTCTGTCGCTCCCCGACGCTCTGGCGCGCACGCTCGCCGAGCACATCGGGCAGCTCAAGCCCGAGGGCGCACCGCCGAGCGGGGCGAACAGCGAGGAGCGGCGGCGCATCGGCGACCTCTGCAAGGAATGCGGCCAGGCCACGTTCGTGTACGAGGAAGGCTGCAAGAAGTGCCTGTCGTGCGGGTTCAACGAATGCTGAGCCACTCGCTGCGTCGCGTGCGCACCGAATGCTGATCCGCTTGCTGCGTCGCGTGCGCACCGAATGCTGATCCGCTTGCTCCGTCGCGTGCGCACCGCCCGCCGGCAACGCAGTCGCCGGCGGGCTCGGCCGAGGAGATAGCGTCGGGCGCTGCTACAATCGTCGCGCATGTTCTCGGGCGGCTCGTACGACGAGGTGAAGCGCTGGCTGCGAATGTTCCTCAACTCGCACGCGAAGCGTGAAAACCCGCGCGTCGAGGCCGTGCTCGACGACGACGACGTGCGCGAGGGCCACTCGTACGGCGCGTGGCTGCGTCTCGGCGCGCAGTCGACCGAGCTGATGGAATTCGATTACGGGGACGTCGCCCAGCGCCGCGGCGAGCTCGCGTGGTGCGCGGCGCTTGCCACGCGCGTCCGCCAGCAGGCGAGGCAACTCCTCGCCGGTAGCACGTCCGCCGACGCTCGCGTCCGCTGACCGTCGCGCGACGCGCTGGATCGCGGCCGGTGACGTCAACGGCTTCCTCGGCTTAGCCCTCGACAACGTCACGAACCTGATCGTGCTCGCCTCGCTGCTCATCGCCGTCTTCGGCTTCCCCGCGGATCTGGTCCTCGGCCGCATGGTGCCCGGCACCGCCCTCGGTGTTCTGCTCGGAGACGGCGCGTACACCTGGCTCGCCGTGCGCCTCATGCGGCGCACCGGACGCGACGACGTCACCGCGATGCCGTTCGGCATCGACACGCCCACGCTGTTCGCGATGGTCTTCGGCGTCCTCGGGCCGGTGAAGGCCGCGACCGGAGACGCCACGCTCGCGTGGAAGGTCGGAATGTTCGCGACGATCGCGATCGGCGTCGTGAAGACCGTGCTCGCGTTCGCGGGCGACTGGACGCGCCGGGTCGTCCCTCGGGCGGCGCTCCTGGGCTCCATCGCTGGCGTCGCGATTCTCCTCATCGCGTTCCTCCCGACGCTCAAGCTCCTGCGCGAGCCGGTGGTCGGGCTGGTGTCACTGGTCGTGCTTCTTCTCGCACTGCTCGGCGGCGTGAGGATGCCGCTCGGGCTGCCCGGAGCGTTCGCGGCGGTTGTTGCGGGAACGATCGTGCACTGGTCCGGGGCATGGCTCACCGGCCGCGTCGAGCACGCCGCCACGGTCGGCACGCCGGTCGTCGTTCCGCCGTGGCCGACCCTGGCCTGGCTCGATGCGACGGCGATCGCGCTGCCATACCTTTCGGTGGCGCTGCCGTTCGCCCTGGTCACGATCATCGGCGGCATCGACAACACCGAGTCCGCTGCCGCGGCCGGCGACGAGTACCGCGCGCGCGACGTGCTGTTGACCGAAGCGATCGCGACGATCGTCGCCGGCGTGTGCGGCGGTGTCGTGCAGAACACCCCGTACATCGGCCATCCCGCGTACAAGGCCATGGGCGCGCGTGCCGGGTACACGTTCGCCACCGGGCTCGTGATCGGCGTCGGCGCTGCCAGTGGTGTGCTGACGATCCTCGTCATGCTGCTACCCGAGGCCGCCGTCGTCCCGATCCTGGTCTTCATCGGTCTGGAGATCACCGCTCAAGCATTTCTCGCCTCACCGCCGCGGCACGGTCCAGCGGTCGCACTGACGTTCGTCCCCGCCGCCGCGGCCCTCGTCGTGATCCAGATCACCGGCGTCCTTGGCGCGCTCGGCAAGACGCCGACGGACCTCACGGACGATGCGGCGCTCACCCATCGCACGCTTCTCGTACTGGGCAACGGCTTCATTCTCACCGCGCTGCTGTGGGGCTGGGCGCTCGTGGCGATCATCGACCGGCGTTTTCTGATCGCAGCCGCCGTCCTCGCGACGGCCAGCCTCGCGACGCTCGTCGGGCTCGTCCATTCGCCGCTGCCCGGTGGCGCGCTGTTCTGGCCTTGGGCCTCCGCCCCCCGGGCCGTCGCGCTGCCGTTGGCCGGGGCCTACGGGGTCGTCGCCGCGCTCTGCGCAGCGGTCAGCGGCCAGCGGCGGTAAGATCGGTGCGCCGACGCGCTCGGAGCGCGGGCGGAAGGAGAGTCCCATGAACATCGCGAGCCTGCTCGCCAAGAAGGGACCGAAGGTCATCACCGTGCAGCCGGAACAGACGATCCGCCAGGCGCTGGCGCTGCTCGCCGACCACAACATCGGCGCGCTCGTCGTCGTCGACCGGGACGGCGGTCCGGTCGGCATCCTGTCCGAGCGTGACGTCGTTCGCAACGCCGCGCGCGACGAGGCGGTGTTCGCGAAAACCGTCAGCGCGCTGATGACGAAGGACCTGATCCTCGGTGTGCCGCAGGACGATCTCGAGTCCGTGGGGCACACGATGACGAACCGTCGGATCCGGCATCTGCCCGTTGTCGATCAGCGGCGGCTCGTCGGCATCATCTCGATCGGTGATGTGGTGAAGGCACAGCGCGACCTGTATCGCGGTGAGGTCGAGACCTTACAGTTCGAGCTCACGGAAGAGCACGGGAAACCAGCCACCCGATGAGCCGACCCGGCACCGACGCCCAGCCACTCCGCGTCGCGATCATCGGCGCGGGACCGACGGGCTTCTACGCCACCGACCAGCTGTTCCGCCAGCCGGACGTCGTCGTCGACGTCGACCTCTATGACCGCGTGCCGACGCCGTTCGGCCTCGTCCGCGCGGGCGTCGCTCCCGATCACCAGAAGATCAAAGCTGTGACGGCGGCGTTCGACAAGGTCGCGTCGCACCCGCGCTTTCGGTTCTTCGGCGGCGTCGAGCTCGGCCGGCATCTGAGCGTCGACGACCTGCGCGCGCACTATCACATGATCATCTACACGACCGGCGCGCAGACCGATCGCCGGATGGGCATTACGGGTGAGGATCTGCAGCGCAGCCACGCCGCGACCGAGTTCGTCGCCTGGTACAACGGACATCCCGATTATCGCGACCTCACCTTCGATCTCTCGCAGGAGCGCGCCGCCGTGGTCGGCGTCGGCAACGTGGCGGCCGACGTGGCCCGGATCCTGTCCCGCACGCCGGAAGAGCTCGCGACCACCGACATCGCCGATTACGCGCTGGAGGCGCTGAGCGCCAGCCGGATCCGCGAGGTGTACGTGCTGGGACGCCGGGGGCCCGCGCAGGCTGCCTTCACGAACCCGGAGGTCCGCGAGCTCGGCGAGCTGGCGGGGGCGGACGTGAACGCGCGTGCGGACGAGGTGGAGCTCGACGAGCTCACGCGTCAGGCGCTGGAGCGCGCGCCGGATCGCGGGACGCAGAAGAAGGTCGAGATCCTCAACGACTACGCGCATCGCACGCCGACCGGAAAGCCCAAGCGGCTCATCATGCGATTCCTCGTTTCCCCGGTCGAGCTGCGCGACGACGGCCATGGCGCGGTCGGTGGCATGCGGCTCGTGAAGAATCGCCTCTACGCCACCGCGACGGGCACGTTGCAGCCGAAAGCGACGGACCAGTTCGAAGAGCTGCCGGTCGGCCTGGTGTTCCGCTCGGTCGGCTATCGCGGCGTGCCGCTTCCGGGTGTGCCGTTCAACGACGACTGGGGCGTCATTCTGAACGAGAAAGGCCGGGTGCTCGATCCGCAGACCAAGCATCCGCTCGTCGGGCAATACACGGCGGGCTGGATCAAGCGCGGACCGACGGGCGTCATCGGGACGAACAAGCCCGACGCGGTGGAGACGGTCACCGGCATGCTCGAGGACCTGGCGCGCGACATCCACCTCCGACCCGCAGATCCGTCGCCGGACACCGTGGAGCGCGTGGTGCGCGACCGCCAGCCGCAGTATCTGTCGTACCAGGACTGGCAACGCCTCGACGAGCTCGAAACACGTCGCGGCAAGGAAACCGGACGACCCCGTGTGAAGTTCACTCGTGTGAAGGACATGCTGGCGGCCCTCGGCCGCGCGTGATATCGTGACGCCGTTTTCACGGATCGTTTTTGCGTTTCCACGATTTTGTCCGGCTCGGGAGGAGAAGCCATGAACGCGTTGCGCAAGTCGTTGTCGATCGCCGCGGCCGCTGGTGCGCTCGCGGTCGGAATCACTTCCGGCATCTACGCGCAGGGCAGCGACTGGAAGGCGCCGGCCGAGGCGAAGAACACGAAGAACCCGACGAACAAAGGCGACGCCAAAGTCGTCTCCGAAGGCAAAAAGCTCGCGGAACAGAACTGCGTGACCTGCCACGGCAACAGCGGCAAAGGCGACGGCCCGGCCGCGGCCGCGCTGCCGCCGCCCAAGCCGGCCGACTGGACTGCGGCAAAGGTGGCGGCAGAGTCCGATGGCGAGATCTTTTGGAAGATCAGCAACGGGCGCGGTGCGATGCCGCCGTGGAAGCACCTGCCCGAAAATCAGCGGTGGGCGCTCGTCGACTACATCCGTTCGCTGCAGAAGAAGTAACGTCGCGGTCCACAGCCCATAACGCCGCGCACGCTCGCGCGATGCGCCTGACGCCCCGTCGGAATCCCGGCGGGGCGTCGCTGTTTGACGTCGGCCGTCGGAGCGATCGCTGACCCGCCGACTCGCGACGATCGATCTCGGCACGAACACCGTGCGGCTGCTCGTCGCGGACATCGCGCCCGACACGCCGCGCTGGCACGTTGTCGTTGCCGAGCAGCGGGTGACGAGGCTGGGCGAGGGCTTCCGCAGCACGGGCGTTCTCGGCGATGCCGCCGTCGCGCGCACGGCCGCCACGGTGACGGACTACGTTTCGCGCGCGCGGACGGTCGGAGCGGCGCGCATCGTCATCGTGGCGACGAGCGCCGTCCGCGACGCGCTCAACGGCAGCGCCTTCGTCCAGGCGCTCGAACGAGCGACCGGGGTCGGTGTCCGGGTCATCAGCGGCGAGGAGGAAGCCCGACTGACGCTGGCCGGCATCATGGCCGGCCTCGGCCCGCTGGCCGATGTTGCCGTCGCGTTCGACATCGGCGGTGGCTCGACCGAGTACATCCTCGCGCGTGACGGCGCGCTCGTCACCGCGGTGAGCCTTCGCCTCGGCGTGGTGGCACTCGCCGAACGGTTTCCCTCCGCCGGCGCCGTCGACGCGCCTCGCTACGCCGCGCTCTGCCAGGCGGTGCGGGATCAGCTCACGCGGGAGCTGCCGCCGGACATCGCGAGCGCCCGCCCGCGCACGCTCATCGGCACCGCGGGGACGGTGACGACGCTCGCGGCGCTCGACCTCGGGCTCGCGGACTATGACCCCGAGCGGGTACAGGGCCATACGCTCACGCGCGCTGCCATCGGTGCGCAGCGCCGACGCCTGAGCTCGCTGGACCTCGCGGCGCGCGCGGCACTGCCGTGCCTCGAGCCCGGCCGGGCCGATCTGATCGTGCCGGGCGTCGCGATCGTCGAGGCCACGCTCGACTTGCTGCAGAGCGACCGGCTCGTGGTGAGCGACTGGAGCCTGCGTGAGGGGATCCTCGCCGATATCGCGCGCGGCCAGGTTTGACAGGCTCTTAGCGCTTGTCTATTCTGAGGCCACATGGATGAAGTGGCGGTACTGGTACTGAACCATACCTTCGAGCCGCTGCATTTCACCAACGCCCGTCGCGCCATCACACTTCTCCTCGCCGGCAAGGCGGAATCCGTGGAAGGCTCCCCGCGGGTGATCCGATCACCGTCACGAGTGTTCCCGCTGCCCGCGGTCATTCGGCTCGCCGTGTACATTCGCAAGCCGTTTCTCGATCGTGTCGCGTTCAACAAGAAGAACATTCTGCGGCGCGACGGGTATACCTGCCAGTACTGCAACCGCCGAGGTGAGCGGCTTACGGTCGATCACGTGCTGCCGCGCTCACGCGGCGGCGAAACCACGTGGACCAACGTCGTCGCCGCGTGCTTGCGCTGCAATCTCAAGAAAGGGAATCGGCTCCCCGACGAGAGCGGCATGCGGCTCATCCGCGAGCCGATTCATCCGAAGTTCGTCTTCTCCACGCACATGCTGCGGCACCCGCACGCGCACTCGCTGTTGGATTCGTGGCGCAAGTATCTGATCGCCGTTCCGACGCCCTCCTGATCGGGCCGCGCGCCCCGTTTCGGCTCTCGTCCGATTACGAGCCTCGAGGCGACCAGCCGCGCGCCATCGTCGAGCTCACCCGTGTGGTCGGCGAGGGACGCCGCCACAGCGTGCTGCGCGGCGTGACGGGCTCCGGCAAGACGTACACGATGGCCAACCTGATCGCGAACTCCGGTCGTCCCGCGCTCGTGCTGTCCCCGAACAAAACGCTGGCCGCCCAGCTCTTCAGTGAATTCAAGGCGTTCTTTCCCGACAACGCCGTCGAGTACTTCGTCTCGTACTACGACTACTACCAGCCCGAGGCGTACATCCCGCAGTCGGACACGTACATCGAGAAGGACGCCCTCATCAACGACGAGATCGACCGCATGCGACACTCCGCAACCCGTTCGCTGCTGGAGCGGCGCGATGTCGTGGTCGTCGCCTCGGTCTCGTGCATCTACGGCATCGGCGCACCGGAGACGTACAAGGAGATGCACCTGTCGGTGCGGGAGGGAGACTCGCTCGACCGCGACGAGATCGTCAGGCGCCTCGTGGCCGTGCAGTACGAGCGCAACGACTACGACTTCCACCGCGGGACATTCCGGGTGCGGGGCGACGTCGTCGAGATCTTTCCCGCCAACGAAGAATCGCAGGCATTGCGGATCGAGCTGTGGGGCGACCTCGTCGAGGCGATTCATCGCATCGATCCGCTCAAGGGCGCCGTCCTCGACCGACTCCGCGAGGTGCACGTCTATCCCGCCAGCCACTACGTGACGCCCTCCGAGCAGCTGGATCGCGCGATGGGCACGATTCAGGAGGAGCTTGGCGAGCGGCTGGCGTTCCTCAAGGCGCGCAATCGCCTGCTGGAAGCCCAGCGCCTCGAGCAGCGGACCCTGTTCGACCTCGAGATGCTTCGCGAGCTCGGCTACTGCCACGGCATCGAGAACTACTCCCGACATCTGAGCGGCCGGCGCCCCGGGGAGCCACCGCCGGTGTTGATCGAGTACTTGCCGAGCGACGCACTCGTCATCATCGATGAGAGCCACGTCGCCGTGCCCCAGATCCGCGGCATGTACTACGGCGACCGCTCGCGCAAGGAGGCGCTCGTCGAATACGGCTTCCGTCTACCGTCGGCGTTCGACAACCGGCCGCTGACGTTCGAGGAATTCACGCGCATCGTCACGCAGACCGTCTACGTGTCGGCCACGCCGGGCGACTATGAGCTGCAGCTCGCTGGCGATGCCGTCGCCGAGCAGGTGATTCGTCCCACCGGGCTCACGGACCCGAAGATCACCGTGCGGCCAGCCGGCGATCAGGTCGACGACCTGCTGCACGAGGTCCGCGCGCGTGCCGATCGCGACGAACGGGTGCTCGTCACGACGCTCACGAAGCGCATGGCCGAAGACCTCACCGAGTACTACCAGCAGCTCGGCCTGCGCGTGCGTTACCTCCATTCCGACATCGACACGCTCGACCGCGTGGTGCTGATCCGCGATCTGCGGCTCGGCAAGTTCGACTGCCTCATCGGCATCAACCTGCTCCGGGAGGGTCTCGACATCCCCGAAGTCTCGCTCGTGGCCATTCTCGACGCGGACAAGGAAGGCTACCTGCGCTCGGGCACGTCGCTCATCCAGACGGCCGGGCGCGCCGCGCGCAACGTGAACGGCGAGGTCATCATGTACGCCGACCGCGTCACCGAATCGATGGCGGACACGATCAAGGAAACAGAGCGCCGCCGCGCGCTGCAGGCGGCGTACAACGCCGAGCACGGCATCACGCCAGAGACCATCCGCTCCTCGATCCGCGAGCTGCTCCAGACCGTGTACGAGCGTGACTACTACACCGTGGACGTGGAGGCGCCGGCGCGCGAGACGTTCGAGTCGCCGGCGGACCTCGAGCGACGTATCGCGGAGCTCGACGCGCAGATGAAGGACGCCGCGCGGCGTCTGGACTTCGAGCACGCCGCCGAGCTGCGCGACCGCATCCGCGCCCTCCGCCGCCAGCAGGTCTCGTAGCTTCGCTGCGTCGTCGCTACAATAAAACGCTGTGACAACGGGCCTGGAAGACAAGCTCGCGCGCCTCCCGGACCGCCCCGGCGTCTACATCTATAAGGACGCCAAGGCGCAGGTGGTCTACGTCGGCAAGGCCGCATCCTTGCGGAGCCGCGTGCGGTCGTACTTCCAGGAGTCCCGGCCGCGCGACGCGAAGACCGACGCGCTCGTGCGCCAGATCGCCGATCTCGAGTACATCGTCACCGACAACGAGCTCGAGGCCCTGATGCTGGAAGCGAATCTGGTGCGCAAGCACCGGCCTCGCTACAACATCATCCTGCGCGACGACAAGCACTATCCGTTCCTCAAGCTCACGACGAACGAGGCGTTCCCGCGCCTGCTCGTCGCGCGGCGCGTGCAGAACGACGGCGCGACGTACTTCGGCCCGTTCTACCCGGCCACAGCGATGCGGGAGACGCTGCGGCTGACGCGGCAGCTGTTCCCGCTGCGCACCTGCTCGATCGAGATCGACGGGACGCTGCCACGCCCGTGCATTCAGTACGCGATCCATCGGTGCAATGCGCCGTGCACGGGCTGGGAGTCGCAGGAGGGCTATGCGACGACGGTGCGCGACGTCCAGCGGTTTCTCGAGGGCAAGAACGACGACCTCGCGCTCACGCTGACGCGTCAGATGGAAGACGCCGCCGCCGAGCAGAAATTCGAGCGGGCGGCCGTGCTGCGCGACCAGATCCAGTCGCTGAACAAGGTGCGTGAGCGCCAGAAGATCATCTCCACGGACGAGGTCGACCAGGACGTCCTCGGCGTCGTGAGACAAGGACAGGACGCGTGCGTCGAGCTGTTTTTCGTGCGCAAGGGACGGCTCGTCGGCCAGGAAGCGTTTTTCTTCGACAAGGTCGCCGGCTGGACCGATGGCGAGATTCTGTCGGCGTTCATTCGTCAGTTCTATGCCAAGCCCGTGAGCCCGGCCCCCGAAGTGCTGCTGTCCGAAGACGTGCCGGAACGTGAGCTGATCGAGGAATGGCTCGGCGGCATCGCGAAGCGACGCGTGCAGGTGGCGGCGCCCCAGCGCGGCGCGAAGCGGGAGTTCGTGGCCATGGCCGAGTCGAACGCCGCGATCGCCCTGCAGAACCACCTGCTCTCCCGTGGCAACCGCCAGCAGCTGGTGCAGGACGAGCTGACCCGCGCGCTGAACTTGCCCGGCGCGCCAAATCGTATCGAGGGATACGACATCTCGAACATCCAGGGCACCGAGCAGGTCGGATCGATGGTCGTCTGGGAAAACGGCGGGATGAAGAAGGACGATTACAAGCGGTTCAAGATCCGCACGGTGAGCGGCGCCGACGACTTCGGCTCGCTGCGCGAGGTGCTAGGCCGCCGCTTCGGCAAGGCGCTGGAGCAGGGGAGCGTGCTGCCCGATCTGGTGCTCATCGACGGCGGTCGCGGCCAGCTCAACGTCGGCCTCCAGGTGCTGCAGGATCTTGGCCTCGACTGGATTCCGGTGGTGGCGCTCGCGAAACAGCAGGAGGAGGTCTACGCGGGCGACAGCCGGGAGCCACTGCTGCTCGACCCGACGTCGCCGGCGCTGCACACGCTGCAGAAGATCCGCGACGAGGCGCACCGGTTCGCGATCACGTACCACAAGAAGCTGCGCGGCCAGCGCACGATCCAATCGGCGCTCGATGCCATCCCCGGGGTGGGCCCCACAATTCGAACCAGCCTGCTCAAGACACTTGGCTCCGCACGCCGGGTCCGCGAGTCGTCGGTCGCCGAGCTGGCGGCAGTGCCGAAGGTCACGCCAAGGATGGCGCAGAAGATCTACGATCATTTCCACCCCGTGGCGCCCACCGGCTCACCGGCCACGGAACCACCGCAGGCCGTCGGCGGTTGAGTGTAAAATCCGCGCTGTCCTGAGGGGGTGAGTCGGAATGAGGAAGCTCCTGACCGTATCCGTCGTCGCCGTCAGCCTCGCGTTCACGAGCGGTGCCGCGTTCGCGAGCTCGTGTCCGAAGGTGATCAAGGAGGGCCGTGAGGCGGCCGCGAAGATGGATCAGAACGACCCGAAGGTGAAGGGGGCCGTCGCGAAGCTGGACCAGGCGCAGAGCCTGCACGATGGTGGCAAGCACGCGGAGTCGCTCGCCAAGGCCAACGAGGCGCTCGCAGATCTGGGTGTGAAGAAGTAGGTCGCTCGCCTTTGCGGGGCCGGGGCGATGCTCGTCCCCGGCCCCATCCCTGCTAAAATTCGAGCCGATGTCATCCGATCGCTACCCGTTCCGCGAGATCGAGGCGAAGTGGCAGCGCATCTGGGATGAGCATGGTCAGTTCCGCGCCGTCGAGGATCCCGGCCGCCCGAAGTTCTACTGTCTCGAGATGTTTCCGTACCCGTCGGGCCGCATCCACATGGGGCACGTCCGCGTGTACGCGATCGGCGACCTGCTCGCCCGCTTCAAGCGCATGCGGGGCTTCAACGTGCTGCACCCGATGGGCTGGGACGCGTTCGGCCTTCCCGCCGAAAATGCGGCGATCGAGCACGGCGTGCACCCCGCCATCTGGACGTACGAGAACATCGACTACATGCGCTCACAGCTCAAGAAGATGGGCATCTCCTACGACTGGGACCGCGAGCTGGCGACGTGCGATCCGGCGTACTACAAGTGGGAACAGCTCGTCTTCATCAAGATGCTCGAGCGCGGCCTCGCTTATCGACGCCGCTCGACGGTGAACTGGTGCCCGTCCTGCCAGACGGTGCTCGCCAACGAGCAGGTCGAGAACGGCCGCTGCTGGCGCTGCGATTCGGAGGTCACGCCGAAGGAGATCGACGGCTGGTTCTTCAAGATCACCGACTACGCGGACGAGCTGCTCGAATGGTGTGACCGTCTGCCCGGCTGGCCCGAGCGCGTGATCACGATGCAGCGCAACTGGATCGGGCGGAGGGAGGGCGCGGAGTTCGATCTGCCCGTCGCCGGTCGTCCGGACGTCATGATCCGCATCTTCACGACGCGTCCCGATACCGTCTTCGGCATGACGTACGCGGTCGTGGCGCCGGAGCACCCGCTCGTCGACCGACTCGTCACCGACGATGCCGAGCGCCGCGCGGTGCACGCGTTCCGGGCGGAGGTGGCGCGCGAGTCGGAAATCGAACGGCTCGCCGCCGACCGCCCCAAGCGCGGCCTGCGTCTGTCGGCGAACGTCGTCAACCCGTTCAACGGCGCGGACATCCCGCTGTTCATCGCCGACTACGTCCTCATGGGCTACGGCACAGGCGCGATCATGGCCGTGCCCGGTGAGGATCAGCGCGACTGGGACTTCGCCAAACAGCACGGGCTGCCGATCATCGAGACCGTGAAGCGTCCAGCGGGCTGGATCGGGGAGGCGTACAGCGGCGACGGCGTCAAGGTCAACTCCGGGTTCCTCGATGGGCTCACGATCGCCGAGGCCAAGCGCAAGGCCATCGACTGGCTCGTGACCCGCGGCCTCGGCGTGGCGAAGGTCAACTATCGGCTTCGGGACTGGGGCATCTCGCGGCAGCGCTACTGGGGCGCGCCGATTCCCGTGCTCTATTGCGAGCGGGACGGCCTCGTTCCGGAAGCCGAGGAGAACCTGCCTGTCGTGCTCCCGCGCGAAGTGCAGCTCTCGGGCAAGGGTGGCTCGCCGCTCGCCGACGTCGCGTCGTTCGTGAATGCGCGGTGCCCGAAGTGCGGCGGCCGCGCGCGGCGCGAGACGGACACGATGGACACCTTTGTCGAATCGTCGTGGTACTTCCTTCGCTACTGCTCGCCCACGTACGACCGCGGCATGTTCGAGCGCGGCGCCGCGGAGTACTGGATGCCCGTCGACCAGTACATCGGCGGCATCGAGCACGCCGTCCTGCACCTGCTCTACGCGCGCTTCTACACCAAGGTCCTGCGCGACCTCGGCATGGTGAAAGTCGACGAGCCGTTCACCGCGCTCCTCAGTCAGGGCATGGTCATCAAGGACGGCGCGAAGATGTCGAAGTCGAAGGGCAACGTCGTCGACCCCGACGACCTCATCCGCACGCTCGGCGCGGACACCGCGCGGCTGTTCTCGCTGTTCGCGGCGCCGCCGGAGAAGGACCTCGACTGGAACGATCAGGGCGTCGAAGGCGCATCGCGGTTCCTCAACCGCGTCTGGCGCTTCGTGATCGCTTACATGGGGGGGGCCTTCGGCCCCCCCCAATCCCCCCCATCTACGCTGGAAGCAGTCACCGCCCCGACCACCGAGGCGGGTCGGGCGTTCCGTCGGCTCATCCACGAGACGATCGCGCGCGCGACGCACGACATCGAGCGCGACTTTCATTTCAACACCGCGATCAGCGCGGTCATGGAGCTCGTCAACGCGCTGTACACGTTCGCGACGTCCGCCGACGACGCCGGTGCCGAGGGCGAGCGCGCCGCGCTGCTGCGCGAGGCCGTCGAGACGACGTTGCTGCTGCTGGCGCCGATCGCACCGCATCTCACCGAAGAGCTGTGGGCGCAGCTCGGGCATGCCGAGAGCATCGTCACGCAGCGGTGGCCCGAGGCGGATCCGGCCGCGCTCGTCCGAAACGAGCTCACGCTGGTGGTGCAGGTGGACGGCAAGGTGCGCAGCCGCCTGCAGGTCGCGGCCGGGACCCCCGAAGAGCGGATCCAGCGCCTCGCACTTGCCGACGAGCGCGTGCAGCCCTGGGTGCGCGAGCGCGCCGTCGACCGCGTCGTCGTCGTTCCCAATCGCCTCGTCAACATCGTGACGCGCGGGTGAGGCGCCGGCTCGGCGTCGTCGCGCTGGCCGTGGTGACCTCTGTGCTCGTTGCCGCCTGTGGCTATTCGTTTCGCGGCACGCTGCCGTCCCACGTCCGCACCGTCGCCGTGCCGATGTTCGGCAACCGCACGTCCGAGCCCGGCGTGGAAGCGATCCTGACGCGCTCGATCGTGCAGGCGCTCGCGACGAACGGCCGCCTGCAGGTGGTACGTCCCGCGGAGGCGGACGCCATCCTGGACGGCGAGGTCACGAGCTACGCCGTCTCGCCGATCGCGTTCGACCAGACGCTCAACGTGCAGCAGTACCGTCTCGTCGTGGTGCTGAATCTTCGGATGCGCGACGTGCGGCGCAACGCGGTCCTGTTCCAGCAGAGCGGCGTCACGGAGCAGGCGGACTTTCGCGTCGTCGGGCCCGTGTCCGCGACGATCTCGCGCGAGGAGAGCGCGCTGACCCAGGCCGCGACGGAGATCGCGCGCTCGATCGTGAGCCTCGCGATCGACCGGTTCTGAGCGGCCGCGGGATGGACTACGGGGCGTTCGTGCAGGCCGCGGGCCGCGGCCAGCCGCCACCGATCGCGCTGGTGCACGGGCCCGACGCTCAGCTTCTCGACGATGCGCTCGCCGCCGCGACGCGCGGACTGTTTCGCGACCCCGGGGAGGCGGCGCTCGGGCGCGAGGTCTTCGAGGGCGGCGAGACGTCCGTCGACGCGGTGGTCCGCGCGGCGAGCACGCTGCCGTTCATGACGGCCATGCGGCTCGTGGCCGTCCGCCGCAGCCAGGCGTTGGCGGCCAAGGGCGCCGACACGCTGCGCGATTACGCGCGGGACCCGAACCCGTCGACGGCGCTGCTGCTGTTGGCCGACGAGTCGCTCGCCGCGTCGCGTGACCGGCGCGATCACTGGCTCCTCGGCGCGATGCCGGCGACCGCAATCGTGTCGCTGCCCGTACGCGAGGGACGGTCCGCGGAGAGTTGGCTGCGTCAGCGCGCCGCCGCCGAAGGGCTCACCATCACCGACGAGGCTGCGCGGCTGCTGGTGCAGTGGGTCGGCGACGAGAGTGCGAGCTTGCTCGGAGAGGCGCGGAAGGCCGCGCTCGCCGGGGGCGGCGAGAACACCGCGGTTGGCGTGAAAGAAGTCACGGCCGTCGTCGGGGAGCACCGCCTGAGCGGCGTCTTCGATCTGACGCGCGCGGTGCAGCGGCGCGACGTCGGTCTCGCCTTGCGCACGCTCGATCGCTTGCTCGCCACCGAAGAGGCCGTCCGGCTGCTCGCGCTGCTCACCGCGGACGTGCGCGCCACGATCACGGTCGCGGATCTCGCTGGGCGCGGCCAGACCGTCGAGCAGATCGCGCGTGTCGTCCGCAAGCCCCCGCCGGTCGTGGACGCGATCGCGCGGGGCCCGGGCGCGGCCCCGTCGGCCGTGCTCGCTCGGCGGCTCGAGCGCTGCTGGGAGGCGGAGCGACGCGTGAAGTCCAGCGGCGAGCCGAACGCGGAGCTCACCGCGCTGGTGGTCGATCTCTGCCGGTGAAACCGCGTGCGGTCGGAGCGTGCGCTGCGCTCGCCGCGTCCGCCGTGTTCGCATCGGCGCTGCTGGCGCTCGCGATGCCGGCGACGGCCGCCACCGCGGCCGGACCAGCGCCGACGTGCGCGGGCTGCGTCATCGCCGGTGCCGGCCGCGCGCCGCTGGTGGTGCCGGACGGCACGCCGCTCGCCGGGTACGGCAGCTTCGCGCGCCGTCTCATCGTGCCGGACGTGCTGAATCGGTATCCGCACGCGTTCTGGTTCAGGCCCGGTCGCGCCGACGGCGAGCCGCTCGCGGCGCGTGCCCTCGTGCTCGAGCGCGACGCGACGCGCGTCGTATGGGTGACGGTCGACCTCGTCGCCGTCGATCGCGCGTTCACCGAGCTCGTCACGGCTCGGCTGGCGCGCGCCGGCGTGGCCGCCGGCGTGCTGATCGTATCGGCCTCGCACACTCACTCGGGCCCCGGCGCGTTCGTCGACAGCGCGGTGCTCGGGTTTCTCGCCACCGATCGTGAGGACGCGACGGTGCGCGAAGCGCTCCTGACCTCCGTCGTCGACGCCGTGCGCCGGGCCGACGCCGCGCGCGGCCCTGCACGCGTCGGCCTCGGCATCGCGACGGTCGACGCCGTCGTGCGCAGCCGGATCGGCGGCCCGATCGATTCGGACCTCGTCGTGCTCAGCGTCCGGCGACCCGGGGGCCAGCCCGTGGCGCTCGTCTGGAACTTCGCGATCCACGGGACGATGCTCAGCGCGCGCAATCTCACGCTGTCGGCGGACGTGATGGGCGCCGCCTCCCAGGCGCTGGAGCAGGAAATCGGCGCGCCGGCGCTCTTCGTCAACGGCGCCGTCGGCGATGTGAGTCCGGCGCGCCACGGCCCCGCCGCGCTCGGCGAAGTCGCCGCCGCGCTCGCCGACGCCGCGCGGTCGGCGTGGTCGACGGCCGCGGCCGTCGGCGACGGTCCGCTGCTCGCCCGCGTTGTGCGCGTGACGTTGCCCTCGCCGCACGTGTCGCTCCACAACTGCCTCCGAGGCTGGCTTCCCATCGGCGCGAAAGTCCCGCTCGACGGAACGCTGCCGCGCGAGACGACGATCACGGCCGTCGCGCTCGGCGACATCGCGTGGGTCGCGCTGCCCGGCGAGCCCGCGACCGCCCTCGGACTCCGCATCAAGCGCGAAGCGCGCAGCAGCTTTCGACACGTCGTGGTGGCCGGCGTGTCGAACGACTACATCGGCTATCTCGTGACGGCCGCCGATTACGACCGACCGTCCTACGTGACGTGCAACTCGGTCTACGAGACGGGCACGGGCGATGAGCTCACCACTCGCGCCGTCGCACTGCTGCACGAGCTGCGCGCCGCGGGACGCGAAGCTCGAGCCGCGGGACGCGGTCGGTGAGCTCCCTCAGCGGGCGGTGGCGGCGCGCCGTGCGAGCGCAGACTTCTTGCGCGCGGCGGTGTTCCGGTGAACGACCCCTTTGGTGACCGCGCGGTCGAGCGTCCGGATCGCCTCGGCCACCGCGGTCCGCAGCGTGTCCCCTCCGGCGGTGCGTGCCGTCTTGATGGCCGTGCGGACCTGCGAGCGAATCGTGCGGTTTCGTACTCGGCGCCGCTCGCTCTGGCGCATGCGCTTGATGGCCGACTTGGTATTCGCCACGTGACGTCCTCATCTGTACCGCCGGAGCGCCTTCGCACGACTCGCGCCCCCGACGGACGGGCATGGATTGGGTGTGAGCTCGGCGAATTTTGCCGGAGTTCCGCAGAGATTTCAAGATGAGCGACGCGCCGCGCGTGGAGCGGCAGGTCGTCGGGGCGCTCGGCTCGATCGGGGCGGCCACGCTCGCCAGCCGGGTCCTGGGCTTCGTGCGCGACATGGTCGTCGCATTGGCGTTCGGGGCCGGGCCGATCACCGACGCGTTCTTCGTCGCATTCCGCATCCCGAACATCCTTCGCCGGCTGCTCGCCGAAGGCGCATTGTCGACGGCGGTCGTGCCCGTGTTCACCGAGTACGCGACGATCCATGCTCACGGCGAGGTGCGCCGGCTCGTCCGCGCGACCCTCGGCTTGGCCCTGGTCGTGTTGATCGCGACCACGGTGGTCGGCATCGTGGCCGCGCCCTGGCTGCTGCGCGCCATCGCACCGGGCTTCACCTCGGATCCCGCGCAGGAAGCGCTCGCGGTGCAGCTCACGCGCGTGATGTTTCCGTTCCTGATCCTGGTCGGCCTCGCGGCGCTCGCCATGGGCGCGCTGAACGCGGAGAACCGGTTCTTCGCCGCCGCGCTCGGGCCGGCCGCGTCCAACGTCGGCATGATCGCCGGGGTGGTGCTCCTCGCCCGCCATCTCGACCCGCCGATCCTGGGCCTCGCCATCGGCGTGCTGGTCGGCGGAGTCGGCCAGCTCGTCATCCAGCTGCCCGATCTCCGGCGTGTCGGCCTGCTGGTCGCGCCGACGTGGGAGCCCGGGCATCCGGCGCTCGCTCGGATCGCGCGACTGCTCGTCGCCGCCGTGTTCGGGCTGGCGTCCGTGCAGCTGATGGTCTTCGTCAACACGATGCTCGCCTCGCTCTTGCCGGCTGGCTCGATCTCGTTTCTCTACTACGCCGATCGCGTGATGGAGTTTCCGCTCGGCGTGTTCGGCATCGCGCTGGCGTCGGCCTCGCTGCCCGCGATGTCGCGCCAGGCGGCCGCGGGCGACACACGCGCGCTCGCGGGCACGCTGAATTTCGCGCTCAGGCTCGCGATCTACATCTGCGTGCCGGCCACCGTCGGCCTTCTCGTCCTTCGCACGCCGATCACCCAGGTGCTCTTCGAGCGCGGACGGTTCACAGCGGCCGACACGCTCGCCACCGCCGAGGCGCTGAGCGGATACGCGGTCGGTCTCGTCGCGTTTGCGGGTGCACGGATCACCGCGCAGGCGTTTTACGCGATTCGTCGGCCGGGCGTCGCGGTGCGTCTGGGCGTGGTCGCCGTTGCGGCGAACATGGTCGCCGCGTTCGCGCTGATGCGCCCGCTCGGGCACGCCGGGCTGGCGTACGCGTCGTCGCTGGGCGCCTTCGTCAACTTGCTGGGGCTGCTGTGGATCGCGCGACGGCGATTCGGCCGCCTCGGCGGTCGGCTGCTCGTCGTGTCGTCGGCGCGCACGACGGCCGCGGCCGTGCCGCTCGCGGTATGGTGCTGGCTGGCCCTGCCGATGCTGGCACCGCGACGAGGTCTTGCGATCGACGCAGCCCTTCTCACCGCAACGATCGCCGTCGGGGCGCTCTCGTTCTGGATCGCAAGCAGCCTGCTCCGATCGCCCGAGCGCATCACACTGAGCGGAATGCTTCTGCGCCGACACGCCGAGTAACGGCAGCGCGCGACCGGCGTTGCCGCCCGCCGCGGTGACGTGCTATAGTCCGTCGTGCACTCCATCGTCGTCGCACCGCTCGCCCGCAGTCCGATGATCGGATCCTCGCTGCCGCCCAGATGACGATTCGCGGCGCCCGGTTCGGGACCTCCCGCGGTCGCGCGGGCGAAGTCTCCGGACGAGCGCAGTGCCGACGGCCGTGCGCCACGCGGACGTGATCGTGGCACGCCGCGCCCACGTCTATCCTCAAGTCCAGCTCACCGCCGCCGACCTCGTCGACACACCGGCTCTCACGGTACCGGCGGGCATCAGCGCCGCCGACGCGCTGCGCGTTGCGCGCCGCCGGCGTGTCCGCGTGCTGGCCTGTGGGGCATCGCATCACCTTCTCGCCGAGGACCTCGCGCGCGCGGAAAGCCTCGGACTCGGTGAGCTCCCCGCGCGGGATGTCGACCGGCTGCTGCCCGTCGTCCCGGCGCGGACTCCCGAGGTCGCCGTGCGGCGCCTGTTCGCGGACGGCGCGCCTGCGGTGATCGTGCCCGACAAGGGGGCGATCGCGCGGCCCACAACGCCCCACACGATCGCGGTGCGTGCGCGCCTGGAAGCCGCGCTGCCCGCTCCGACGCGCGCGCTGCTCGCCGAAATCGCTCGCGTCGCCGCGGCGCAGGGCGCGCGCGCGTTCCTCGCCGGAGGCCTCGTGCGCGACGCATGGCGTGGGCAGGCGAGCGCCGGCGACCTCGACGTGGTCGTGGAAGGCGACGGCCCCGCCGTCGCGCGCGCCCTCGCGGACGAGGTGCGCGGCACGCTCGTCGAGCACGAGCGCTTCTTGACCGCGTCGGTTCGGACCTCGGATCGCGGACGCATCGACGTGGCGACCGCGCGTACCGAGCGGTACGACGCGCCCGGCGCGCTGCCACGCGTGCTGCCGGCACCGATGACACAGGATCTTCAGCGGCGCGATTTCGCTGTCAACGCCATGGCGGTGGAGCTGACGTCGGACGGCTGGGATCTCCTGGATCCATTTGCCGGGGCCGCCGACCTCGCGCGCCGCCGCCTGCGCATCCTGCATCCGCTGTCGTTCATCGAGGATCCCACCCGCTTGCTCCGGGCGGCGCGCTATATCGCGCGGCTCGCGCTGCGGCCGGACGCGTGGACCGAACGCTGCGCGTCGCTCGCGCTCCGGCTCGCGCCGTACGCCGCGCTGTCCGGACAGCGCATCGCGACCGAGCTCGAGCGGCTGCTCGACGAGGCGAGCGCCCCTGCGGCGCTGCGGTGGCTCGCGAGCGCCGGCGTGCCCCGCCTGCTCGACTCGCGCTGGCGACTCACACGCGGCACCACGCTGCGGCTGCGTGCGTTCGCGGAGACGCTCGCGTGGGTTCGCGAGCACCGCGTGGCACGGCCCGTCGTCGTGGCCGCGCTCGTTCTCGCCGGCGATCAACCCCGCGAGGTGGCCGACGCGATGGTCGGCCGTCTCGGGCTCGGCGGGGACGCGCTCGTCGATCTTCGGCGCGCGCTGCTCAATGGTGCGGCGCTCGCCGGCCGCGCGGCGGCGGCGACACCGAGCGCGGCCGCACGCGAGCTCCGCGCGGCGAGCGGACCGGAGCTCGTGGCCGTGCACCTCACCGCGGGCGCCGCCCGCGATCGTGTGCAGTGGTGGCTGGCGCAGGGTCGTGCGGTGCAACCCGCGCTCGGCGGCGACGAGGTGATCGCGCTCGGCGTGGCGCGTGGGCCGGCGGTCTCCGCCGTGCTGGCGGCGCTGCGCGACGCGCGACTGGACGGCCGCGTCGTGGACCGGGCAGGGGAGACGGAATACGTTCGGGCATGGATGTCCAACCACGAAAGGGAGGGCTGAGTGGCGCCGAAATACATCTTCGTGACCGGCGGCGTCGTGTCCTCGCTCGGCAAGGGCCTCGCCTCAGCATCGATCGGTGCGCTGCTCGAGGCGCGCGGCTACAGCGTGGCACTGCAGAAGATGGACCCCTACATCAACGTCGATGCGGGGACGATGAGCCCGTACCAGCACGGAGAGGTGTTCGTCACCGACGACGGCGGGGAGACCGACCTCGATCTCGGTCACTACGAGCGCTTCACCTCGGCACGCGTGACGCGCGATCACAACATCACGACGGGCAAGGTCTACCACTCCGTCATCACGAAGGAGCGGCGCGGCGACTATCTCGGACGTACGGTGCAGGTGATTCCGCACATCACCGACGAGATCAAGGCGATGATTCGCAAGGTCGGCGCCGGACAGGACGTCGTCATCGTCGAGGTCGGCGGCACCGTCGGCGACATCGAGAGCCTGCCATTTCTCGAGGCGATTCGTCAGCTCAAGAAGGACGTCGGCAGGGACAATGTCCTCTACGTCCATCTCACGCTCGTGCCGTTCATGCAGGCGGCCTCGGAGCTGAAGACCAAAGCGACACAGCATTCGGTCAAGGAGCTACGCGCAATCGGAATTCAGCCCGATATCTTGTTGTGCCGCACGGACCGCTATCTGCCCCCCGGGATCAAATCGAAGATCGCGCTCTTCTGCGACGTCGAGGAGGAGGCGGTCATCACGGCGAAAGACGTCGATACGGTGTACGAGGTGCCCCTCGTCTTCCATCGTGAGGGGCTGGACTCGATCATCGTGAAGGGGCTCGGGCTCGAGGACCGTCCGATCGATCTGTCGCGCTGGGAAGACGTGGTACGCCGTCTGAAGACTCCCCGCGCCGCCACGCGGCTCGCCGTCGTCGGCAAGTACATCGAGCTCAAGGATTCCTACAAGAGCCTCGTCGAGGCCCTCGTGCACGGCGGAATCGCACACCAGGCGAAGGTCGACATCGTGTGGGTCGATGCCGAGCACATCGAGCGCGACGGGGCGGCCGCGCATTTCGCCGAGGTGGACGGCATCCTCGTTCCGGGCGGTTTCGGCGACCGCGGCATCGAAGGCAAGATCCAGGCGGTACGCTATGCGCGCGAGCAGCGCGTGCCGTACTTCGGCATCTGCCTCGGCATGCAGTGCGCCGTGATCGAGTTCGCGCGCCACGTGTGCGGACTGACCGGGGCGAACTCGTCCGAGTTTTCGCCCGACGCGCCGCACCCGGTGATCGACCTGCTGCCCGAGCAGCGCACATTGGCCGACAAGGGCGGAACGATGCGCCTCGGCCTGTATCCGATCTTGCTCCACGAGGGCAGCCGCGCCTCGCGGCTCTATGGCGAGGGCATCATCCGCGAGCGCCATCGCCATCGCTATGAGGTCAACAACGATTACCTGAAGACGCTGGAGAAGAATGGCCTGCGGGTGTCGGGCATCTGGGCCGAGAAGCAGCTCGTCGAGCTCATCGAGATCGAGGAGCACCCATACTTCGTCGCCGGTCAGTTCCACCCCGAGTTCCGGTCGCGGCCGTGGGATCCGCACCCGCTGTTCGCGGGCTTCGTCAAGGCGGGTCTCGACTACCGCGCCGCTCGCGCATGACGCCGACCCGCGAGGTTCGCATTGGCGGGATCACGGTCGGGGGCGGTCGTCCGCTCGTGCTCATCGGCGGGCCCTGCGCGATCGAGGACGAGAAGCATGCGCTCATGACCGCCGAGCGGCTGGCAGCGATCGCCGCGGGCAAGGCCACGCCGTTCGTGTACAAGTCGTCCTACGACAAGGCCAACCGATCGTCGGTTCACGGCTATCGCGGGCCGGGCCTCACTGAAGGGCTGCGCGTTCTCAAAAAAGTGCGCGACACGCTCGGCGTGCCGGTCCTCTCCGACGTCCATCAGGTGTCCGAGGTCGGTCCCGCGGCCGAGGTGCTCGACGTGCTCCAGATCCCGGCCTTTCTTTGCCGGCAGACCGACCTGCTCATCGCCGCCGCCGCAACGGGCAAGCCGGTCAACGTGAAGAAAGGCCAGTTTCTGGCGCCGCGCGACATGAAGAACATCGCCGACAAGATCCTGTCGACGGGCAACCGATCCATCCTCCTGACCGAGCGCGGCACCTCGTTCGGGTATCACAACCTGGTGGTCGACATGCGAGGGCTCGCCGACATGCGCGAGCTCGGCTTTCCGGTCATCTTCGATGCCACACACTCGGTGCAGCTGCCGGGCGGCGCCGGCGATCGCTCGGGCGGCGAGCGGAAGTACGTGCCCGCGCTCGCGCGCGCCGCGGTCGCGTTCGGCGTGGACGCACTCTTCATGGAGATGCACGAGGATCCCGACCGCACGCTGGCCGATGGCCGGCCGCTCTCCGACGGGCCGAACATGCTGCGCATCGACGATTTGCCGCGCCTGCTCGATGACGTCCTGGCCATCCATCGCGTACACGGCGGGCGAGCATGAGCGCCCCCGACCTGCGCCGCATCGCCGAGCGCGTGCTCCGGCTCGAAGCCGAGGCGATCCTCGCGCTCCTCCCGAAGCTCGACGCCGGCTTCGGGCGCGCCGTCGAGACACTGCGCGACTGCACGGGGCGCGTCATCGTGACGGGGATGGGAAAGTCCGGCCTGATCGGCCGGAAGATCGCGGCGACGCTCGCGTCGACGGCAACGCCCGCTTACTTCCTGCATCCCGCCGAGGGCGTGCACGGCGATCTTGGCATGGTTGCGCGGGGCGACGTCGTGCTCGCACTGTCGAACTCCGGTGAGACGGATGAGGTGCTCGCCATCCTGCCGCTGCTCAAGCGCCTCGGCATCCCGATCGTCCTCCTCACGGGCAGCCCGGCCTCGACGCTGGCACGCCAGTGCGAAGTCGTGCTCGACGTCAGCGTGGCCGAGGAGGCGTGTCCCATGAATCTCGCGCCGACGTCGTCGACGACGGCCGCTCTCGCGATGGGTGACGCCCTGGCCATGGCGCTGCTCGAGCTGCGCGGCCTGCGACCCGAGGATTACGCGGCGCTGCATCCGCGGGGCACGCTCGGCTGGCGCGCGCTGTTTCGCGTCGCCGACCTGATGCACGGCGGCGACACGATCCCGATGGTGCACGAGGACGCGAGCATCAAGGACGCGGTAGAGGAGATGACGCGCAAGCGCCCGCGGACACCTGCCGCCGGCGCGGCGCTGCACGCCTGCGGCATGACGACCGTCGTCGACGCCGCGGGACGCCTGACCGGAGTGATCACCGACGGCGACCTGCGGCGCTTGCAGTTCGGCGGCGGCCCCACCACGGATGCACGCGCGGGCGAGGTGGCGACGCGGGCGCCGAAAACGATCGCGGCCGAGGAGCTCGCGGCCAAGGCGCTCGAAGTCATGGAGGCGTGGGCCATCACCAGCCTGGTCGCCGTGGACGTCGACTCCCGGCCCGTCGGCGTGGTCCACATGCACGACATCTTGCGGGCGAAGATCGTGTAGCGGCGCTGTATTGCGCGCCGCGTTTTTGACTTGATCTTTCGGTTGATGTGGTAGGCTGGTATCGAATTTGCACTCAATCCACATGCCCAACCTGGCACGCGCCATCCTCATCGTCGTGGCCGCGTTCGTCTTCGCGGTCGGCACGACGCTCGTCGTCCGAAGCTGGACGGCGCGCGTGGAATCGGCGGGTCCCGAAGCATCGTCGGCCGACCTTCGCATCAAGGACGTCGATCTCGAGGAGGTCACGAAGGGAGTGCGCTGGCTGCTACGCGCGGAGCAGGCCCTGATGTACGAGCAAGAAGGCCGCACGAGCCTGCGCCACCTCACGATCCGGGTGTTCCAGAAGGATCGCTCGTGGACGATTTTGGGGGACGAGGGTGACCTCGATCAGAAGACGAAGAATGTCGAAATCCGGAAAAACGTGGTCATCACGTCGAGCGACGGACTGCGCATGGACACGAGCGTGATTCGCTGGGACGCGGACGCGCAGCGGTTGTGGACCGACCAACCGGTGACGCTCTCGCGCGATGGCTCGGTGATTCAGGGCACGGCCTTCGAGATGACGACGGATGACGAGACCGCCACGGTCGCGGGGCGCGTGCGCGCCACGTTCGCAAGGTCGGCCGACGAATGAGGCTCATGGCGCTCGCCGCGACCCTGACTGTCGTCGTACCGCTCGTGGCGCACGCGCAGACGACGCCCGGCGCGAGCGCGCCAAAGCCGCCGGCGCCCACCACGACGCGTCGCGCCCAGGCCCAGGACGATCGCACACAACCCGTCACCGTCGACGCCGACAAGATGGAGCGCTTCGGGAAGGAAAACCTCGTCGTCTTCACCGGCAACGTCGTCGCGCGTCAGAACAACTCCGTGCAGTACGCCGATCGCATGGAGGTCTATGTCGACGAGCGCGGCGACCGCATCCTCCGCACGGTCTCCACCGGTTCGGTGCGCATCATCACGCGTGATTGTCGGACCGGGACGGCGCAGCGCGCCGAGTACCACGATCTCGAGCAACGCGTCGTCCTGCTCGGCAACGCGCGCGTGTGGCAGGAGGACAACGTCGTCAGCGGCGAGACCATCACGATCTTCCTGTCGCAGGACCGCTCGGTCGTCCAGGGCGGCCGGCAGGAGCGCGTGAAGGCGGTGTTCTACCCCAAGGAAGAGCACACCCCCGATCGGTCCGCCTCGGCCGCGGCGCGTCCGGCGCCGCCGACGTGCGAGAACTGAATGGAAGGACTCGTGGCGCAGGGCCTGGAGAAGTGGTTCAAGACCCGCAAGGTCGTCGACAACGTGTCGCTGGATATCCAGCGGGGCGAGGTCGTGGGCCTGCTGGGTCCCAACGGCGCCGGCAAAACGACCTCTTTCTACATGATCGTCGGCCTGCTGCCGACCGAGCGCGGACACATCTTCCTCGAGGGACACGAGATCACCCGGCTCCCGATGTACCAGCGATGCCGGATGGGAGTGGGATACCTGCCGCAGGAGTCCTCGGTGTTCCGCAAGCTCACGGTCGAGGAAAATCTTCTGGCGATCCTGGAGACGCTCGATTTGCCGAGCGACGAGCGACGAGCACGAGCGCGCGAGCTACTGGCGGAGCTCGACCTCACGATGCTTGCGCCGTATCCGGCGTTCACGCTCTCCGGCGGCGAGCGGCGCCGCCTGGAGATCACGCGGGCGCTCGTCACGTCGCCGCAGTACCTGTTGCTCGACGAGCCTTTCACGGGCATCGATCCAATCGCCATCGGCGACATCCAGGAGATCATCGGCCGTCTGCGCGACCGGGGGATCGGCATCCTGATCACCGACCATAACGTGCGTGAAACCCTCGCCATCACCGATCGCGCCTATATCCTGTACGACGGGAAGATCCTCGTGTCCGGCACGGCGAGTGAGATCGCCAGCAATCCGATAGCCCGGGAAATCTATCTCGGCGAAAAGTTCGCCCTGTAGGTTCAGGGCAGAGAACTCCTATGGCAATGGAAACGCGTCTCTCTCTCCGACAGAGTCAGCGGGTCGTCATGACGCCGCTGCTGCAGCAGGCGATCCAGCTGCTGCAGCTCTCCACACTCGAGCTGCAGGAAGTCGTGCAGAAAGAGCTGCTGGAAAATCCGCTGCTCGAGGAGGTCCAGCCCGAGACGGCGGAGCAGCCGGAGGGCAAGGATGCGCCGCCCGACGTGCCGACCGCGCCGCCCGCCGAGCCGCTCAGCAGCGAGGCCGCGCCGGCGCCGACGACGGAGCGCCAGACAGACGACCTGCCGTTCGACCTGACCGCGGTCATGTTCGACGACCACGAGGAACGCTCGCTCGTCGCGCAGGAGGATCGCGAGGACCTGCCGTTCGAGAACATGGTGCGCTCGGTGTCGTCGCTCACCGATCACCTGGACGAGCAGCTCCGTTACGCCAGCGATGATCCGCTCGCGCGACGCATCGGCACCGAGATCATCGGCAATCTCGACGAGGACGGTTATCTGCGCGCCTCCGACGAAGAGATCGCGCAGCGGTGCGAGACGACCGTCGACGAAGTCGCCAAAGTGCTGAAGCTCGTTCAGGCGTTCGATCCGCCGGGCGTGGCGGCCCGATCCATCCAGGAGTGTCTGCTCATTCAGCTCAAGGCGGATCCGAATCCGGATCCGGTGTCGGTGGAGATCGTCGAGGAGCACTTCGACGATCTGAGTCGCCGGCGCTATCCCGACATCGCGCGGGCCCTGAAGCTGCCGCTCGACCGCATCATGGAATCGGTCGAAGAGATCATGGGGCTCGAGCCGAAGCCGGGCCGCCGCTTCGGCGGCAACGACTCGCGCTACATCGTGCCCGACGTGGTCGTGCACAAGATGGGCAGCGAGTACGTCGTCGTCCTGAACGAGGACGGGATCCCGCGCCTGCGCGTGAACTCGCTCTACCGGTCGCTGCTCCGGAACTCCGCGGACGGCGAGGCGCGCCAGTACGTGGACCAGAAGCTCCGCTCGGCGCTGTGGCTCATCAAGTCGGTGGACCAGCGCCAGCGCACCCTGCGCAAGGTGACGCAGTCGATCGTGAAGTTCCAGCGCGAGTTCCTGGACAAGGGCCTGCCGTATCTCCGACCGCTGTCGCTGCGCGACGTCGGTGAGGACATCGGCATGCACGAATCGACGATCAGCCGCGTCACCACGAACAAGTACGTGGAGACTCCGCAGGGTCTCTTCGAGCTGAAGTTCTTCTTCCACTCGGGAATCGCGTCCGGCGACGGCGAGATGGTCTCGTCCGTTTCGGTGAAGAAGATGATCCAGGATCTGCTCGCCAACGAGGATCCGTCCAAGCCGCTGTCCGACCAGGAAGTCGCCCTGATCCTGAAGGGGCGCGGCCTGACCATCGCGCGACGCACCGTCGCCAAGTACCGCGAGGAGCTGGGGATCCTGCCGTCCCACCAGCGCCGGTTGGCGCCCCGACGACGCTGACGTCCGTCACGCCGGCCATGACGACGCCGATCTCGTTCGTGGTCATCACGGGCCTCAGCGGCGCCGGCAAGTCGTACGCGATCAAGTGCTTCGAGGACATGGGCTTCTTTTGCGTGGATAACCTGCCGACCACGCTTATGCCCACCTTCGCCGATCTCGTCGCGCGCGCCGGCGACCGGCGCGACCGTGTGGCGCTCGGGGTCGACGTGCGGGAAGGCGAGTACCTGAGCCATCTGCTCGACGCGCTCGTGGCGCTTCGCCAGCGCGGCCATGCGGTGGAGGTCCTCTTCTTCGAGGCGAGCGAGGAAGTCCTGGTGCGACGTTATCGCGAGACCCGGCGCCGCCATCCGCTCGCGCCCGACGGCAACGTGCTCGACGGGATCCGCGCCGAGCGCAAGGCGCTGTCCACCGTGCGCGAGATCGCCGACCGCATCGTCGACACTTCGACGCTGACCGTGCACCAGCTCAAAGACCTGTTGATCGAGGCGTACGTCACGCCCAAAGAGCGTCCGGGACTCGCGGTCTCGCTCGTCTCGTTCGGGTTCAAGCACGGTGTTCCGTTCGACGCCGATCTGGTGTTCGACGTGCGCTTCCTGCCCAACCCGCACTTCGTGGAGAAGCTGCGTCCCCTCGACGGCCGCGAGCGCGAGGTCCGCGACTTCGTGATGCAGCACGCGGAGAGCCGCGAGCTGCTGCGCCGGGTCGGGGATTTCCTGGCATTCGTGCTGCCGGCCTACCAGCGCGAGGGCAAGGCCTATCTGACGATTGCCGTCGGCTGCACCGGTGGACGTCATCGCTCGGTCGCGCTCGTGGAGGAGCTGCGGCCGTTCATCGAGCGGCTCGGCTTGTCGCCGATGACGGTCCACCGGGACATCGACCGGGAATGACGCGCGAGTGAACCTTGACGAGTCCCGCGCGCTGGCGCGAGTCGATCCGCACGGCGCGCGTCGCGTGCTTGCCGACTTTCCCGCGCAGTGCCGCGCGGCCCGCACGCTCGGCGTAACGACTCCGTTCTCCGTGCCGCGGCCGCGCGTCGTTGTGGTGGCAGGCATGGGCGGCTCGGCCGCCGGCGGCGATGTGCTGGCCGCGTGTGCCGCCGAGACCATCGATGTCCCGGTCTACGTGCACCGCGGGTACGGCTTGCCCGGGTTCGTCGGCCGCGACGCCCTCGTCATCGCCTCGTCATACTCGGGCGAGACTGCGGAAACATTGTCGGCGTTCGAGACGGCGCTGGCGCGCGCCGTGCCCGTCATTGCGGTCACGGCCGGTGGTACGCTCGCCAGCCGTGCCGCGGCGGCCGGCCGGCCGTGCGTGATATTGCCGCCGGGGCTGATGCCGCGCATGGCGCTCGGCTATCTCGTGCTCCCGGCGCTCAGGCTGCTCGCCGCGGCGGGCGTGACCATCGCAAGCGTGACCGACGTCGACGAGGCGCTGGACGCGTTGGAGGCGCTCGCCGACGAGCTCGTGCCCGAACGCCCGAGCGCCGATAACGAAGCCAAGCGGCTGGCGCTCGCCATCGGTGATCGGACACCCGCCGTCTACGGCGGGCCGACCACCGGCCTCGTCGCGTACCGGTGGAAGACGGACGTGGAGGAAAACGCGAAGAGCTTTGCGCTGGCCGGCGCGCTGCCCGAGATGAGCCACAACGAGATCGAGGCGTGGCAGGCGCCGAGCGCAAAGGAGCTGCACGCGATCCTCCTGCGCGACGCGGACGAGCCAGCGCCGATCGCGCGACGGTTCGAGGTGTTGCGGGCGCTGATCGGCCCCGCCGCGGGCGGGCTGAGCGAGGCGCGCGGGCGTGGCGCGGGCCGGCTCGCGCGGCTGCTCACGCTCGCGTATCTCGGCCAGTGGACGTCCTACTATCTCGCCGTGCTGCGCGACCGCGATCCGTGGACAGTGCCGATCCTCGACGAGATGAAGCGTCGGATGCGGGGGGCCTCGCCTTGAGAGGCCCGGAGAAAGCGTGCTAGAGTGGCGCGATCGATTCGAATTCAGGAGGCTTTGCCGATGGCGCGGGATGAGCATCTATTTACGTCG